>WNFT01002196.1_pt1 | contig 26951 bp, 18 predicted proteins | sample 5400191 | NCBI WGS metagenome assembly WNFT01 (sample SAMN13153359, study PRJNA577476) | soil metagenome | isolation source: 80 cm saprolite under Madrone tree | place: USA:California | collected 2016-06-14 | reverse complement strand
TGCGCGCCATCCGCGTAATCCGTGAAATCCGCGGCTACGACTCCATTTTTTTGATAAAGTTCTCCAGCGAGAGGAACCCCTATGATTTCGCTAAACGTAAATGGAAAACGATATGACGTCGACGTGAGCCCCGACATGCCGCTCCTCTGGGTTATCCGCGACGCGGTTGGTCTCACCGGCACGAAATTCGGCTGCGGTCTGTCACAGTGCGGCGCATGCACGGTTCACCTGGATGGCGAGCCTGTTCGTTCCTGTGTTACGCCGGTGTCGAGCGTCGGCGCCCGGAAGGTCACAACCATCGAAGGGCTGTCGCCCGACTCCACGCACGCGTTGCAGACGGCGTGGGTGGCGGAGCAGGTTCCGCAATGCGGCTACTGCCAATCCGGACAGTTGATGTCCGCCGCCGCGCTGCTGGCAAAGAAACCCAAACCGAGTGACGCCGACATCGATGCTGCCATGTCCGGCAACATCTGCCGTTGCGGCACATACCAACGCATCCGCCGTGCAATCCATCGCGCGGCTGGCGTCTAGGGGAGGCGTTATGGCATCGACTCTCAGCAGACGGACCTTTTTAAAAGTAAGCGCGGCCGGTGGCGCTCTGGTTATTAGCGGATATATTCCCGGCCTGAACGATACAGCCGAGGCGGCGGGCTCCTTTGAACCAAACGTGTGGCTCAAAATCGGCGCCGACGACACCGTCACGATCACGCTGTCGCAACTCGAAATGGGACAGGGCGTGATGACGTCCATGCCGATGCTCGTCGCTGAAGAGCTGGACATCGACTGGAACAAGATCAAAACCGAGTGGGCGCCTGCCGACCCGAAGTACGGCAATCCGAACTTCGGCGGCGCTCAGCTCACCGCGGGCAGCAACAGCGTGCGCGGTATGTGGAGGCCGTTGCGTGAAGCCGGCGGCACGGCGCGAGCGATGCTTGTCACCGCCGCAGCCAAAGACTGGAGCGTAGCCGAAAACACCTGCTCCACGGAAAAAGGCGAAGTCATTCACAAAGCAACCGGGCGCCGGGCGCGTTATGGCTCGCTTGTCGACAAGGCGGCCGCGCTGCCGGTACCGAAAGACGTGTCGCTGAAAGATCCGAAAGACTTTCGCCTGCTCGGCAAGACGATGCCGCGCCTGGACATTCCGGAAAAGGTCAATGGCAGGGCGGTATTTGGTATCGACGTGAAGCGTCCAAACATGCTCATCGCGCGCGTCGTCCGTTGTCCCGTGTTCGGTGGCAAGGTTGCAACCTTCAACGCGGACAAGGCGAAGGAGGTCGCGGGCGTGCGGCACGTCGTGCAAATCAGCAGCGGCATCGCGGTCGTGGCCGACAACTACTGGGCCGCGTCAAAGGGCGCGCAGGCCCTCGACGTGAAATGGAACGAAGGTTCCCTGGCGAACCTGACCAGCGCCGACATCATGAAGAAATACAAAGCGCTTGCAGAACAGCCCGGAAAGGTCGCGCGCAACGATGGTGACGCCGCCGGCGCAGTCAAAGGGGCAGGACGTTCGTTCGAGCGTGTGTTCGAGCTTCCGTTCCTTGCTCACGCGTGCATGGAGCCGATGAACTGCACCGCGGATGTGCGTTCGGATCGCTGCGACGTGTGGGTGCCGACGCAGGGACAGACCGCATCCGCCGCGGCTGCGGTCGCTGCATCGGGTCTTGCTGCCAAGGCTGTGAATATCCACACCACCTACCTGGGCGGCGGATTCGGCCGGCGTGGCGAAGCGGACTTCGTCACCGACGCGGTGGAGACCTCGAAAGCCACCGGTAAGCCGGTGAAGGTCATCTGGACGCGCGAGGACGATATCCAACACGACTACTATCGTCCGGTCAGCTACGTCCGCATGTGGGGCGCGCTTGATCCGTCCGGGAACCCCGTCGCATTCATGCAGCGTATCGTCCAGCAATCCCTGATGAAGCGGCTCGGCCCGCTGCCGCCGAACGGCGTGGACTTCATCTCTGTTGATGGCTCTGCCACTCTCCCATATGACATCCCGAATATCAGGGTCGAATACACGGAGACCGATCCCGGTATTCCTTATGGTTTCTGGCGCTCCGTCGGCGCATCGGTGCAGGGCTTTGTGGTTGAAGGGTTCATCGACGAACTTGCGACAACCGCGGGGAAGGATCCGTACCAGTTCCGTCACGACCTCTTGAGCAAACATCCGCGTCACCGCGCGGTGCTGGATCTCGTCGCGGAAAAGTCCGGCTGGGGCAAGCCGTTGCCGGCGGGACACGCTCGCGGAATCGCCGTCATGGAGGCCTTCGGCAGCATTGTTGGTGAGGTGGCCGAAGTCTCTGTGACCAACGGCGCTGTGCGGGTTCATAAAGTATGGTGCGCCGTGGATACCGGCTGGGTGATCAATCCAGATACGATCAAGGCACAAATGGAGGGCGGCACGATATACGGATTAACGGCGGCCCTCAAAGGGGAAATCACGATTCAGAACGGACGCGTTGCGCAGCATCACTTCAATGACTATCCGATGATCCGGCACAACGAAGCGCCGGAAGTTGAGGTGCACATCGTGCCGAGCACGGAAAGGCCGGGAGGCATTGGCGAACCGAGCACCGCGGTTGCCGCGGGCGCGCTCGCGAATGCGATTTTCGCGGCGACCGGTAAGCGTATCTATACGCTGCCGATTCGCGCCGAGCAGCTTCGCGCGTGATTGCAATGGGTAGGAATCAAGGAACAGCCGCGAATTACGCCGATTACGCGAATGGGCCCCATTCGCGTAATCGGCGTAATTCGCGGCTAATTCTTTGGTTCCTATGCTTCTAGTCCAGGAAATTCCCCTCTTCCAGCCTGGCGGGCACAAATTCCTCAGTGACGTAGCTGACGTCCTTGCTTATGAGCGCTTCGACCTCGAGTTTGAACCCGTTCTTGAGCATCAGATCGAGTTCTTTCTGCCACGGCTTTTTGTTGGCGAACCATGGATACTGAGCGATCTGCCGGGCCCGCTTGATGTCCTGATCGTTCAACTTGATTTGCACGCTGGGTGTGAGCTGACAGCGCTCGTAATCATTGCTGCGCAAGCCGAGGAACCGGGCGGCCGGGATGGCCATCCGGCGGGATTCGTAGGCGAGATTGATCGATCCCTGTTTGATCACGCTGTAGATGTAGTATCCCCACGGGTCATTATCGAGCAGGCAGTACACCGGCAGTTTCAACTCGTAGTGCAGCCGGTGCAACAGGCGCCGCACACCGCGCGGCGGCTGGCCGCCCCCGTGGGTCAGGATGCAATTGTGCAGGCGCCAGAATTTGTCTTCGTTGAAGCGCCGCCAGACGGTGTCCTTTTCGACGTGCAGGACGAATTTCGCGGAGTTCTTTTTGAACTGCACAATTTCCTCCTCAACGATGGACGGAATGCTGTAGCCGCCGGAACCCATGCGTGAACAATCGATTTCGTCGCCGCTGTCCACCAGCGTGATGGGCCCAACCATCGCTCCGGCGTTCTTGGCGTAAAGATGGAGCTCTTCCCTCATCGAGTCGAGCGATACCTCGACGTCTTCGATGACCGGGTCGCACTCGCTCTGTGTGTCGAACGTCTCTTCGCTCGTGCCTTCGATCGTGTGCTTCAACAGGTAGAAGAGACCGCGGATGCTCGTCGTCTTTCCTTGTTCGATCAGTTGCTTACATCCGGAGCCGACCAGCAGGGTCTGCATATAGCTCCTGGCCTGGCCCAGATTGAAAAGCTCGCGGCGGCTCTTGCCGGTGCCCATTTCGATGATCCGTTTCGACTGGTTGAAGCGCACGTTGGAAAGGGAACGAGACGGAATATCGACATGCGGCGCCCTGCCGCGTTCTGCAGACTGCACCACGCTGTCAGCAAGACCGCGAATCGAGCCAAGGGTTTTCTTGTCTTTGGTGGTGAGAGTCACCTTGCTGGAAGTTTTGGTGGTCTTCTTCTTGGCCATGAGCAACTTTCTTTAACCACAAAGACACAAAGGAATTAGCCGCCAATGACGCGAATTACGCGAATGGGCGCATAAGAAATCGTTGATGCGCCCATTCGCGTAATTCGCGTCATTGGCGGCTAATTCCTTTGTGTCTTTGTGGTTAAACATTCGGTTTATCCCCTTCAGGAGTCACAATCAAGACATTCTCCCCGAAATCCTCGTCGGATGAATCCGTCTTCTTGCCGCTGCCGTCGAGCCTGGTGTCGGCCTCGGCCGTTTTGCGTTTCGCGACGTGCAGCAACCGGCCATACAATTCTTTTCTGGAGCGGTCGCCGTAATCCTTGATCGAGGCAACGGCCGAGGCGACCTCGCCAAGGTACCGTAAGAAAATCTCCCGCCGTTCTCCTTCCTGGCGGACGCGGTTGCGGCGATTGAGGTACATTGCAACCTTTCGCCCGACGGCCTGCAGGGCAAGCCGCAACTCTTTCATGACCTCGGGATATGACGCGATTGCCTCTTTCGATTCGCTCGTGAACGGGACCCAGACGCTGGCCATGTGCACCAGCACTGTGACCGGGCCGGCCGGCAGCTGGCCGCGGGACTGCGACAGGCCGTAGCTCCGCCAGTTATTGGCGATCATCGCCTGCGTAATGGCGCACGCCGCGGGCTGAAACTGCAAGGGTACGCGATTGGCATACCGCAACACCTGCATCGACTCTCCTTCACTCAGGTTCACGTTTTTCATCGCGGCGTGGAGCTGCGCGATGTCTTCCTTTTCCAGCTTCGCAGGAGTCTGCCGCGAACTCATTTTCGCTTCCGACAGAATCTTCTCGGCGCCTGCCGGGCCAATGCCATCGAAAGTCGTGAGCAGGAATTGTCTGAGGGAACGAGCGTCGCTTTCCGCCAATAGTTCGGTCAGCGTCTCCAAAGTAACCTTCTGTGTGGAACTGGCGCCGCCATAAGCCAGTCCAACTTCGATCAGAAACGGGTTCCCACGATACACGGACGGCGGCCGTGTCGCCGCGCAGAAGAACTCGCCCGGCACCTGCTGGTGTAATCCCTTGAGGATCAGCGCTTCGCCGATGGGCGAGATGCAATCGGTCGCAGGCGCGCTGATCTTTGTGTTCTGAATCGCCTGATAGAGAGCGTCGGCTTCCTGGCGTCCGATTCGTTTGGGATTCGATCTGGTGCTGATCTTCGCGGTGTCGCAAATCTGCTTCGCGACCGCGGAGCTGACGCGCGAGAACGACTCGGTCAGGAACTGCGCCATCGTGCTTGTGTCCGTGTCCTTGAGCATCGTCACCAGCCGGCCCAGCTCAATGCCGTAAGGATGGGGCTTGATCTCACGAGGTTCGGGGGGAAGCTGGTCCGTCGATCTCGAGTAGGTTTTCTCGTTACGCTCCGGATCGACGTAATGAATCGTGACGTGCGGGTTTGCAATGGCCGTCTGTTCCAGATATTCATCGACGCTGCCGCGGCCGCGCATAAACCGTCCTTCAAGCTCGATCGTCACACGAGTGCCGCTCCGCAGTTCCGGGACCCATTCGATGCCGTGATCGGCAATATATTTGTTTCCCTTTTGGCCGGAGGGAATGTCTTCGCCGTCTCCCTTGCCATTGATGATCTCCGGCAGGTTCCGCTTCGTGTCGATTTGAAGTTCGAAGTAATGGGCCGGTTTTCTGGGCGACGTCATGGAGATGATCTTGACCGGTTTACCGGTCGTAAGCATCCCGTACATGCCCGCGGCGCTGATTCCGATTCCCTGCTGGCCGCGGCTCATCCGCAACCGGTGAAACTTCGACCCGTAGAGGAGCTTGCCGAATATCAACGGGATCTGTTTCTTGACGATTCCGGGCCCGTTGTCCTGCACGCCCACTTTGAAGCGATTGGTGCCGGTGGTTTCGATGTGCACCCAGATTTCCGGCACGATCCCGCCTTCTTCGCATGCATCCAGTGAATTGTCGACGGCTTCCTTTACTGCCGTGAGCAGCGCTTTGCGCGGGTTGTCGAATCCCAGCAGGTGTCGATTCTTGGCAAAAAACTCGCTTACCGAGATGTCGCGCTGTCTCGCCGCCATCGCTTCGGCGGTGACTCGGCGCTTGGGTGGACGGTGTGGGACGGCTTCAGCCGGCGGCGCGACGCTACTCGAACCGGCGTCGTTGTTCTTAGGCATATGTTCGCTATTTTCCATTGTACCGGGCTTCACCGCGGATTATTTCTCTAAAGAAATCCTCCCGTTTTGCCGACTTGTAATTAATGACGACAGACCGCGGACATCGACCGCGGGAGGAGACCAAATGACAGTGACCTGTCCACGGTGTAGCTCCAAAAATGTCCGTATGTCGTTGTGGCAGTGGACGGATTTGTTTCACAGACTGATTCTGCGCCGAGCCTACCGCTGCCGCGACTGCCGCTCTCGCTTCAGGACTTTTCTTTGGATTTTTTGAAGAGGTGTGAATGAATTGTCGGGCGCGATGATTCCCCTCCTAAGTTAGGAGGGGTGGCTGCGCCATCAAGAAAATGCCGCGAAGCCACCTAAATTGGCGCAGACGGGGTGGTTCCTTAGGGGAAACGTCCAAGTAATGGCTTTGGAACCACCCCGCCTGCTCGGCCTTTTCTGGAATTTAATGGCCCTCGCAGGCACCCCTCCTAACTTAGGAGGGGAGTTTCAAAACGTGCAAATAGACCGCCGCTACAGTTCACCCTTCGTACTGGAGTACGTTCAAGCCCGCATTCCAATCACTCACATACAGAAGTCCATCCGTGCTGACGTAGATATCGGCAGCCTTCGCAGCGAGCGCAACGGTCCTTGATATCGAACACGCGCACCCCGGCATTGTTGTAGGTCGCGAAGATGGTCTCCTCGCTGCGGTAGCTCCCGGGCCGATTCTCGTGGAGGTTGTGCGGCCCGAAAGTGCCCAGCGCGCAGAAGTTCCTCTCTTTGGGAGTCGGCAGAGTAGCGATCGTCACCGGGTTTTGCGGCGTGCGCACATCCACGACGAATGTATAAAACGTCCCCTTGGCGCACATTTCCGCGTTCGCTTCGTCTGCCGCTATCACCAGATTGCGGCCGGGCAATGGCAGCGTCGTGTGCGTACCGCCGGGAAAAGGCGGAGACCAGTTGAGGCGGGAGAGCAGTTTCGGCTGGGTGGGGTCGCTGATATCGTGGACCGTCAAACCGCCATCGCGCCAGGCGCCGTAGCCGCGATCGCCGGCCGTGAGCATGTGATGCAGGGCCACACGGCGGCCCGCAGGCAACGTTGACGTCTCGCCCGCCGCCCGATTCATGCCGGGCAGCCACCACCGCGACACAATCTCGGGCTTCGTGATGTTCTTGAGATCGACAATGCAGAGAATATGGTCCGTGAAGCCTTCGAAATGCGCGGCAACGTAGGCGTATCGTCCGCCCGGCCACCAAAGGCGATTGATGCCCAGGCCCGGCATTTCGAGAAAGGCAATCTCCTTCATCTCCGGGGGATGGGAAATGTCGTGAATGCTCAGGCCTGAACGGAATTTCTTGCGATTGGTAATGCTGTCTGCAAGCGCGTTTTCGAAATAACCGCGCAGGTTGTCATAGGACTGCATCGCCACAATGTTCGCGCCATTGGCGAGCAGGAGCATATCTTCCGCAACCTGGAGGTGATGGGTACGTGTGAAGTCGCCTCCTGTGAAGAATCCTACGGGCTTCAACCGGCGCGGATCCGCGGCATCGAGGATGGTCAGGCCGTTGCTGAACATGTGGCCGACGTAAAGATGGCGGCGGTTGAGCATAATCTGGACGCTGTCGGGACGGCCGCCAAGATCGCTATACGCGAGATGACGGATGCGGCGGCCTATGCCCTGCGCCGGAACTGGAGTTTCCTGCGCCGCGCGCTCTGCCTGAGGCAAGTACGACAGCGCTGCCAGACCGAGCAGACTTTTCATATGTTCGCGACGAGTCACGGTGTTCATGTTGTCCCCCATTCTACTTCGCCCACAAATTAGTGTTTCCGTACGCATCGACCGCCCGGCGCACGTCGTCAAATGTAACCAGATTCCCGTGTATCGGAATAACCTGCTCGACATCGAGCCTCAGCCGCTGCACCGCTTCGTAGAAGTGCAGGAGAAAGGACAGGCCGCCCGGCGGGTCGTTTGGGTTGTTCGGCGATGTATAGGAATCGGCCTCGATCAAGATCTTTTCCTTTGGAAGGAACACCATGAGCATCCCGGCGTTGTGCATGTTTCCGGCATAGTGATACATGATCAACTCGCGCGAGCCATCCGTCAGCGTCCGGCTGCCCACTAATCCTTCCAACACCGGCTTGCGGCCCGACCTGGCCAGGCGGTCGGGATTGATCGTGCGCGGGTTTGCCCACACTTGTTCGTAATAAGGAACATTGCCGGCGTGTGTAATGATCGTCGCGCCTTCCGCAGCGTAGGTGCGCAGTCCGCCGACATGATCGAAGTGTGAATGCGTGTTGACGACGTACCTGATGGGCTTCCCCGGAATCACCTTCTTGAAGGCTTCCATCACCGCGATCGATCGCGCCTCGGTTTCCGGAGCCTCTACGACGACAACATGATCCCGAAATTCCACCGCGACACTCCTGGCACCGCCCGGCGCGATCCAGACGCCATCCGAGATCTTCTCCGTCTGGACGGCCTGCGACACCGGCGAGGCCGTTTGCCTGATGCTTGCCGGCACGTCGAATGCAGCGGCGACGTTCGGCTTCACGCTGGTAATCGTCACGTCGAGTACCGGATATCCGCCCTCTCGCTGGACAATGTGGGTCGGGAATTTCACACCACCGAAATCTTTGTAATCTCTAAAGACGGCTTCGAATGCCGTGTCGCCAAGAACCGGATTATCCAACCACGTCACGATCCGTTCGACGAGGTTCTGCTCATTCAGCAGTCCTTCAAACCTTGTCTTATTCGGAGCAGTGAAGGAAATCGCTGTTTTCTTTGCGCCACGGACCGTCTCCGTTTTCACGGTTGCGCCGCTGGCGATGGCTGCCTTGATGAAACCGTGAGGGGTCAAGCGGATTTGCGCCAGCCTTCCGTCAACAGCTGTCCGCATATCACGTTCAGCCGCTGCGGGCGTTGCGTTCTCCCCGGAAACGTCCCACGCGTAGTTGCCGCTCAGGACCCAAATCTGCCGCAATTCACCGACGAGCGGCTGAAAGCCTCCGCCGCGCGGAGGATTCTCCGCCTGCTGGCGCCTCCGATCGTCGCGCATCGCTGGGATCGTGTAATCGATCGTCATCGTGTAGCTGGGCAAGCTGAACCTCGGCCAGGCATTGTTTCCGTCATAGGCCTGACCAAACATGAAATCGGATCCCCTTCCGGAAAACTCAATCGACCTGAGGCTTGTGGCGCCAAGCGCTGTCGCGGCGGCGTCGAGTGTTGTCTTGACGTCTTGCGCGCGGGCCGTCACATCCCAGAGGCCGATCACTGCAAGCGCGATGATCAAGGTTCTTTTCATACCTTCCTCCCGCTATTTCACGTGATTTATTGCCGGCATCTTATCAGATGCTCGAGCCGGGTAAAACTTCCGGCAAAGCTTCCGCTCTCCAGCGAAAAGACGCTCTAAAACTGAAGCCTCATCCTTGGAAGGAAAGGGTTTCCCTATCTGGCAAGAAGATTGCCCGTCTAATAAGTATCGAGAAGTGTGTGCCTGCTTCGTGCACGCGCCTTGCCACGATGCAAGGCAGCTCGAAAGGAGAAAAAAAATATGACAAGCACCAAATCAAGCTTCGCTTTCATTTCAGTTGCACGTCTGCTGATTGGAGCGATGATTTTGAGCTTATGCATTACCACCGGCGCCAGCGCACAGGTCGGAACAATTGATGCTGGCACCACGCTAAATGTGCGAACTAATCAAACAATCGACGTCAAGGAAAACAACGGACAGACCTTTACCGGAGTCGTTGACCAGGATGTGATGAACAGGCAGGGCACAGTTGCCATTCCTCGTGGATCGAACGTCGAACTGGTCGTCAGGAACGTCTCGAACAACGAGATGGCGCTGGATGTGAATGCCATTACGGTCAACGGGCAACGTTACACGGTTGACACTCAGGATAACGTCATCACCTCTGAACGCAAGGAAGGTATCGGAGCGAACAAGCGCACCGGCAAATATGTCGGCGGCGGCGCAGTGCTCGGCGCAATAATTGGCGCCATCGCCGGAGGCGGAAAAGGAGCAGCGATCGGCGCGGGTGTTGGTGCCGGAGCAGGAGCCGGAACTCAGGTTCTGACTCGGGGCAAGAGCGTAAATGTTCCAGCCGAATCCTTGTTGACGTTCCGGTTGCAGCAACCGCTGCAAACAGGATTCGCCGCCAGCAGCGATGCGCGGCGTTATAAGCCAGGCTATAACAACAATGACTACAACAACAGCGCAGCTTATCGCGCAGGCCTCGCGGCCGGCCGCTCGGATTCGGACCGCAATCTGGCTCGGAATTCGCGAACTTCTCGCTGGACGAGCGCGCAGGATCGCCGTGATTACCAGACCGGATACGACCGCGGTTATGACGGCACAGCCAACGATACCTCAATTAACAACAACAGCAGTAGCAGTAGCAACGGTACCGGCAGTATCCATGTTGGATCGGACAACAACGTTACCTGGCAGGCGCCTGCAGCGGCCCGCGTTTACGTTCGAGCAGACAATGATCCGGAACAGCTCTTCGCTGATGGGCAGTCGGGAACTCAGGCAGCGCCCTGGATTATGGATGGTCACACGTACCTCTTCATGTTGAGAGACCAGAACGGGAACGAAATTGCCAGAGACCGGGTTGACCTCCGGCGATCGCGCAGATACAACAGATAGGCTGTCTTAGGCCTTAAACACAAAGAATTAGCCGCGAATTACGCCGATTACGCGAATGGGGCGCAAAAAAACGATTCTTGATGCGCCCCATTCGCGTAATCGGCGTAATTCGCGGCTAATTCTTTGTGTTTAAGGCTTCATCAATGCAGATTCGCGGTGCGTCCTTTGATGGTCGCCGCGAGCAACCGCAGGTGAACCGCATCAGGTCCAGCGGCCGTACCGGCATCACGCTGCAACTGGTTCACCAGCGCATCAAGTTGACGGATGATGGCGGCTGCGCCTTTGTCGCGGCTGCTCCGGAGTTTGTCGGCTCGGGCAAGAGCGTCCGTCACGGTGTGGGCGCGCTCGGGCTGGATGCCCTTGCTGCGAACGAGCTGATCGAGGTAGGCGCGCGCCACGACGGAGCTTGCCGGCCAGATATTCCGCTGCTGTTCCTGCGCATTGAGCTCGTCGGATCGGACGAGATTCGCGGCGTCGATTTCGTTCTGCGACAAGTACTGGCTGGGTATCAATTTGAACACATCGATCCCGCGGGAGATCTCGGACCCGTAAATGTAACCGTTATACCAGTAGGTCGACCAATACCCACCTGTGATCAGGTCCTTCGCATCGATCGGACCGCGATCAAAGAATGCGATTTCGAAGGGGTGCGCCCCGTCCGTGAAGTCGAACACCGAAACGCCGCCCTGGTACCAGGCTTGAACCATGATGTCGCGTCCCGGCACCGGGATGAGTGAGCCGTTGTGGGCCACGCAATTCTCCTGCTCGGTTTGCGGGGCCGGCATCTTGTAATAGCCCGCGAAGCGCATCTTACGATCGACGATGTCGAAGATCGCATCCGCTCCCCAGGTCGGCGGATCAGTTGCCCGGCAGCGGGGACGCGTACCGCCGCCCCATTCGTCAGTGAAGATCACCTTCGTGCCGTCGTTGTTGAACGTGGCCGAGTGCCAGTACGCGAAGTTTTTGTCGGTCACCTGGTCGAGCCTCACCGGATGCACCGGATCGGAGATGTTCATCAGAATGCCGTTTCCCGAACACGCGCCCGCAGCCAGGCCGATCTCGGGAAAGACCGTGATGTCATGGCACTGATTGGTTAGGCGAGACGTCTGCGTCCCCGGTCCGAAGTTGCCTCCCGGCCAGAGTCCCGCTATCACACCGGTTGCCGGATCGGCAAAGATCCGCGGGCGGTTGACGATGCGCGCGTTCTGAGGCGCGGCGAGGGGCACCTGGATGACATCGATGCTGAAGAGCGCCGTGTTGGGATCCTCTTTGGGGTCCTTGGCGGAGCAGCCTGCAAGCTCCTCGCCGGAACGGACTGCGCCCGTGCCGGATCCATAGATGTAAAGGTTCGCCTTGTCCTTCGCATCAGTCACCAGCGTGTGCGTATGCGACCCGCGGCAGGTTTGCACGGCGGCCACTTGTTTGGGATTCCTGAGATCGCTGATATCGAAGATACGCACGCCACGAAAACGCTCCGCGCTGACCGGCGCCTGAACGCCCTGCGTGCCGCAGTCGATGCGGCCGAGGGTCTGTTCCACCGACATGACGAGCAGATTGCCGTGGATCGACACATCACCCTGCCCGCCGGGACACACCACAGAAGCCAGAAGCCTCGCTCTGTCGGGGTCCTCGATGTTGTAGAAGTTGAAGCCGTGGAAATTGCCCATCACGAGATGCTCTCGACTGAACGCGATATCCGAGTTCGCGAAGTTCAGGCCTGACGGCTGCGGTTGCGGAGGCGTTCCTTCGGGCGGGGCCGGAGGCTCCGCGGCGGCCTGTCCCTGATTATTTTGCGAGTTGGGTGGGGGCTCTGGCGGCGTTGGACTGCCGGCCGGCGCCTTGGGATCGAAGAAACCATCCGGCTTGGGCAGGCTCCGGACGAGCTCCATGTTTCGGATGGCGGTCCCGGCATCCTGAAAGCCCGGCTTGAGTCCGACGCGGGGATCGGCCGCTGTCGCGGGTCGCTGCTGCGCGCCTCCCTGGGAAACGAGGACGAGCAGGATGGTGGAGAAACACAGAAACCAGGTGGCGGCGGATTTCATTTCTGAAGCTCCTTGAGCATTATGCTCATGCGATCAATCTCTGCGCGCTGGTCGGCATCCACGTCGGACGCGAACGCGAAGATCTCCGAATCCTGACCGGCGCCGGCATTGGAAAAAAGCTCATCTACCATGATCAGGGCGCCTGCGTGATGTTTGATCATGAACTGGAGGAAAAGCTGATCGAACGCTGTACCCCTGGCTTCTGCAAGCCGGTCCATTTCCTCCGGCGTCAGCATGCCCGGCATCAGGGCGGCGCCGGGCATGTGGTGCGCATGCTCGTCCGGCACGTCCTGGCCGCGGACGCGCAGCCAGCGTTGCATCATCTTGATTTCATCCGCCTGTGATAGCTCGATCCGAAGGGCAAGCTTACGCATGTCCTCGCTCGAGGTCCGCGTGGACAGCAAGGTAGTCATATCGAGAGCCTGTGCATGATGGCCGATCATGCCCTGCATGAATTGCACGTCCGCACTGGTGTATTGGACATGCGACAGATCAAGGGCCTGATCGGGAGCAATAACCCGGCTCGGCGATCCTGGTGCGCCAGGCTGAACAATCGGAGGAACGGACGAATCCGAGCGGAGATCGATCGTGTGGCACGACGCCGTGTAAACGAAGATTAGAAAGATTGCGGCAAACCGCAGCGTCACGATCTTCACTTGTCCGCGAATCATAAACTGAAATCAGGTACGATAAACCTAATTTCTAGCTGTAGCGGCGCTCTATGAGCGCCGACAATTTCGCAATAAGACATCGTCGGCGGTCATAGACCGCCGCTACAGTTGAAAGTGCTTGTAAAAAGGGCTTTACAGTTCTAACCATCGATCCAAATCCACGTCGAAAGACAGGTGAAGCGAACGCTTACAATCGTCGTAATCTGCCTGTTCCTGCAAACGGCGGCCGTCTATGCCCGCAGCCAGGAGGACAAAACTGCCACCCCGCAGGACAAGACTGCAAACCGCGCGCAACTGCTTACAACCGCTCGAATTACAAAAATCGATACCAAGAAAAAGATCCTCACAGCCCGCACGGAAAATGATCACTCCAGCTCTAGTTCCATTCCAGCCGGAGAGCCGCAGGGTTCTGGCCGCAGGAGCGGGAGGGGCGGAGCCGGACGCCGGCGCAATGGCGGCGGTTTCCCGGGCGGCGGTATCCCATTTCCGGGAGGCGGCGGCGGGGGCAGGCCAAGTTCCACACCCAAAGATCAGGGCAAAGAATTCAAAGTAGTCGTATCAGATACGACAGCGATCAAAGAGGGCGAGAACAGTATCTCGTTTCTCAACTTAAATGTCGGTGATCACATTACGATTAAAGGCCTGCCGAAGGGCGGCGGCTCTGATCTGGAAGCCAGTGAGATCACATTAAATCACTAGAAAGTCGGAACCTTATGCAAAATCAAATGCGCAGTTCTATTTACGCTATCCTGTTAGCCGGCTTGCTGCTTGCGGGCTGCTCGAGTAACGCTCCTGCTCCCGTCGAGTCGAAAAGCACACCGGCCGATCAAAAGACAGCAGAAGCCCAACCGGCGCCACCGGCCGCTCCAGCCGAGCCCGCACCGGTTCGCACTGCGCCGGCGCCAAGGCCGCGCAAAGCCGAAACGCCCAAACCGGTGACTCCAACGCATCAGGCCCCAGCTCCGGTACCTGTACCACCTCCGGCACCGGCTACTCCAACCGTTCGGTCGGAACCGATTCCGGTACCGGCTCCTGAGCCTGTGCTGCCTCCGCCGCCACCGGTTCGTGTCCCGGAGACGCGGCAAGTGGCGATTCCGTCGGGCACCCAGATTGCGGTGCGAATGATCGATTCGGTGGACTCGAGCAGTGACCATGTCGGCCAGACGTTTCATGCCTCGATTGACTCGCCCGTGATGGTGGACAATCAAGTCGCGCTGCCGAAAAACAGCGATGTCTACCTGAAGCTGACGCAGGTCAGCTCCGCTGGCGATTTGCGCGGACAAAGCGAACTGCAACTGGAACTCGATCGCATTCTCGTGGGAAGGAAATCCTATACTGTTGAAAGCAACGTGTACGAACAAACGGGCGCGTCGCAGGGGAAGAAAACCGTACGGAATGGTGCCATCGGCGCCGCCATTGGCGCAGCCATTGGTGCAATTGCCGGCGGCGGCAAAGGTGCAGCCATCGGCGCTGGCGTTGGGGCGGGCGGAGGCGTCGGCGTGTCGGTACTGACAAAAGGCGAACAGGTTCGCGTTCCGTCTGAGACTCGGTTGGTTTTCAGTTTGTCGAAACCGCTTGAAGTCACTGTGCCCAACAATCCTGGCTCCTCTGCTACGACGGGCCAGGATTTCTCGTCCGGTCCGAGAAGGCTCGAGGCGCCGCCGGAATCCTCCGACAGGGATAACCGGTTCGGCCCATACCCTGGAACGCGTCGAGACCGCCGGCAGTAGGTAGGCGGAAAGCAGGGTCGTAAAAGAAGTTAGCCGCGAATTACGCGGATTACGCGAATGGGCCGCATCAAGAATTCTGTCTTGCGCCCATTCGCGTAATCCGCGTAATTCGCGGCTAACTTCTTTTACGACCCCATTTTCCGTTTCGTAACCTTGAATTACTCCCCAGCGTAAGAGCATTATAGGTAGTGATGAAGAGGCTGGCGCCCGCCATATTTCTGCTGTTCTACACATTCTTCGCCCTTGGTGCCCCTGCGGAGCGGACAGCGAACTGGGCTGCAGAGCGGAAGCAGGAGTTTAAACACTTTAGCTCCAAGCCTGGCCTGCACGCTTCCGCATCCCGAAAGCATTCTCCGCATCAATCCCAAACGAAGCTGGTAGAGGACGGGTCTGTCCTGGTTTCCCTGTTCGTCCGTTTCTTTCATCCTCCGGATTCTGAAAGCGATCTTCATCACCGGCTATCCCAGACCGTTGCAACCCAGAACGGCCGCAGTATTTCTTCCCGAGCTCCCCCGACGATTCTTTAGTCCCGTCACAGAGCGCCGGATTTGGCTGCGATTTCGCGGCTAAGTCGATTTTCCATTTCCACACAGGTGTGACATATGAATCTGAAGTCGTTCGAAGAAGAAGCGGCAGAACTACGCAAAATCGCGGAACAGAAAGCGGCAAGGAAGCCCGGAAAACCCCGACGGATTCTCCTTCTGCTTATTCTTGCAGGCCTGAGCTATGGCGCTTACCGGCTGTGGGGTACGTCATTCAAGCCACAGGCAGCCGACGTTCCACAAGCTGATGCCGGTGGCGGAGGCGGAAGAGGACGCGGAGGACGAGGGGGCGGCGGTGGACGCGGCGTCGGACCGCGTGGCGCGGCTGTCGTCACAATGGCGGCGCGGAAGATGGACATGCCGGTATACCTGCGCGGACTGGGGTCCGTGGCTGCGTCAACTACCGTCACCGTCCGAAGCCGGGTGGACGGCCAGCTTGTTCGCGCGGCGTTCAGGGAGGGTCAGTTTGTAAATAAGGGCGACTTGCTGGCGGAAATCGATCGCCGTCCCTTCGAGGTACAGCTCGCGCAGGCACAGGCCCAGTTGCAAAGAGATCAGGCGCAGCTGAAGGACGCTGAGGTCAAGCTCGAGCGTGACCACCTGCTCGACTCGAAGGGTCTGATTGCGAAGCAGGATCTTGACAGCCAGGGCGCGCAGGTCGGGCAATTTCAGGGCTCCATCAACGCCGACGAGGCGCAGATTGCAAGCGCGAACCTGAACCTGACGTACTCGCGAATCACAGCCCCGATCAGCGGACAAGTCGGTCTCCGTCTGGTGGATGAAGGCAACATTGTTCGCGCCGCCGATCCCGGCGGGCTCGTTGTCATCACTCAGCTTCAACCGATCTCGGTACTCTTCAGCATTCCGGAAGATAACCTTGGAGCCGTGCTGAAGAAGATCCGAGCGGGCCAGCAACTGCGGGTCGAAGCATGGGATCACGACGATTCGAAGAAGATCGCGGACGGAACTCTTCTCACGGCCGATAATCAGATTGACCAGAGCACCGGCACGTCACGCCTCAAAGCGATTTTCGACAACAACAACAACGCGCTCTTTCCGAATCAATTCGTCAACGTCAAGCTGCTGATCGACGTGTTGAAAGGCGCCATCGTGGTCCCCGCGGCAACGGTCCAGCGCGGATCTCAGGGTATGTTCGTTTATGTTGTCGATGACAAGCAGACGGCACAATTGCGTCCTGTCACGATTCAGAATACGGAAGGCAGCGATGTTTCCATCTCTTCAGGACTCGAAGCCGGTGAGATGGTCGTACTCGAGGGTATGGATAAGGTCCAGGATGGAGCACGCGTGGATGTGCAAACGCCCGGACAGACCGACAGCGCCGGTGCCGGCGGCAGTGGCGGGGGCGGCCGTGGCGGCGGGGGCGGCGGCCGCGGCAAAGGCCGGAGAAACGGCTCGTGAACATATCGAGGCCGTTTATCCTTCGACCGGTTGCGACATCATTGCTGATGGCAGGAGTTCTGCTTGCGGGAGCAGTCGCCTACAGGCAGTTGCCGGTCTCGGCGCTGCCCCAGGTAGATTACCCGACGATCCAGGTCGTTACCTTTTATCCGGGCGCGAGCCCGGACGTGATGTCCTCTTCCGTGACGGCGCCGCTCGAGCGCCAGTTCGGACAAGTTCCCGGACTGAAGCAGATGACCTCCACGAGCTCGTTCGGATGCTCCGTCATCACGCTTCAGTTCTCGCTCGACCTCAGTATCGATATCGCGGAGCAGGAAATACAGGCCGCTATTAATGCAGGCGGCACGTTCCTTCCACGTGACCTGCCGAATCCTCCGATCTACAGCAAGGTCAATCCTGCAGACACACCTATCCTGACGCTTGCCCTGACTTCAAAGACGCTCCCCCTGCCGAAGATCGAAGACCTGGCGGACACGACGCTCGCGCAAAAGATCTCGCAATTGCCCGGGGTCGGACTGGTGCGGATCAGCGGCGGACAAAAGCCCGGAGTGCGGATTCGCGTGAACCCCACGTCTCTCGCAGCATACGGCCTGGGCCTTGAAGACGTTCGGACGGCTCTGGCCGCGGCAAATGTCGATCAGGCGAAGGGAAACTTCGAAGGGTCGCAACAGATATTCACGATCGGAGCGAATGACCAGATTCTGGCCAGCGGGGATTACTCGAAGATCATCGTCGCATATCGGAAGGGAGCGCCTGTCCGGCTGTCGGATGTCGCGACTGTTGCCGACGACGTCGAAAATACCAGGCAGGCCGCATGGATGAATGAGCAACCGGCGGTCATCGTGAACATCCAGCGGCAGCCCGGAGCGAACATCATTTCTGTGGTGGATCGGGTGAAGGAGCTTCTGCCGCAGCTCAAGGCGTCCCTGCCTTCATCGGTGGATCTCTCCATTTTGACTGATCGGACCACCACGATTCGCGCCTCAGTCGCAGACGTGCAATTCGAACTCATGCTCACGATCGCGCTGGTCGTGATGGTGATGTTCGTATTTCTTCGCAATCTTGCGGCGACGATCATTCCCAGCATCGCGGTTCCACTCTCGCTGGTGGGAGCGTTCGGTTTGATGTATCTGATGGGCTTCAGCCTGAACAACCTCACGCTCATGGCCCTGACGATCTCGACCGGGTTCGTCGTGGACGACGCGGTCGTCATGATCGAAAACATCTCGCGATTCATGGAAGAAGGCGCGACTCCGCTGGAGGCTGCATTAAAGGGGTCCAGTCAAATCGGATTCACCATTCTGTCGCTGACTGTTTCTCTGATTGCCGTCCTCATTCCGTTACTGTTCATGGGTGATGTGGTCGGCCGCCTTTTCCGGGAATTCGCGGTCACGCTGAGTCTCACGATCCTGGTTTCTGCGGTGGTTTCACTGACGCTCACACCGATGATGTGCGCGAAGCTGCTGAAGCATCGATCCGCAGCCCAGCAGGGTCGGCTCTATCGTCTTTCCGAACGAGGTTTTGATGGCGTCATTGCCGCTTATGGAAAGACGCTGCGATGGGTGCTGCGGCACCAGTCACTCACGCAGTTCGTCACGTTCTGCACACTTGCCGCAACGCTGTTGCTCTACATTTACGTCCCGAAAGGATTCTTTCCCGTGCAGGACACGGGCGCAATTCTCGGTGTATCCGAGTCCGAGCAAAGCATCTCGTTTCCTGCAATGGCCGCGCGGCAGCAGCGGCTGGCGAAGGTGATTCTCGAGGATCCCGATGTCGAAAGCCTGTCGTCGTTCATTGGAGTGGACGGGACTAACACGACTATCAACAGCGGCCGCATGCAGATCAATCTGAAGCCGCATGACGAAAGAAAGTTGACTGCTTCAGACGTCATCCGGAGACTGCAACCGGAGCTGGAGAAAGTCGACGGCATTACGCTCTTCATGCAGCCGATCCAGGATCTCTCGGTTGACGATCGCGTCAGCCGCACTCAATTCCAGTACAGCCTCGAAGACGCGGATGCCAGTGAACTGGGCACGTGGGCACCGCTATTGGTCGAAAAGCTTCAGACGCTGACGGAACTGCGCGATGTGGCCAGCGACCAGCAGAACCAGGGACTGCAGGCGAGTCTCGTCATCGACCGGGACAGTGCCGCCCGTTTCGGCATCACTCCGCAGATGATCGACGATACTTTGTACGATGCTTTCGGACAGCGGCTCGTCTCGACGATGTTCACCCAGTTGAACCAGTACCACGTGATACTGGAAGTGGAGCCCAGGTTCCAGCAAAATCCCGATTCGCTGAAAGAAATCTATGTCCGATCGCCAAGCGGAACGCAGGTGCCGCTGAGTTCGTTCACGCGCCTGGAAACGAACACGACGCCGCTTGCTGTCAACCACCAGGGGCAGTTCCCTGCGGTCACGTTATCTTTCAATCTGGCTCCGGGCGCCTCCCTGGGAAGTGCCGTCAAGGCGATTGAAGACGCTGAACGTGAGATCGGGATTCCGACAAGTGTACGAGCCAGTTTCCAGGGAACGGCGCTGGCGTTTCAATCGTCGCTGGCGAACGAATCCTGGCTGATTGTGGCGGCGCTGATCACCGTCTACATCGTGCTGGGCGTGCTCTATGAGAGTTACATCCATCCCATCACGATTTTGTCCACTCTGCCTTCAGCCGGCCTCGGGGCACTTCTCGCATTGCAGATCACTAACGTCGATTTGAGCGTGATCGCGCTGATCGGCATCATCCTGCTGATCGGTATCGTCCAGAAGAACGCGATCATGATGATCGACTTCGCGCTCGAAGCGCAGCGCAAGGAAGGCAAAGCGCCCATTGAAGCGATCTATCAGGCGTGCCTGTTGCGATTCCGGCCGATCCTGATGACCACGATGGCCGCCCTCCTTGGCGGTGTTCCATTGGCATTGGGCACCGGCGTCGGATCGGAATTGCGTCATCCGCTCGGCATTACGATTGTCGGCGGCCTCACCGTCAGCCAGCTCCTCACGCTTTATACCGTTCCTGTTGTCTATCTCACGTTTGACCGGATCGCGTACCGGTTACGGAACCTGCGCGTGGGTAATCGGACCGAGGAAGAGATCCTGGCGGAGTAGGTATGAATCAGGAGGAAATTTTGAAATTGGACGAATCCTGCATCTCAAATCCGAAATCCGAAATATCGAATTGGACTGCCTGGGCCCGGTCCAATTGGAGATTTCGGATTTCGGATTTGAGATGCAGGATTCGTCCAATTTCAAAATAAACCCATGAGCATCTCCACACCATTCATCAAGCGGCCTATCGCAACATCGCTGTTGACCCTGGCTCTGGCAATGGCCGGAGCTCTCGCATTTTACTTTTTGCCCGTCGCGCCTCTTCCACAGGTCGAATATCCGACGCTTAACGTGAATTCCCAACTGCCCGGCGCGAGCCCCGATACGATGGCATCCGCTGTCACAACTCCGCTCGAGCGCAGTTTCGGGCGCATTGCGGGCATAACCGAAATGACCTCCAGCAGCAACACGGGCCAGTCGCAGATCACGATGCAGTTCGATCTGGACCGCAACATTGACGCTGCCGCTCGTGATGTCCAGGCGGCGATCAACGCGGCGCGGGGCCAGCTGCCTGCGAATCTGCCGAACAATCCCGGTTACCGCAAGAACAACCCGTCGGATCAGCCCATTCTGATTCTGGCTCTGACTTCGGACGTCGAAGAGCGCAGCAAGATCTACGACGTCACCGACTCTATCCTCAGTCAGAAGATCGCGCAGATCCCCGGCGTCGGGCAGGTACAGATCCAGGGCAGTTCGCGGCCAGCCGTACGAGTCCAGATCAATCCCACTTCTCTGACCAAGTTCGACATCGGTTGGGAACGGATCCAGGCCGCGCTGACCTCCGCCAACGCGAATCGTCCGAAGGGGATGTTGTCGGATGGGCAGCACTCGTGGCAGTTGGCTACATCGGACCAATTGTTCAAAGCGGCGGAGTATCGGCCGCTGATCGTCAGCTACAACAAAGGCGCTCCGGTCCGGCTATCGGACATTGCAACGGTGGAAGATTCGCTGGAGGACCGCCGCAACACCGGTTACGCGGATGGGAAGCCTGCCGTATTGGTGCAGGTATTCAAGCAGCCCTCGGCGAACATCATCGATACCGTGGACCGCATCTATGGACTGCTCCCGCTCTTGCGGGTATCGATTCCTCCGACGATTAACCTGTCAGTGATCGTCGACCGCACCACGACGATCCGCGCTTCGATCGCCGACATCGAATACACAATCCTGATCTCGGTAGCCCTGGTAATCCTTGTCGTCTTTCTCTTTCTGAGAAATGCCTGGGCCACCATCATCCCCAGCATCTCGGTTCCTCTTTCACTGCTCGGTACGTTCGGAGTGATGTACCTGCTGGGCTACAGTGTGGACAATCTCTCTTTGATGGCCCTGGCGATCTCCACGGGCTTCGTGGTGGATGACGCCATCGTGGTCATTGAAAACATCAGCCGCTATCTCGAAATGGGGTTGAGCCCGGCAAGGGCGGCCTTGACCGGGGCAAAGGAGATCGGTTTCACCGTGCTTTCGATGAGTACTTCACTCATCGCCGTCTTTATCCCGATCCTCCTGATGGGCGGAATACTCGGCCGGTTGTTCCGTGAGTTCTCGGTTACGCTCGCTGTGGCGATCGCGATATCGCTTGTCGTTTCTCTGACAACGACGCCGGCGATGTGCGCAAAGTTTCTGCGGCCCGAACATGAGCGGCAGCACGGCCGTTTCCACCGTTGGTGCGAGGCGGGGTTCGACCTGCTGTTCGGTGGATATCAAAGGTCGTTACACTGGGTCCTGCGTCATCCGGCTTTGATGCTGCTCGTGACCATCGGCACCGCAAGCCTCAGCATCTATCTCTACATCATCGTGCCGAAGGGATTTTTCCCTCAGCAGGACACAGGCCGATTGCAAGGCAACCTTCAGTCGGCGCCGAACCTTTCATTCACGCTCTCGAGTCCGCATCTTGTCCAGTTCATGGACATTCTGAGGACCGACCCTGCCGTGCAAAGCGTGGCGGGATCGATGAACGGCACCAGGGGTTACGGACAAATCAATATCCAGCTGAAGCCGCTCGCGGAACGCAAGGTCAGTGCCGATCAGGTCATCAATCGTCTGCGTCCCAGGCTCAACCTCCCGGGTGCATCGCTGTTTCTTCAGTCCGCGCAGGAAATTCGAATCGGCGGCAGGGGCAGCAATTCTCAATTTCAATACACGATTCAGGGCGACACGATCGACGACATCCAGAAGTGGGCTTCGATCATGCTCGAGAGGATCAAGGCAATTCCTCAGGTTCGTGACTCGAATACGGACCTGCAAAATCGAGGACTGGAAGCGACGCTGGTGATCGACCGCGACACTGCGGCGCGCCTGGGCGTGACGCCGCAGCAAATCGATAACGCCCTGTACTCGGCCTTCGGACAGCGGCAGGTTTCGACGATGTATAAACCTCTGAACCAGTATCACGTGGTCATGGAAGCCGAACTGCCCTTCCAGCAGAGTCCGGACTCGCTCAAAGACATGTACGTTCGATCATCGGCCGGCGTCGAAGTTCCGTTGAGCAGCTTCATCCATTACCGATCCGGCTTGACGGCGCAGAGCATCAATCACCAGGGGCAGTTCCCGTCTGTGACGTTGTCGTTCAACCTCGCACCGGACGTGTCGCTGGGAGAGGCAGTCGATGCGGTCAAAGAAGTCGAACGCGAAGTCCGGATGCCGGCGAACGTCCACGGCAGTTTTCAGGGAACGGCCCAGGCATTCCAGGCATCGCTGTCGAATCAACCGTGGCTGATTCTTGCGGCGCTCGTCACGGTGTACATCGTACTCGGTGTACTGTATGAGAGTTTCATCCACCCGATCACGATTCTGTCCACGCTGCCCTCGGCCGGCGTCGGCGCGCTGCTGGCATTGCTGATCACGAAGTCCGAACTCAATGTGATCGGCATGATCGGCATCATTCTGCTGATCGGCATCGTGAAGAAAAACGCGATCATGATGATTGACTTTGCTCTTGTCGAAGAAAGGACCGGCAAAAGCCCCCTCGAATCCATCTACCGGGCTTGCCTGCTGCGGTTCCGTCCTTGCCGCTTGCATTAGGGAAAGGAACGGGATCGGAGATGCGGCAGCCTCTCGGAATAACGATTGTGGGTGGATTGATGGTGAGCCAGCTTCTGACGCTTTACACGACGCCGGTTGTCTATCTCTACCTCGATCGGCTGCAGCTCTGGTTGAAGCGCTTTAAATTTTCTCCGCGTCTCGCACCGACCGCCAGATAAACGGCAACTGGTTTTAGCCGCAGATTACGCGGATTACGCAGATGGGCGCTTAAAACACTCTTTGGATGCGCCCATCTGCGTAATCCGCGTAATCTGCGGCTAAAAATTCCTGGTCGCGTCTTTGTAGTTCCTGGTTGATAATTGCACTTCTCAACCGTGAATTTTCGAGGGATATATGGATAAGGTCTTGTGTTTCCTCGTCGTAGCGTTACTGGTCAGTATGCCGGCGTTTGCTCAACCGGCTCGTCCGCAAATTCCACCGGATATTTCGGGCGAATGGAGTCTGACGAGCAACGAGGATCCAGGGGCGCTGGGCGGCCTCGGTCAACCTCCATTGGGTGACTATCTGGGGATTCCATTCAATGATGCGGGCCGCCTGAGGGCGGACACGTCTGCAGAGTCCATCTGGGGAACGCCGGAATATCAATGCAGACCTCACTCGGCCCCACACCAGTGGCGCGGTCTCGGAGGCGCCCGCATCCTCAAGGAACAGGATCCGCTGACGCGGGATGTCAGGGCATATCACATCCAGTTCATGCGGTCTTTGGACTGGCCGATTTACATGGACGGACGCCCGCATCCGCCGGCCTATGCGCCACACAGTTGGACCGGCTTCTCCACGGGAGAGTGGGTTGGGAACACCCTGAAAGTCACGACCACCCATCTCAAGGATGGCTTCCTCAGGCGCGGTGGCCCCCAAACCAGCGACGTGTATACGATGACGGATTACATTACGCGCCACGGCGAGATCCTGACAATCATCACCGTTATAGACGACCCCATCTATCTGGACGAGCCTTTCGTTCAATCGACGACCTATGTAATCGACCCGGCCGCCACTGTGGCTACCGAGACCTGCAACGGTTCGGCTTTCGCCGAGAATGGCGGAACAGACCGGCATCATGTACCGCATTTCCTTCCGGGCCAGAACACTGCTCTGAACGAGTGGCTGAAGGTGGAGGATTGGGTACCCGAAGAGCCGACCAGAGGCGGAGTGAAGACGATATATCCCGAATACCGATCGACGTTGAACAAGTCCGTCAGCCTGAGCAGCCTGACAGTTCCGGCGTCCCGCTCGGCCGTTTCGGCAGACAAGAAGATCGCCGACCAGAGTCCCAGAGACGGAGAGGTCCACATTCTGCCGGTGCAGGAGAACATCTACATGCTGGTCGCGGACGGGACCAACCTTACTGTGTCCATCGGAGCGGACGGAGTCCTGCTGGTGAATTCCGGTTCGGCCCAGATGTCAGACAAGACTCTGGCAGCCCTCAACCAGCTGGCCAACGCCGTCGTGTCTCCCCCTACAACCAACAAGTGTTTCGGTCCCAGTTGTCCCGGGATTCAGTTCGGGTGGTCGAGTCCATTCATGAACACGATCATCAGTTCACCAGTTCCGCCGAAGCCCCTTCGCTACATTATCAACACCAGCGCCGCCCCGGACCACATCGGAGGCAATGAGAAGATCGCGAGTTCGGGTTTCTTTCCACGCGGCGGCGGATTCGGCGGGGCCGTGCCAAACTCGGGACGAACTGCATCCGTGATCGCGCATGAGAATGTGCTCAACAGGATGAGCGCGCCTGCCGGCAAAGAGGCACCCACTCCGGAGCGTGCCTGGCCAACGGATACGTATTTCGACGAGTTCTATAAACTCTCATCGTATTTCAATGGTGAAGCAGTGATCGCCTATTTCGAGCCGCAGGCAAACACGGACGGCGACAGCATCGTATTTTTCCGTCACTCCGAGGTCATCAGCGCCGGCGACATCTTTTCGACCGTCAGTTATCCCATCATTGACATCGAGAAGGGCGGTAGCATCCAGGGTGTTCTCAAGGGCCTGAACCACATTCTCGACCTGGCCGTTGCCGAGTACCGATCGCAAGGCGGCACCTGGATTATTCCCAGTCGTGGGCGGCTCTCGGACACTGCCGACGTTGCGTCGTACCGGAACATGATCACGATGATTCGGGACCGCGTTCAGGATATGATTACGCGAGGCATGACCCTCGAGCAGGTAAAGGCAGCACGGCCGACGATGGATTTTGATGGACGGTACGGTTCTAAAACGGGCTCATGGACTACAGATACGTTTGTCGAGGCGGTGTACCGAAGCCTCAAGGAGAAAAAATAATGCAGAGAATGTTTCTTGTCATCATTGCTGTGGCTTTGTTGGCCGGCACTGCAGCGTATGCTCACCACTCCTATGGCGCCACATATGACGTCACTAAAGAAGTCAAACTCGAAGGGAAACTGGTCCAGTTTGTTTTTCGCAATCCGCATTCCTTCGTCCACGTCCAGGCTCCGGACCAGAACGGCGTCGAACAACGGTGGGCTGTGGAGTGGAGCGGAACCGCCCAGCTCGGCAATGCCGGGGTGAAGCGAGAAACGCTTAGAGTCGGGGATGAGATTACCGTGGTCGGGCGTCCTTCACGCGTTCCTGGCGAGTACCGGCTGCTGATGCTTACGCTCAAGCGGCCGGCCGATGGATTCGCCTGGGGCACGCGTCAGGGAGAAGCCGTCGATTAGGACCATGATTTTTAGAAATTTGTGGTTCTTGTGTTCTCTTGTTCTGATTGTGTTCTTGATATCGCCGCCCGCCGCGGCTCAGCGTGGAGGCCGCGGCCAGCCACCTGCCACCGCGCGCCAGGCTGCAGCGCTCGACGTCACGGGCTACTGGGTTTCGGTCATCATGGAAGACTGGAAGTTTCGCATGGTCACGCCAAAAAAAGGTGTGTACGACACCCTGACGCTTAATGCAGAGGGCCGTCGCATTGGCGATGCCTGGGATCCGGCCCGGGATGAAGCAGCCGGCGAGCAGTGCAAAGCCTACGGCGCCGCCAACATCATGCGGCTTCCAGGGCGCCTGCATATCACTTGGGAAAACGACAATACTCTCCGTATCGACACCGACGCCGGAACCCAGACTCGCCTGTTTCATTTCGGTGCGACGGCCGCGCCCGCTGGAGAACCGACCTGGCAGGGATATTCCGTTGCCGAATGGGAATATGCTCCAGGAGGCCGCGGCGCACAATCCCGGCTCGGCAATCTGAAAGTGGTGACCACCAATCTGCGTCCCGGCTACGTGCGCAAGAACGGTGCGCCCTACAGTAAAAGCGCAGTCGTAACCGAGTACTACGACATCAACACACTTCCGAACGGCGATCAATGGCTCACCGTGACGACAAAAGTCGAAGACCCTCTCTATTTCAGCCGCCCCTACTTGACCAGTTCGGATTTCAAAAAGCTTCCCAACGCCAATGGGTGGAATCCCACCCCCTGCTCGGCAAGGTAACGCGAATCTGACTGTAGCGGCGGTCTATGACCGCCGGCAATACAGCAGTTGCGAGATCGGCGGCGGTCATAGACCGCCGCCTGGAGATTGGCCATTTCCTCGGAGGTTGTGAGCAATGGTGTCCGCATTGGCGTCTCCAATTTTTGCACTTCGTTGTGCGAGCGGTCATGCACACGAAACGTGACTCTGAATTCCCCTCCTAGATTAGGAGGGGTGGCTGCGCCATCAATAAATGCGG
>WNFT01002759.1_pt1 | contig 26965 bp, 23 predicted proteins | sample 5400191 | NCBI WGS metagenome assembly WNFT01 (sample SAMN13153359, study PRJNA577476) | soil metagenome | isolation source: 80 cm saprolite under Madrone tree | place: USA:California | collected 2016-06-14 | reverse complement strand
TGAGCTAACGCTCGATCACATTCTGCCGCGGTCGCGTGGCGGAGATAACTCGCCGGTGAACATACTTACGGCTTGCGTGTCTTGTAATAATCGCAAGAGTAATCGCACGCCGGCAGAAGCACGCATGCCGCTGCTGACTTCGCAGACGGCACTGCGCGTGAAGCTCGAACGCGTCGTGCTTTGCCACTACGCCGAGGCTCGCGCCGAGTGGCGCAAGTACCTGTTCATGGACGTGCACGATGATCGTGAAGTCATGGACAGAGTGCACAACGAGCAAAAGCGGAGGGCGTGAGAAATTCATCGCCCTCCTCACGGTCGGATAGCTGAGACGGATTAGCGCGGGTCTGAAAAGCCCGAAAGGTTGGTTCGATTCCAACTCCGATCACCATCTTCTGCCCGAGTAGCTCAACTGATGGAGCGCTGGTCCTACAAACCAGAGGTTGAAGGTTTGAGTCCTTCCTTGGGCACCAAATCTAATTCACAAGTTATCGGGGCGTGACTCATCCCGGCAGAACGGTGACTGCCAGGGAGCGTGGAGTTCGCAGAGGCGTCGTCGGCCTCACGCCCCGGCCAAGTGTTCGGCGATGTAGCTCCAACTGGCAGAGCGGCTGTCCCGTAAACAGCAGTGTGTTCGGCGCGAATCTCACCATCACCTCCACGATCTGGCCCGCGTTCCCGGCGTCGGTCTTCTAAACCGAACCTGCAAGAGCTGGGTGGAAAGGCACGAGGTTCAACTCCTCCGCGGGCTTCCAAGATCATTCACGGCTGTGTAGCTCAAGTGGAATAGAGCAAGCGTCTCATAAGCGCGAGGTTGGTGGTTCGAATCCACCCACAGCCACCAGACTTTTCGGGCTGGTGATGTAACTGACAGCATAGAAGTCCTGCAAACTTCTTGTGAGGGTTTGAATCCCTCCCGGTCCACCAATTTCAGATGGCGATGTAGCTCAACTGGATAACAGAGCGTCGGTCTTGTAAACCGGACGATAAGGGTTCGACTCCCTTCATCGCCTCCAGCACGGCGGGAACAGAGCAAGGCGGCCTAATGTTCGAAACTGGGGTCTCATAAGCCAAAACTGGCAGGCTCAACTCCTGCTCCCGCAACCAATTTCTTGTGGCGTAGCCAAGCTGGTAAGGCACCGCACTGTTAATGCGGCCATGCGAAGGTTCGAATCCTTCCGCCACAGCCAATTCTTATTGACCTGGAGCTCGAGTGACAGAGCAGCGGCCTTTTAAGCCGTGAGGTGCGGGTTTGAGCCCCGCCGGGTCAACCAAGTCTCGCGGTGTAGCTCAATGGCCAGAGCACTCGATCGATAATCGAGCGATGACGGTTCAACTCCTTCCGCCGCGACCAACTTCAACGGGGCATAGCTCAAACGGTAGAGCAGCCGCCTTATAAGCGGTGTTAGCGCCAGATCAGCGCCAGGTTCTGGGTTCGAATCCCGGTGCCCCGAAACTCTTGTGACTTTTTGCGGGATGGTGTAACCGGCAACACATCGGGCTTTGAACTCGAAGATGAAGGTTCGACTCCTTCTCCCGCAGCCAATCTTTTCAAGCGCAACTAAGGTACTTCGATTCATTTACATCAGGAGCAATCTCTATTTGGAGGTAAACGAAAATGAAACTAGCAGAAGCACTAATTCTACGCGCTGATTGCCAGAAGAGAATCGCGCAATTGAAGTCGAGACTACTTACGAACGCGAAGGTTCAGGAAGGCGATGCGCCGGCGGAGACTCCGCAGGATTTGATCGTGGAACTGGAACGCGCTGCGAGTGAGCTACTCGATTTGATCAAGCGCATCAACAAAACGAACTCGGCGACCGTTCTTGCCGGACGCGGAACGATCTCGGATGCGCTGGCTGAGCGCGATGTACTTGCGCTGCAACGCACTGCTTACGCCGATCTGGCGCAAATGGGCGCAATCACGCAAGCTCGCATCACGCGTTCGGAAGTGAAGTACGTCTCGACTATTAACGTGGCTGAGATCCGGAAGCGTGCCGATGAGTTAGCGAAGAAATATCGCGATCTCGACGCGCGCATTCAGGAGCTGAACTGGCAGACTGAGCTGGTCGAGTAATCGATGCAGTCGGTAGTCGGAGAGAAATAGAGGCGAGCACACTCCCGCCAACTGGGCTAAGTTGGGCTGCGTCTGCAAAACGCCTTGGGTGACGCGAGGGGCAGCGTTAACGGGTTCGATTCCCGTATCACAAGTAATGCCCAGCAAAGTCACAGGGGCACAGGGCATCGTCAATGTAACTACCGCGTGCTGATCTGTTTCATCCGGCGAGGGTGGGTAAGGGGCCCTGCATCAGAGAGTCAACAGCCTGTTGCAATTAAACGTCGGCATATGTTCATAAGTGCCGACGTTTCATTGATGGCACCCTCATTCTAACGCCAAACTCTGCAAATGCTTAATCATTCGTGCCAATTGATTCGTCTACGGTTTCCCGCGGGCGAATCAAGTGAATCGCGCCGCCTGCCGGTTTTGGGTGCCGGTATAATTGCCGAGGAGATCGTGGAAATCTAATCGAATAGTGTTTTAGGAGTCCCGAGTGACTAGAGCAGTGGCCTCATTCGCAATTCGCGAATAGCGAATGTATAATGTCGGCATGACGCTCAAGCCCCAAGACATCGTTGTTGTTCTCAAGCTCTGTGGATACGGTTTGAATCGACCTCCGTTCGCACAGATCGCCGCTGACCTCGCCATGAGTCCTTCGGAAGTTCATGGCGCGGTGAAGCGCGCGCAGGCTGCTCATCTCTTGCACGGACCCGAATTGCTTGACCGTCCAAACGTGAGTGCGATCGAAGAGTTCCTCATTCATGGATTGAAGTACGCTTTCCCAGCAGAGCATGGCGGACCAACGCGCGGCCTGCCGACCTCTTATGCAGCGGAGCCGTTGAAACGCCTTATTGCCGCCGGCGATGAACCAATTCCAGTCTGGCCCCACCCAGAAGGGAAGAAGCGAGGGATCGCGCTGGCGCCGCTTTACAAGACTGTGCCGATTGCCGCTATGCGCGATCCGTCGCTGTACGAAAAACTAGCGCTCGTCGATGCCCTTCGCGACGGCCGCACTCGCGAGCGCAAATTGGCCGAACAAGAACTCAAAAGACTCTTGCGCAAGAAGGCCGATGGCTAACCAGAATCTGGAGCTGCTCAAAGTAGCCGCGAAGCTGTTGGAACCAGTTCTTGAAGAATTGGTGTTTGTGGGCGGGTGCGCTACTGGTTTGCTCGTTAGCGATGAGGCCGCAGCCGAGGTTCGTCCCACGTTTGATGTGGATGCTATTGCCGAGATCACGTCATACGTTGAGTACACAACCTTCGGCGAACGACTTCATAAACTCGGCTTCACCGAAGACGCGAGTGAGGGCGCGCTCCCATTTGCCGCTGGCAACATGGTGAGATCAAGTTGGACCTCATGCCTTTGGACGAAAAGATTCTTGGCTTTTCAAATCGATGGTATAAGTCAGCGATGGACTCGGCGCAGGAATTTGAGATCGAACGAGACGTTCGCATTCGCGTTGTCACCGCTTCCTATTTTTGTGCCACAAAGCTTGAGGCGTTCAGAGGTCGAGGTAAAGGCGATTACATAGCGAGTCATGATCTTGAAGATCTAATAACAGTTGTCGATGGCAGATCAGAACTCCTGAACGAACTGCGATCGACACCTGAAGATCTTCGGTCCTACATCGCAGACGTGATCGGTCAGATGATGAAGGCCCAGCAGTTCATTGATGCCCTGCCTGGCTATTTGCTTCCAGACCCGGCCAGCCAAGCCCGAATTAACCAGTTACTTGTGAAGCTGACCCAAATGTCAGAACTCTAAATACGGAAATTCGAGAAGCAAGAGTAAGAAGCCCTGATCGGCCTCAACTGTCACGGTATACCGGACGCACATTCCTCAAATCACAATAGTCTTGCGACTGGCAGACAGATTGAAGTGGCCGCAGTCCACAGGCCCAACATACGAGCACGTAGTTCGGCGATCTCGGCTTGGTAGTCAGGATTAGACTCCAGTTGCTCTTGAAGAGCATCGGCTGCTGTTTCCCGCTGCTGCAGATACTCTTCAATCTCTTGGCGATGTGTGAGGTAGTAAGCAATACTCACGCTTGCGACAATAATGTAGAGAGCGAACAAGCGTCTTTTGTGGTCTCTTTTTTTTCGGGGTTGATTCATGGGCAACGACGACATTCTGAAGGCTCAGCTCGAAAAGGCGGTAGCGGAATGCGAGCGTTTGCGCGAAGAAAACGCCCTCCTCAAACTGCGTGTTGGTCAATCACCAGATACCCTCGCTCCGACGCCTAAGCAGTTCTCGGCGCGCAACACCACGAAAGCACAAGCGTCGGCAACCGTAACGGCTGACTCTCCGCCAAACCTGAAAGTCTCCCTGTTCAGGAGTTTGTTTCGTGGAAGAGACGATGTGTATGCGCTCAGGTGGGAGGGAAGAGGCGGTCGAACTGGTTATTCGCCAGCTGGTGTTCGCGAATGGAACCAAGCAGGTTCCCCTGGTCGTGGCCAGAAGAAATCATTTCGCCACAGGATGATACCTGTTGGTTCGTAGCAGTAGACTTCGACAAGAAAACCTGGGAATCAGATGCTTGCGCATTCTTGAAGACGTGTCACGAGGCTGGCGTGCCTGCGTCGTTGGAGCGTTCACGATCGGGCAACGGAGGTCATGTTTGGATGTTCTTCGCAAGTCCGGTACAAGCCGCATTGGCCAGAAAGCTCGCGAGCGCCATCTTGACTCGCACGATGGAGCGGCGTTACGCGCTGGGCCTCGATTCTTATGATCGCTTGTTTCCGAGCCAGGACACGATGCCTAAGGGCGGATTTGGAAATCTCATAGCCTTGCCCTTACAGCACGGCCCTCGCGAAAACGGCAACAGCGTCTTCGTAGATGATCAACTTCGGCCGTACAACGACCAGTGGGCGTTCCTTTCCTCGATTAAACGATTGGCCCCGGAAGAAGCGCAAGCACTTCTTCGCAAGGTTTATCCAGCCGGCGACGTAGTTAATATTAAGCACAGCGCATCCGATTACGATGAAGTGAGTGATCCGTGGATCCTGCCTCCCTCTGGACGGGTCGCTGATAAGGCCATTACGGAACCGCTGCCGCCAAACATATCAATCAAACTTGGAAACTTGATTTACGTCGAGAAGAAAGACTTACCTGATGCGTTTCTAGATCGCTTGATTCGGCTGGCTGCGTTTCAGAATCCGGAGTTTTACAGCGCCCAGGCGATGCGCCTTTCGACTTTTGGCAAACCCCGCGTCATCGCTTGCGCTGAGGACTTGCTTCATCACATCGCTCTGCCCCGTGGCTTGCTGAAAGAAGTACTCGATCTGTTCGAGAGCCATCGCATCGCGGTGGAAGTTACAGATCATCGCTTCAGCGGAGTTCCCATCGAGGTCGATTTCCACGGCGATCGTCGTTCGAGTCAGACAGAGGCGGCAAAGGCTCTAGCTGCTTACGATGACGGAATCCTCTGCGCTCCGACTGCATTTGGCAAGACCGCCGTTGCTGCGCAGCTGATTGCGTCACGCAAAGTGAACACGCTGGTGTTAGTTCATCGACGCCATCTAATGGATCAGTGGCGGGAGCGACTCGCGCTGTTCCTCGGCAAGGTCGGCGGTTCGATCCCGCCCCCCGCTACCAATTTCAACAAATTATTGCTTAAGTAGTAGGTAAGCCGCCTGATACCAAGTGATCCGCTTGGCCATCGGGCTTAACATCACGCCCCTGTAGTTTCCTGCCCGCTCCACTGCTGCCGGGGTCATCTGCTTCATCCCTGCATCTTGTCATGCAGTCTGACCCTGCCGCTCAAAGCGGACAGTTCATGCGCTAATTACACAGGACATATCATGTGCTAACGACACTCTGTTGCAAGGAGCCTTGCGGGGCCGCTTCATAAGTGATATAAAGCCCCGACGGGCGCGAAGTTGGTCATGCGTCTGTAGTGCCCTCTCGCGGCTCGGACGCTTTTCCTTTCACTTATCTACCTTGGAGGCCCACACAGTGAGACGAACTGTAATACAAACCTTCTTAGCGGTCTTTTCGGTTGCCTCGAATAAATCGGAGCCAGACCAAAGCTCACAAAGAAGGCTTCTCAGTCTGATCATCTGCCTCACAAACGGAGGTTTCCTGAAGGCAGAATTGTGGAAACTCTTTACAAAAGAGATGGATCTGGACGACCTTCTGCCAGCAACTTGACTTGAATGGAGCCTGCTCGTGACCGCTTATCCTTTACCAGAAATCCCCAGTGACCTATCTGGAGCTTGTGCTGATAACGAGTGCATTCTGTACACCGGGTCGGGGTTGAGCGCGCAGGCTGGTTTCGAAACCTGGATTCCTTTTCTATCCGGCCTGCTGGCATGGGCCAAAAAAGCCACTTTCATTGATCAGAACTTCGCCGCCTCATTGGACGAGGCGATCGCTGTAGGCGACTACAACTCTGTGGCCGACAGCATAGTGCGAGCGGTTGGCAATGACAGGGAGTCGCTGAGCAATTACCTGCGCAGCCTGTTTTACCGCTCTAACATTAAGCTGCCGGAGTCATACACGATCCTCCCCCAGATTCCGTTCGCCGCGCTTCTTACCACCAACTTCGATAACCTGCTGGAAATCACCTTCAAGAAATCTGCTGACGAGGTTTACACCTTGTATGATGCCGACAAGCTGAAAAGTGAGCTTTCGCGCCGCGCCTTTTTTTTGCTCAAGCTTTACGGCAAGGTGGAAACACCCGACACGTTACTGCTATCACCGGCGCAGTATCTGCACGCAACTCAGGAGAACCTGCTCTTCTCGCAATTTATGGAGAGTCTTTTCTTCTCTCGCACAATGCTCTTTGTCGGCGCCAGTCTCGAAGGCATCAGCGACTACCTGAGCGGGATCAAGTTTCTCGGCACGACCCCCCCGCGGCAGCATTATTGTTTGATTGATGTAAAGGGCACCGCATGGCAAGCCAAAGCTGACAGTCTACAGGCGCGCTACAACATCAAAGTGCTGCCTTACACCGCCAGCGAGGACTACAAAGAGGTCGCACTGTTTTTCAAACAACTCACTCATCAGGTAAACACTCTCACCCAGTCAAACAGTTCATCGGAGACCAAGCGGTTTCCCATGACACACCTGACACGAGTCCGTCTCGAGAATGTTGGACCCTTTGAAGATCAAGTTTTCGATCTGACGTCTGGTTGGAACATGCTTTTCGGTGACAATGGGGTTGGCAAGTCCAACTTTCTGAAGGCGATTGCTGTCGGGCTTTGCGGCGAGAGTGCCAAAGCCTACGCCGATCGCCTGATAAAGGGCAAAACCTCGAGCGGAACGGAGAACCCAAGTGGAACTATCACCATCGATGTCGTGACTGATGTCAACGGGGAGAAGAAAGAGAAGACCTTCGTCACGAAACTGTTCCGCTCAGACATCGGCGGCGAGATGATGGCGCGTCCGCCACGCCCGCTGGAAACAGAAGGCTGGCTAGCTCTCGGATTCCCGCCAATGAGGATTATCAGTTGGAAGCGTGATGAAGGAGACAAAACCTCCATCACGGATCGGCCTACACCTTCGGATCTTCTCCCGCTCATTTTAGGAGAGACCGACCCGCGCCTTGACGGGCTCAAAGCATGGCTCATCGAACTCGATAATAAGATTAACCGTGACTTCAAAAATGGCATTAGCGATTCACCGAGCCTAAAATTGAGGAAGGATTTCTTCACCGTGATCGGCGCGTTGACGCCCAAGGTGGAGATCGAATTCGGGAGGATCGGCGACAACGGAAAGACCGTCTTCGTTGCCACTGAGGATGGCGAAGTGCCGATCGAGGCTGTTAGTCAGGGAACATCTTCGCTGATGGGATGGGTCGGCGTCCTCTTGCGCCGGCTATTCGATCTGTACAGTGACTCGGCAAACCCGCGAAAGCAGCATGCCCTGGTGCTGATAGATGAAATAGATGCTCACATGCATCCAGAATGGCAGCGCCAGCTCATCCCGAAGATTCGTGAGTTATTCCCGAACATACAAGTCATTGCTACCACCCATTCTCCGCTGCTGGTTCCATCGCTCAAGCCGAACGAGATTATCCGTTTGCGGCGTGAGCCTGGCGTCAAGGGCATTATCGTTGAAGTCCCGCAATACGACCTTCAGCAGTATCGGACCAATCAAATCCTGACCAGCCCGCTTTTTGACGTGGAAAGTTCACTCGGGCCGGGGGTGGAAAAGATCCTGGCTAGTTACACTGAACTGGCGAGCAAAGACGCACCGAGCGAAGACGAACAACGCGAGCTTGAGCGCCTCGCATTCCAGCTCGACATAAGACTACCGACACCGAAGGAGCAAGCCATAGCGCGAGTGGCTTACAACATGATCCAATTGGCCATGTCCAAGAAAATGGAGTTGATTCCAGCTGAAGCGCGGGCTCAGATTAACGATGAGATGAAGGTGCAACTGCAGGAGCTTATCACTGGATCGGGGAGGGTGTGATGAGACGACTAGATTTCGCTGAGCCAAATTTCATCTGCGACGTCAGTGACAGTGACGAAAAGATTTATGAGAAGTGGTTATTCTGCTTCCCTTCTCAGGCGGAGTTGGAGAGTTACCTCAAGGAGAGGACGTACAAGATCGTCTCGATCGCTCCATACAACTTCAAAACCTGGAAAGACAAAGCTAAAGATGCCACAGTTCTCGCCGTATCAGCACAAAACAAGAAGGGTTTCAAGTACAACAACGCACTGTGGACCGAGCTGAAGCAGTTTTTATTCGTAATATCAAAAGGCAAGTGCGGCTACTGCGAGCAGAAGGTTACCGGTGTATACGCAGGAGATGTTGAACATTACCGACCGAAAAAGAAGGTAATAGACGACCTCGAGCACCCGGGCTATTACTGGCTAGCATATGACGAACGGAACTATGTTCCGGTCTGCCAGAACTGTAATGGTGCACGTGCCAAGGCAAACCATTTCCCCCTTGATCCAACGTCACCACGTGCCTACACGCCCGCGGACGACATCACCAAGGAAAAACCCCTTCTGCTAAATCCCTTGGGACAGGATGACCCTAGCATACATTTCGAATTCATCGGTCCGGAAGGCGGTGAGCGGTTTGGGAAGTTGAAGGGTATTACGCCGGCCGGAGAAAAATCTCGTAAAGTCTACCACCTTAATCGAGGCGACCTGGTGGAGGCGCGGCGCGATGCTTACAAAGAGATGACGGATAACAAAGTACTGTTGGAAGCCAACTGGCAAGATGTCTCCGGCAAGCTCATGACCCATTGGAAAATGGGGATCAAACAGTTCACTCTAGTGATAAAAGCAGTATTGACCACGTGGTTGAAAGAGATTAAAGAAAAGGAGATGAAGAACGCTGTAGAGAAGATCAAGGCTTATGAGGAACAGATCGCACAAGAGAAGCTGCGACAAGCCTCGCTGGAAGACTTCATCAATAACGATCTGATGATGTTGCGGAGCTAGTGGCGACTAGCTGTACTCTGCGCCCCTGAACCTGATGAGCAACCCGCCTTCACACATAGACGATCCTGAGCCGACTGCACTGGCCAGCACGGAAGCTCCAGATTTACCGCAATGCCCATTTGGCGATCTGGCCTTAACACTGTCTGGTGGCGGCTACCGCGCGGCAGCTTTTCACCTCGGTGCGTTAGACACTCTTAACGAACTCGGTCTCTTGGGCGGAGTACGCGTGATGTCAACCGTATCCGGCGGAACGCTCACCGGTCTGTTGTATGCCGTCAGCATCGCGGAACATCAGAGTTATCCCGCGTTCTACGAGAAAGCCTATGATTTTCTGAAAAACACCAATGTCATTAGAGACGCCTTTCAGACAATGGGAGCGCAAAACAGCGGCAATCTTGCTCCGTTTCCCAGCCTCATTAGATCCGCTGCTGATGTCTATGATTCTCTAAATGTCTTCGGGGGACGCACCTTCAGTCTGCTGCTCAACAGCAACGAACCACAGCTTAACGAACTGTCTTTCAACGCAACGGAGTTTCGCTCGGGCAATTCTTTCCGCTTCCAGAAGAGCCAGAGCGCCTTGGCTTCAATCGGGAACGGCCGGTTGGAGGTCAAGAGGGAGCTCGCCGGGCAGATTCGTCTCGCGGATATCGCAGCTGCTTCATCGTGTTTCCCGGGCGGGTTTGAGCCGATTCGATTTCCTGATGACTTTCGGTGGCAAACCGAGCTTGAAGGGATACGAGATGAACTTGGTCGCGACAAGTTCGAGCCTTGCGTGCCGCTAATGGACGGAGGAATTTTCGATAACCAGGGAGTCGATAGCCTCGTGCAGACCTACAAGCGGCGCGGTAATGACGTCGGCCTGGTCATCATCTCAGATACCAGCCAGGGCAGCGATTCTTTGTTTGAATTTCCAGTTATGGTGAATTCAAGCAGACGCTGGCTTACGCTCGTCAACCTCGCCAAAGGGGCTTGGATGGTTTTTTTCATCGCCGCATTAACCATCCTCACTCTTGTCGTCGACATGATTAAGTCGCTCGGTACTCAGGGATTGCGCCTTCCGGAGGACATTTTCCTATACCTGGTTCCTTTGTTGCTCTCTCTGTTGGTGATTGGCCTGCTGATATGGCTGCGCTTGGTCGTGCGTCGCGGTCTTCGCTTGGTCCATGAGAAAGTCGGAATTGAGCTCTGGGCCTCAATGAAAGATCTGACAGTTTACGAACTGATTGGGTTGCTAAACGGTCGAGTAAGCTCGGTTTTGGCGCTGACGTCCTCGGTGTTTATGAAACGCATTCGTTCCATGATCTACAAGGACATCAGCGTTTATGGCAAGTACAAGAATCGATTAGTAATCAACCTGATTTACGACCTCAAGAACACGTCACTTAAAGCTCTTTTCGCTAAAGCTCCGTGGTTGATGCCTTCGCCAAAGTTGCAGAATCTCGCTAAGCGGGCCGAAGCTATGGACACGACCCTCTGGTTCTCAAATGAAGCAGAACTCGAAACGCTAGTGGCCTGCGGACGGGCAACCATGTGTTTCAATATTCTGCGATACATCGTTGGACTTAGGGGGGAGGATCTTCATCCTGACAGCGGCATCAGCCAGGTCCTTAATCGGGCAAGAACCGTCTGGAAATCATTTAACGAGCCGGTCACCAGCGGATCTAAGGAATGTGGCGACGACCTGTCCAGACGTAGTTCAACGGTTCGTAATTGACAAGGCAGCAAAGCCACCTAATCAGGAAATGCTCGACCGGAAGAGCAACCATGAGCGTATGTCTCCGGGCCTTCCGAGTCTTTACGATTGGTTACAAAAGGTAATATGGCGTCTGACAACGGCATGAAGTTGATCTGGCGCTCGAGAACAGAAGAATAGAAGCTCGCCTCCGATACGGCTGAGTCCCTAAAGACAATGAGCGATGCATTAACGGAAGAGGATTGGAAACAGCTCATCAAGAGGATTGAGGATGAGGCCTGTACGCCATTTTTGGGTGCGGGAGTAAATTATCCGCTTCTGCCATTGTTTTGTTGGGGTTTTTACTTAGGATAAAGCTGGTACGAGAACCTATTTCGTCTTCATTAACCCCAAGGTCGGCGGTTCGATCCCGCCCCTGCCACCAATAAAATCAGTCTACTTACAGCTAACGAACGTACAGGGCAACCTATCTGGCGAGCCCGCTTGCCTATTTGATTGGCGGCGGAGCGATGGATGGTGGCACCGGCTTCCCGTCGACGGTGTTCGGCTCCATCAATTCGATGCGGGTGCCGTCGGGATCGAAAAGGTTCGCTTGACGCTTGCCGTTCTTGCCAACCTTTATTTCGATAGGCCTGTTGTAGTTCTTGCGCGCCGGACGCGCTTCGAGAATGGCGACGGCCTTCTTAATATCGGGAGTGATCAGACAGATATGATTCCTCACTCCCATGAACTCCCGGAAACCAAGAATCTCGCCATAGAATTTCATGGCCGGCTCGAGCGCGCCAATTAGCACACCGATATGCATGATATGTGTTGAAATACGAGTCTCGGGCATGAATTTTCCGCGCTCGCGCGTCGTCCAACTGTCGGGTTGGTACTGAACGATTTCCACAGTGTGACCATCGGGGTCCACAATATTGAAATTCAGATTGCCAATGCGACCCTTGCCGACTTTATCCGGTACCTTAACTCCCCGCGATGCCAGATAGACGCGCATGCCTTCGGCTGCGTCGGTTAAGAACGAGATGTGATTAAGCCGGCCGTCCTGTCGGGGACTTTCGGCGAAGAGCTCGAGATATTGGTTCTCGTTAATCTTGATGAAAGCGATGCGATCGGCGCCGTCCTCGCGCTTTAACACGTACGGTTCATCGTATCCCAGAAAGTCTTTATAAAACGCGCGCGCCTTCTGTAGATCGCTAACGAAGAGGGCCATGTGGGCCACGCCCAGGATGCGAGGACGCTTTACCTCAACCGCCGGCAGAGAGCTGTCGAGGAAAACTGTTAGTAACAGAGCAACTGCCAATCGCTTCGAGGTGATCATTGAGATACAATAGCGGCCCGGCAATCATAGCACCTGAGGTCAGCGTGGGGTACTTTACCTTCGTGGTTTCACGTTGATTGCGATCAGACATTCTCAATTCGGCGATTCACCGCGTGATTCATATCGGCATAGTAGGCGGCGGAAATATCAGTGAGACGCACGCCCGTGCTGCTCGCGAGATCGAAGGTGTTGAGATCGCCGCAATCCACGGCCGCAACCAGAAAAAGTCAACGCGGCTGGGCCAACTGTATGGCGGCGCAGTCTATGAAGACTTCGAGAGGTTCCTCGAGCATAGACCGATGAGTATGGTTGCTATCGGCAGTCCCTCGGGCTTGCATGCGGAACAAGGCATTGCCGCAGCTCGTCATGGTCTTAACGTGCTCGTCGAAAAGCCGATTGAGATCACGACGGCGAGTGCCGACAGGTTAATCGACGAATGCGAACGGGCCGGAGTCAAGTTAGGCGTCTTCTTCCAGGATCGCGTGGCGCCTGATCTGGTCAGGCTTAAAGAGTTCATTGACGCAGGCCGGTTAGGAAAGCCGATACTCGTTTCCGCACGTTTAAAGTGGTACCGCCCTCCGGATTACTACAGTGAGTCGCGTTGGCGCGGGACGCGCGCTTTAGACGGCGGCGGCGCACTGATCAATCAGGGCGTGCACACAGTTGACTTACTGCTGTGGCTGATGGGAGATGTCACGCGAGTGCAGTCGAAAGCAATCACCGCGCTTCACAAAATTGAAATGGAAGATACACTAGTAGCCACGCTCGAGTTCAGCAATGGGGCCATCGGCACTCTGGAAGCTACGACTTCTGTCTATCCTGGTTACCCGCGTCGGCTTGAGCTGACGGGCTCAGAAGGCACAATTATTGTCGAACACGATCGGATAATATCGGCGGACTTGCGCGATCCGTTGGATGATTTCACCGGGAAGGAAGCCGGAAATTCCAACCCCGCTGCTACGTCGCCGATCGTCTCGGATGTTCGCGGCCATCGACGGATCTTGAAAGATTTCATCCGCGCAATCGAAACCAACGGCAGGCCGCTTTGTGACGGACGCGAAGGGCGGCGGAGCGTCGAGTTGGTGCAGGCCATCTACGAATCGTCACGCACGGGCCTAGGGGTTACGCTCGCGAGCGCATCAAGTCCCGCGCGACTTGAGTCGGTCGCAACGTTATAGTAGGAACTAAGGCTCGGAAGGAGTTAGTCTATGTCTTCGTCTCGACGTCATTTCATCGTGGGCCTCGGGGCCGCGGCAGCCGCGTCGGCTCTTCGCTTTAAGACCCTGGCCCGAATGTTCGAGGCACCTCTTTATCCCGCGATGGATCTCTCCTACTTTGATCATCCGATTACGGCGGCGCCGGGAAGGATTCGCTTCGGCTACGCGGCAATCACTTGGAATGGGAACGACGCGCAAGCAATCAAGGAAATCTCTGAACTTGGATTTCCCGGCATTCAATTGCGCAGCAACATTTTGAAAGACTTCGGCGAGCAGCCAAAAGCTTTGCGGGATCTTCTGGACCAGCACCATTTGGAAATGGTAGCTCTCTCAAGCGGCGGAGTCAGCATTGCTCCCGGATCTGATAACGACGAAATAGCGAAGCATGTGCGCAATGCGAAATTTGTTCACGACGTAGGCGGAAATTACTTGCAGGTGACTGATTCGGCGCGACCCAAGGGACGAAAGCCGGAGGCTGCTGACTTCAAAGAACTGGGGCGAGTGCTAACTGAAATCGGCAAGCGGGCCGTCGATCTGGGCGTCCCGGTCGGCTATCACAATCACATGGGCAGCCTGGGTGAAGCGCCCGATGAAGTGGATCGGATCATGGAGGCGGCCGATCCGCGCTACGTCAAACTTGAACTTGATATCGCGCATTACCAGCAGGGCGGCGGAGATCCCGCTCGTGCTATTCGGCAATATCATGATCGGCTGCTCTTCCTGCACATCAAGGACGTAGAGAATCTGGCGATGAGTGATGAGCGCGGGCGTGGCTATCGCTGGGTTGAACTTGGTCGTGGCCGAGTTAATCTGCCGGCAGTTTTCGCAGCGCTGAAGGAGGTAAAGTTTCGCGGCTGGGCCGTGATCGAATTGGACAGCGTGCCTGATAAATCGAGGACGCCCAAAGAGTGCGCGCAAATCAGCAAGAAATATGTTGAAGAGAAATTGGGGATGAAAATTTGAGAGCCATCGTCCGACAAACTTCAGTTTGTCGCGCTTGGCCCAGAGGAATGCTTTTCAGATAAGCGACAAACTGAAGTTTGTCGGACAAATCGATGCCAACGTTCAAACTTTCAGTTATCAACGATGAAATCACGCAGGACTTCGGTCGTGCGTGTGAAGTCGCCGCGCAAGAATTTGGACTTCAGTTGATCGAGATCCGCGGGATGTGGGGCAAGAACATCATGCGCCTCGACGCGAAAGAGATCGACGAAGCGCGAAAGATTTTGGAAAAATACAAGCTGCGAGTTTCGTCGATTGCATCGCCCATCTTCAAAGTTGATTGGCCGGGCGCGCCCACCTCGAAGTTCAGTCCGAAGCGCGATCAATTTGGCGCGGATTTCACCTTCGAACAGCAGGACGAGCTGCTTGAACGCGGCTTCGAACTGATGCGCGGCTTCCGGGTAGATCGCATTCGCATCTTCGACTTCTGGCGGCTCGACGATCAAAAGCCTTACCGCGCCGCAATTGATGAAAAATTGATCGAAGCGTCAAAGAAAGCCGCCCAGCGTGGCGTTACGTTGCTGCTCGAGAATGAGCCTAGTTGCAATACGGCCACCGGCGCTGAAGCCGCGCGAACTCTCGGCGCGGTTCGCTCAGCTTACCTGAAACTGAATTGGGATCCTGGCAACGCGGCCAGTGTTGGCGAGATTGCTTACCCGGACGGATATTCGCATATACCGAAGAAACGACTTGGCTACATGCACTGCAAAGATGTCGTGCGCGCGGCGAACGGCAAGTACGAATGGATGAAGATGGGCACCGGGATAATCGATTACGTCGGACAATACCGCGCGCTTAAGAAAGCTGGCTATCGCGGTGTGGTAAGCCTGGAAACACATTGGCGTGGCGCCGGCACGCCCGAAGAATCCTCGCGGCAGAGCATGGCCGGAATGCAGGACTTGCTGCGGCGCGCGGGGGCGCTTTAATGTCCGACAAACTTCAGTTTGTCGAGCACCGGCGAATAGATGCTCTTAGAAAATCAAACGACAAACTGAAGGAAGTTCCGTTCAGCTGGATGATAGTGGTTTTAGCGTTGGGGTTAGCGCGATGAAAAAGTTCTATACCGCAAAGCGGTAATGACCTCCAGCCCAACGTTGCCGCTCGGCGGCTACGTTGGGTGGAGGCGCGTGTAAGAGGTCACAACCCCATCGGGGTTGAGGCGCGTTGAAATTGGATCCCAGGGTAGGCGCGGCGCCAACCCTGGGCTGGAGGTTGTTACCGCTTCGCGGTACTCGATCGGAACTTCCTGAAGTTTGTCGAACAAAAGGAGAACCATCATGTCTGAGAACACTAATTCACGCCGAGATTTCATGAAGAGCGCAACCCTCGGCGCCGCCGGAGTCGTGATCGCCTCGCGCGCATCGAGCTATGCGAGCATTCTCGGCGCTAACGATCGCGTGCGAGTAGGAATCGTCGGCTATTCCGATCGTTGCCGACAGGCTTTGATCCCGTCATTCATGATTCATGCGAAGGATCTCAACTTTGATTTCGTGGCTGTCTCAGACGTCTGGAATCGGCGTCGCGATGAAGGGGCCGAGGCAATCGGTAAGTTGGTCGGGCACGAAATCGCCAAGACGCGCAACAACGAAGAGCTTTACGATCGCAAAGACGTCGATGCCGTGATCATCGCAACCGCAGATTTTCAGCACGCGCTGCACGGCGTCGAGGCGGTGCGCGCCGGCCGCGACGCCTACATCGAAAAACCAATGGCCAATACCATGGATGACGCGAAGGCGATTCGCAAGGCCGTCGAAGAAACAAAAAAGATTGTGCAAGTCGGCAGTCAGCGACGGAGCGGCCGCAACTATATTCGGGCCAACGAATTCATCAATTCAGGGAAGTTCGGCGATATCGTAATGGTCGAGATGACCTGGAATGTAAATCAGCCCGGACGTTGGCGGCGGCCGCAACTGGTCAATGAGATTCGCAAAGAAGACACGGATTGGAATCGGTTCCTGCTGAACCGTCGCGAGAAAGGCCAAAAGCCTGACTGGGATCCGCGCAAGTATCTCGAGTTTCGACTCTTCTGGCCTTACTCGTCCGGCATTCCCTGCCAGTGGATGTCGCACCAGATCGATACCGTGCATTGGTTTTCCGGATTGCCGCACCCGCGGAGCGTTGTCGCCAACGGTGGCATTTATCAATGGCACGATGGGCGCCAGAACTTTGACACCATGACCGCGGTGTTTGACTACGGCCCGCTCAACGATATGTCGAAGGGTTTCCAGGTCGTCTATTCATCGCGCTTCAGTAACTCGGCCGGAGGCGTAAAGGAGTTGTATTACTCGAACGCCGGCATGCTCAATCTCGACACCAACAAGATCACTCCCGAAGGCGGACTGCGGGCGAAAGAAGCGGCCGAGATGAAGATGCAGCCGAACCTGCTGGCAGAAATGTCTCTGGCCGACGCGACCGCGCCGACGCCGGTGGCCACGAGCGCAAATACAGGCGCGGATAATTTGACTTCGGCGCACATGCGCAATTGGATGGAGTGCGTCCGCAGCCGCCAGACACCCCACGCAGACGTTCATGCGGGCTATAACCACTCGACGGCGATCTGCATGACGATTGCGGCGTTGCAAACAGGCAAGCGCGTGACCTTCGATGATGCCAAACAGGAGGTGGTCGTCGGCTAATTCTGTCCTTGCCCTCGATCTTGAACCTCTCCGAGCGGATCGAAATAGCGCGTGTCAGAACCGCGAGCGGTAGCGACCGGATCCCGACAGTCCCCTGATTAAATCACGACGCGATTTGTGTTCAGGGCTTTTCGAAGATGGCTTTATGATCCGGTCGCTACCGCTCGCGGTTCTGACATGGCGGCATTCGATCTGCTCGGAGGGAATTCAGTGCGTGCCATGAATCCTATAAACATTAGGCCGCTACGCGGCTGCTCTTTCGGTCAGCGCCATTCGCAGACTAGAGCTTTTGGTCTTATCCTTGGATTTTACTTGTCAATCATTCTGTTTGCGTTGCAAACGACTCTCTTCACAGGAAATGCGCAAGCACAAGAACGTGGTGTGCGCCTCGTCAAGAACGAAGTGTCGCGACGGGTCGATGTCTTTGTCGACGGACAGCCGTTTACTGCTTATGTATGGCCGGAAAAACTTAAGGTGCCGGTTCTCTACCCGCTGCGTACGGCTCAGGGCACAATCGTTACGCGTGGCTTTCCTTTGGAGCCGCGCCCCGGTGAGCGGGTGGACCATCCGCACCACGCCGGGTTCTGGTTGAATTACGGCAACGTCAACGGCGTCGACTTCTGGAACAACTCAGTCGCTTTGCCGCTGGAACAGCAGAAGAAGATGGGCACAGTCGTTCTCCGCCGGATCACGCGCGCGACTGGCAGCAAAGATCGCGGCCAACTTGATGTCGAAACGGAGTGGCTGATGCCTGACGGTCAACCAATCTTGCGCGAGGCCACCACGTTTATCTTTCGCGCCGCCGCTAACCTGCGCGCGGTCGATCGGATCACCACGTTGACTGCTCTGGACAAGCGCGTGCTGTTTCATGACGACAAAGAAGGGATGCTCGGTATGCGTGTCCGGCGCGAGCTTGAACAACCTTCGAATGAGCCACTCGTGTTCACCGACTCGAGTGGCCGCCCGACAACCGTAAAGGTTTTGAATAACACCGGCGTCACGGGCCAGTATCGCAGCAGCGAGGGAAAAACCGGCGATGCGGTCTGGGGCACGCGCGCGCGTTGGACCATGCTGACGGGTAAGGTCGGTCAGGAATCCATCGCGCTGGTCATCTTGGATCATCCCATGAACACCGGCTTTCCAACTTACTGGCACGCGCGCGGCTATGGCTTGTTCGCCGCCAACCCCCTCGGCCAGGAGATTTTCAGCAACGGCAAAGAAAAGCTGAACTTCACTCTGGAACCAAAGCAGTCCGTAACATTTCGGTATCGTCTGCTGATCCTGTCTGGTCCCACCACGCCCGAACAGGTCGAGACACAATATCGTAAGTTCGTGAGTGAGGTTAGATAGGTAATCAAGAGTTCGCTGACAACTCTGAGATCGATGCGACGACATTCGACCGAAACTAAGCATATAAAGAAAACGAAAGGGCCCACGAAACTAAGTTCGCCGGCCCTTCCGTTTCAGTCATCAAGGAGGAGCCACCCCCGCGATGAAGACTTTTGATTCCTATTCCGGTCTCCTCGTCCGTCTTTCCGGAGCCACGCTGAACGACTGCTCCTTAATCTGATAATCGACGGGCGCCTCGAAGAGTGAGTGCGCGGGCTCGGTGCGATCGATGTTCGTGAGGCGGTACACATTTTCACCGGTGCGCGGATCGGCGTGACGGGTCATGACGACGGTTTGGAGGACAGGAGAATACCAGCGCTCTTCGACGATCTCGATCGCTCTTTCGTTGCCTATCGCGCCGGCGGGAATCGTCGTCGTGGTGCGCGTACCTTCGGCTTCCACGCCTTCGATCGTTTGCGTGCCGAGAGACTCTCTCACGACGTTTCTATGATCGCCTTCTAATCTGAAATTGAAAGTGCTGTTTTCCGATCTCGCAACACCACCAGGCTCGCTGGTTGTGATCACAAATCCGCCATTGCCGCCGCCGTTAACGGTGACCGCTGCTCCCGCTCGCGGCGTCTCGCTGCCCGCGTTTGCAGGTGGCGGCGTGCGTTCAAACCGAAAGATGCTGCTCTTGTGTCCGGTGCGCGTATCCGGATTGAGCGAGTAACTGACGCCGGCTACGGGATCACTAATCATTACGGTTTTGAGCGTCTGGCCCGAAGGATCTCCTGGAAAACTCAAGCTCTGCTCGCGCCGGGTGCGACCTTGGCTGTCCCGATAGAGCATGCTTGATGATTTCCTGACGATACGGTTGCCGTCAGTCAATACTTGAGTTGCTTCGGTCACGGCTTCGGCCGAATAGGGGCTGCCCTTAACCAGCTTGCCATCAAAGCTGAATTCAGACTCGACCCAGAAAAAAGTCTGGGCCCTCGCTTCCGGGCCTTGTGGTGTGGCCATCTGGCCCAGCGGCAAGGATCTGATCAGACCGCGTTCGATCTCTTCTCGATCCGGCGCCGGCGTTGATGTCTGGCCCGAGGCGGATATTACGCTCAACGACACGAACATTGCTAAGCCAATCGCGAACAGTAAAGTTTTCTTCATGAGTTTTTCCTTTCGTTTTAGGCGGGCCGAGGGCCCGGATTTTCATTTTGGTAAATCCAGGGATCTTCTTTTGCCGACGAAGCGGATCGCATGGGCTAAACCATCGACACCGAGCAGCACGTCGGCCTTGATTCTTTCGTCGGAGCGCTCCATGTTTACCGGCAACCCGAAGTTGGCCATCGTCGCGCGCGGCAGCTCAACGCGCACGATTTGGCCGCCAGCATCGAGATTTGCCATGCTGCCGTAAGTTACGGGAAGAAAGTCTGTTGTGATCTCGGTGTTAAGAAGATTCGCTGCCAGGGCATTGGAAGCCAGCGACAACGGTCGCTCTTTGCGATATCTGGTCGAGCGCGCTCTGAATACGGTTGGATGCTGATTCCGATTTTCCTTCTCGGCAGGCGGCCTCAGTGAAGACGCTTCCGAAACTTCATGCTTATCAGCCTCCGGCCTTTCCGGCAGATTCGTGACGCCTGCCTCCTCTGGCGGTCGGGTTTGCCAGGAACGCGCTATGAATAATGCGCAGGCAATCAGAACCAGAGCGGCAACTGCCGCAAGCCAGTAGCGGCTTCCGGATGCACGTCGTACTGGCTGCCTCCTCACAAGCGACTGGCTATCAAACGCTTCCAGCAGATGTGCTTCAACTCTCTCTGGAGCAGACATGGATTTCGTAGTCAAAGCGAAGTCCTGCAACTGGTGCGTTAGGGCTTGCTCGTCATTCAGTCTTGCCGCGCAGGTTGGACACTCGCCGATATGTCGGAACGCTTCATGCCGCAAAGTCGCATCCATGATTTGTTCGCGAGCGACATCGTTGATGATATCGTCGAATCTCTGGCAATTCATGCGAAACACCTCGCTGACTTAAGTCTTTCATTCAGCAAATCCTCGGAGGTTGTTGGTCTCAGCCGTTCAATCAGCATTGTGCGAGCGCGGTGCAATCTCGATCGAACCGTGCCAATTGCGCATCCCAGCACCGTCGCCGCCTCGGCGTAACTCATCTCCTGCAACTCACAAAGGACCACGACCTCGCGATAATGCTCGGGCAAGCTCAGCACAGCTTTCTGCACTGATTCGATCGCTTCCCGGCGAGAGAGTGCTTCCAGTTGTTCCTCGGCGCGCGTAGTTTCCGTTGCTTCGTCAATCGAGAGCAACCGGCGTTCTCGTTTTAGCCGGCGCAGTACGTGGTTCCGCGCGATGCCCAGCAGGAAGGCGTTGACGGACCCTCTTCCCTGGTCATAATTACCCGCTTCACGCATCAGCACCATAAAAACTTCCTGGGTGATATCCTCGGCCACTTCTCGCGCGCCACTCATCTGCAAGGCGAAGCGATAAACATTAGACTGCCGACGACGGTAGAGCTGGGCAAACGCTTCCCGGTCGCCGCTAAGCATCAGTTGCAAGAGATCGCTGTCCGTGTACTCAATCGGCTTCATCAAAACCTGGAATTGCTCTACTCAAGATGTATTCACCCGACAAACAGAAAAGGTTCCAAAAGATTTGTGGGAAATCGCCTGGCAGAAAGTGATGAACGGCCAAAAACAGCAGCAGCGTAATCGTGAGTGATCCCGTGGTGCCTTTTAAAACGGCCATAGTTCTGCGGCGCACAGCATAATTGAACGTGCGGGTCTAGTGAATGATGCGGCTTAGGGGGTTGAGAAGAATTTGTTGGAAATCTCGCCAGATCGGCTGTTCGAAGGAGGCTTTGCACAAAAAGTCTCGCATCCCGTAACTTGCCTACCCTTTCGTCCGCGAAGCGGACGGTTGAAATTAGCCCAGCGCTTCCGCACTGGGCGACGGTGGCACTGACATCTCTAGTCCGCGAAGCGGACGGCTGAACAGGTAAAAGCCATATTTTCAATCGTCCGCTTCGCGGACTGTATCCGATCGCATTGTCTAACCCAGCGACAAATCGCTGGGCTATTTTCGTCCTGTCTGTCCGCTTCGCGGACGAGGGCTAGCCTTCATTTCTTGTGCGAATCTGTTCGGAGAAGGTTCCCGCCTGAACGAAACATGATTCGCTCAAATTGACTTCACCACACTTCGACTTTTTCTTTTATAATCGTATCCCTCTCACCGGCCCCAATCCTCTCAAATTCAAAAAGGAGGGGTCTTATATTGGAACATACAAGAAAGTTAGTACGACGACGTGCGCGCATACCTCTGACGCTGCCAATTCGGGCACTTTGTAGGGAGAGCGCTGAATACCAGTGGACCGAACAGTCACGGCTGGTGGACGTAAACCACTTCGGCGCAGGTTTTACTCTAACGCGGCCGGTTGAGGTTGGGCGCCTGATACAACTAACGATTCCCTTGCCGCACCAACTGCGTTGCTTCGATCATACTGCGCCGGTGTATTCAGTTTGGAGTCTGGTGTGCCACGCTGCCGCCATTCCCAAGGCGCCACACCAGGACGCGACCTTGTTTCGCGTCGGCGTTGGGTTCGTGGGTAAAGCGCCTCCCCATAGTTATGAAGAAGACCCGACCGTTAGATATGAACTGTTACCAATCAACGTCGGACAGAATTCAATGTGGAAGTTGGGTCAGCGGCCGTTAGCCAACCAACGAAGAGAAACGCGACTGATTATTCCGCTCGAGGTCCTCGTAGAGACACCAGATGAAAATGGCAAGCCTTCCATGCAGGAGAATACGGTTACTGAAACAATAAGCAGCCTGGGAGCCTGTATCCCCACCAGCCTTAATGTCACCGTAGGGCGCGTTCTCAAGATCAGCAGCCGGAGCGACCGCGTCTCGACTTTTGCCGCGATTCGCTCTCGCAAAGTGGCGCCGGATGGTATCGCTCGGCTGGGTCTTGAATTTATCGGCGAACGTTGGCCGTTACAGAGGGATTGAAAGTTAAGGTCAGATGTTCTAATTCGGACATGCGTAATTCGCAATCCGACACCTTCACATTGCCTACTGCTTACTGCCTTCTGTCTTCTCCGCTTCATCAGAAGTTCATCGAACCAGGCGTAGCTTTGTTCCACATGTGCTTTTGGTTAAGGTTCGATGATTGACTCTTAATGCTTGAATGTGGCGCGCACACTAGGCCAGGTTATGTGGCGAGGGCTATTATGTCTCAGATTAGGAGACTCAAACTATGCGCATTGTCATATTGCTATGTTTTTTGGTGACGCTGTCCACGGTTCAGGCCAGCGAGACCAAAACTTCCGAGGACTTAATTCAGGCTATGCAAAAGAAGTACGCGCAGTCCTGGTACAAGACGCTAACTTTCGTGCAGAAGACGACTGAGTTTGAAGCCGACGGAAAGACCAAAGTCTCAACCTGGTACGAAGCTCTCTATGCGCCCGGTCGTTTGCGCATCGACTTCGATCCAATCACGGACGGCAACGGAATCCTTCTTGCCAACAATACGGTTTACTCGATGAAGGGCAGTAAGGTTGAAAACAGCCGTCCATTTGTGCATCCGCTAATCGTGCTCGGTTTCGATGTTTACTTCGTGCCGGTTCCGCAATTGCTCGAGACGCTCAAGCAACTCAAGTTCGATCTTAGTGTTGTGCATGAAGACACCTGGCAGGGCAGACCAGCTTATGTTGTCGGCGCGCAAAAGGGTGATCTCCATTCGACGCAATTCTGGATCGATAAGAAGGAACTCTACTTCGTGCGTCTACTCAGGCCATCCGGCAAGGATGGGGCAGCGACGGCAGACGTTCAGTTCAATAAGTATCAGCGTACGAAACGCGGCGCCTGGGTCGCGGCGGAAGTTGTCTTCATGAACAACGGCAAGGTCGCAACCACGGAAGAATACTCTGAGATTCGCACCGATGTTCCACTCGATGAAAGGCTTTTCGACCCGCAATATTGGAGCAGCGTTCACTGGCGATAGCCAAGCGCATTGCCATCTCAGGCGTAATGACCATTCGGCCATGAAGAAGATTGGACAGAGTCGACCGGCTGACTCCGAGCGCTTTCGCAGCTTTTGTGACACTCAATCTCAAAGGTTCAAGACACAGTTTCTTTAGAATCTCACCCGCGTCTGGTGGATTGTGCATGCGCAAATTGTTCATCCTTTTAATGGTAAGTCTTCATCCCTTGCGTTTTCGTCTTCGAATCTTGCGGACTAGGCTAAGCTCGAAAGCGATCGCAGTCGATGCCGTACTTCTTGACCTTGTAACCGAGTATTCGTTCGGTGGTATCGAGCAATTGCGCGGCGCGCTTGCGGTTGCCGCGGGTGGTCTTGAGAGCGTCCTGAATGAGATCGCTTTCATAAGCGCCGACCGCTCCATCGAGCGAAAGGCGCGTGATGGTGCCGGATCTTTCGGCAGTCTGCAACGTCGGCGGCAGGTGATGTCCGTGAATGACGCCGGTCTCGCACACCAGGACGGCGCGCTCCATAACGTTCTCCAACTCGCGCACGTTGCCTGGCCAGTGATAACTCGTCAGCATGTCGATCGCCGGCGTAGAAATTCGTTTGATCGATTTACTATGTTCGCGCGAGAATTTTTCCAGGAAATGATCCGCCAATAAGAGCACGTCCGACTTGCGTTCACGCAACGGCGGCATAAAAATCGAAAACACGTTCAGACGATAGTAGAGATCCTCGCGGAATTGTCCCTCCGCGATCGCCTTCGTTAGGTCTTTGTTTGTGGCCGCGACCAGACGCACATTCACCTTGATCGTGTCCGTGCCGCCCAGCCGCTCGAATTCGCGCTCCTGCAATGCTCGCAGCAGTTTGATTTGCGTCGAGATGTTTAGGTCCCCGATTTCATCGAGAAACAAAGTGCCGCCGTCCGCGAGCTCGAAGCGGCCTTTCTTGCGGCTTTGCGCGCCCGTGAACGCGCCCTTTTCGTAACCGAACAGTTCGGACTCGATCAACGTCTCCGGCAAAGCCGCGCAACTGACCTTGATGAACGGTTTGTGCGCACGGAGAGAATTGTAGTGAATCGCGTGGGCAATCAGTTCCTTTCCCGTACCGGATTCCCCGCGCAGCAACACGGTCGTGTTTGTCCGGGCCACTTGCGTTACCTGTTCGTAGACCTGGCGCAGCGGATGCGAGTTACCGATGATGTGACTAAAATCGTAGCGCTCGCGCAGCTCCTGCTTCAGATGCACGTTTTCATCCAGCAAGCGTTGCTTGTCGGCTTCGATCAAGTGATTGACTTTGATTGCCTGAGCGATCATCGTCGCGACAATCGAAAGAAACTTCGTCGCTCGTTCATAGTCGCGATCCGGTTTGTATTTTAAGTCGACGCTCAACACGCCAACGGTTTTGCGATTCACGATGACCGGAACGCACAAGAACGTCCACTCCTGCCGGCTAATCGTCTTCTTTCTTACGCCCAAACGATCGAGAAACATCGGCTCGCGACTAACTTGAGGAACGACGATCGGCTTCCCGGTTTGCACTACCCGGCCGGTAATTCCTTCCCCAATTCGGTACTTAATTCGGCGCGCGCCGCCTTCGTCCAAGCCATACGACGCCTCGACCCGCAGCTCTTCGGTATCGGCATCGAGCAACATCACGACGCTGCGGACCATGCCATGATCGTGGCCGAGCGTTTCCAGCACCCGAGCGAGCGCGCTCTTGAGGCTATGCGTGCCGGCGAGCATCTGACCGATTCCCAGGAAAGTCGCCAGCTTTCGCGACTCATCTCGATCAGCGTTCGTCTTTTTGGGATTCAAAGCCGCTGTTTCTCCCCTCGGAAAATGTAGAACAGGCTGGCAGCCTGTTCAGGTTTGCTTGTTTTGAGGACGTCGAACAGGCTGGCAGCCTGTTCTATATAACTGACTCCTCGCTGCTCAAAGCGCACGATCTTAGAGATCAAAGACAGGCAAGTCAAAAGAAGTCTGACTTATCTGGCGCCTGGTTAAATTAATGGTTCTCACTCTCTTGCTTTAAAGCGCTCAGACTAACACTTTCGTCGCGTCCGCGCTCATTAGTTACAATAATGTCGCCCTCATATTTCCGCTGTCTGCATAAATCCGGCAGCAATCGCGTATTTCACTGCTAAACCGCCGTGCAGATTTCGTTCCCGGACATTGAACTCGAGACGGCGCAGCAGTTGTCATGCGGCCGCGGTTCAGAGTTCAACCTTTAGGTTGCGCCTTTTGGAAGATGCAAGCTAAAGCTTGAACTCTGAACATTGACAATTTGAGAACTACAAACGACTGAAGGGGATCGCCGTTGAAATCCTTTCGCAAGACTCTAATGGAGGCTGCCGCCACGATCACGATCTCAAGCTACGCCTTTGTTGCAAGCCCAAGCGCCTGACGAAGAACTTCAGGGACTGGATCCAAGCCAACATGGCGAGGAAGGATACAATCTCGATCTGGATCTTACGGCCGCGGTACACGCGAAGTAGGCGAGGGCGAGTTACCTCGTATGGAACAGTTGAAAATTGCAAATTGCGCGGCTGCTATCACGGCACGCTATAACTCGGGTAGATTCAATTTGCAATTTTCATTTTGCAATTTTCAATGCATTTCCTTCTTTAAAGTGCGGCTTCGCCGCGTTCCTCAGTCCGAATCCGAATCACATCATTCACGGGGAGAACGAAGATTTTGCCATCGCCGAATTTGCCGGTGCTGGCCGATTTAACGATCGCGTTTACCACAAACTCTTCGATATCGTCGGGGACAAGCACTTCAATTTTGATTTTTGGCACGAATTCAATTTGATACTCAGCGCCGCGGTACGTTTCCGTGTGTCCACGCTGCCGGCCATAGCCCTGGACTTCGCTGATAGTCATACCGTGTACCTCAACCTCTTGCAGCTTACTTCGCACCGCGTCCAGCAGATGGGGCCTGATAATCGCTTCGATTTTCTTCATCTAGTTCTCTCCTGTGTTTTTCCGGCTGGTTAGCTCGTGAATTAAGGCGCCTTCTACCTTGCGCATTTTTGCTTCAGAAAGTTTTGTGCCATCGGTGTCGGTTATGTAGAAAACATCCAGCGCATCGCTCTTCTCAGTCGCGATCCTGGCGCACACGATGTCGAGACCCAACTCCGCAATCGTCCGCGCAATTTTATGAACCAGTCCCGGTTCGTCGCTCGCATGCACTTCGATTAATGTCGACGATTGCGATGCCTCGTTATCACAAATAATGCGGGGCAAATCGGGTCTTCGCGTCGTCAGACCTGTGACCCGGCGGCGCGGAGCATTCTGTTCGTGCCAGCGCTGCACTAACGCT
>WNFT01003328.1_pt1 | contig 26971 bp, 28 predicted proteins | sample 5400191 | NCBI WGS metagenome assembly WNFT01 (sample SAMN13153359, study PRJNA577476) | soil metagenome | isolation source: 80 cm saprolite under Madrone tree | place: USA:California | collected 2016-06-14 | reverse complement strand
TCCGCCGGCGCCGCGGGGTCTGCCGCAGATTGATGTGACGTTCGACATCGATGCGAACGGCATTGTGAATGTGTCCGCCAAGGACAAAGGGACCGGCAAGGAGCAGGCCATCCGCATCCAGGCATCTGGCGGTCTTACCGAGGCCGATATCCAGCGCATGGTCAGGGAGGCGGAAGCCCACGCCGAAGAAGACAGGCGGCGCCGGGAGCTGGTCGAAGCGCGGAACCAAGCAGATGCGGCGATCTATACGGTCGAGAAGAGCCTTAAGGAGGCGGAGGGTCGCGTCCCGCCAGGCGTGAAGGGCGAGGTCGAGCAGGCTGTCTCCGCAGTCAGAGACGCAATAAAGGGCGAGGACGCCCAGCGCGTCAAGCAAGCAACCGGACGTTTGTCGCAGGTTGCCATGCGGATCGGCGAGGCAATGAGCCGCGCTGCGTCAGGTGCCGAGGCCGGCGCCGGTGCGAGGCCACAAGGTGACCAAGGTGTCGTCGATGCCGAGTTCGAGGAGGTCGACAAGCCCGACCCCAAAGCTGGATGACCGGATCTGCGGCCCCAGTCCACGGGTCATGATAACACCTGGAGATGAGTCATGCGGATCGAGAAGTATACCGATCGCTTGAAAGCGCTGGTGCAATCAGCCCAGAGTCTTGCATTGCGCAATGGGCATCAGCAGCTGACGCCGCTCCATATCCTTAAAGCGCTGCTCGAAGATGAGGATCGCTTAGCCGCGAATCTGATCGAAGCTACGGGCGGCCCCGCTGCCCAGGTGCAGCAGGCGGTCGATCGGGAGCTGGCAAAACTTCCGAAGGTCGAAGGCGCCGGCGCAGGTCAGATATACCTGGCTCCGGAAACGGCCCGCCTGTTCGACCAGGCAGAGCAGTTGTCGCAAAAAGCGGGCGACAATTTTGTCACCGTCGAATACATGCTGCTGGCGCTCGCGCTGGCGAGCGGCACGACGGCGGCGGATATCCTCAAGCAGGTTGGCATTACGGCGCAAAAGCTCAACAAAGCGATCAGTGACCTCCGCAAGGGACGCACGGCGGACAGCGCGTCCGCCGAGCAGGGCTATGACGCGCTCAAGAAATACACGCGCGATTTCACCGAAGAGGCACGCCAAAACAAGCTTGATCCAGTCATCGGTCGCGATGAGGAGATCCGGCGCACGATTCAGGTGCTTTCACGCCGCACCAAGAACAATCCGGTTTTGATTGGCGAGGCCGGTGTCGGCAAGACCGCCATCGTTGAAGGACTGGCGCAGCGGATCGTCAAGGGCGACGTCCCCGAGACGCTCAAGAACAGGCGGCTGCTGGCGCTTGATCTCGGCGCGCTACTTGCCGGGGCAAAATATCGCGGTGAATTCGAGGAACGGCTCAAGGCGGTGGTGCAGGAGCTCGCCGCCGCCGGAGACGTGATCTTGTTCATCGATGAACTGCACACGCTGGTTGGCGCCGGCAAGGCTGAAGGCGCGATCGACGCCTCGAACATGCTCAAGCCTGCGCTAGCGCGCGGCGAGCTGCATTGTATCGGTGCCACCACGCTCGACGAATATCGCAAGAATATTGAGAAAGATGCGGCGCTCGCGCGGCGCTTCCAGCCCGTGTTTGTGGACGAGCCGACGGTGGAGGAAACGATTTCGATCCTGCGCGGTCTCAAGGAGAAGTACGAGCTTCACCACGGGGTGCGCATCGCTGACGGCGCGATCATCGCGGCTGCGACTCTTTCTCACCGGTACATCACGGATCGCTACCTTCCCGACAAGGCGATCGACCTCATCGACGAGGCGGCGAGTCGGGTGAGGATCGAGATCGATTCCAAGCCCGAGGAACTCGACGAGCTCGATCGCCGAGTGATTCAGCTCAAGATCGAGCGCGAAGCGCTCAAGAAAGAGAGCGATCCTGCTTCGAAGGAGCGCCTGCAGAACGTCGAAAAAGAGGTAGCGGAGCTGGAGCAGCGCTCGGCGACGCTCACGGCGCGATGGCAGGCCGAGAAGGAAAAGCTGTCCGGCGTAAAGCGCCTGCAAGAACAACTCGACCAGGCCCGTGGTGAGCTGGAAACGGTGCAACGCCGTGGCGATCTCCAGCGTGCCGGTGAGCTAATGTATTCCATAATCCCATCGTTTGAGAAGAAGCTTGCGGAAGCCTCCGCTGCCGAAAGTCAGTTACTCAGGCTGGAGGTCACCTCTCAGGAGGTCGCCGAGGTCGTATCGCGCTGGACCGGCATTCCGGTCGACAGGATGCTCGAAGGCGAGCGCGAGAAGCTCCTCCATATGGAAGACAAGCTCCGGCAGCGTGTGGTGGGCCAGGATCCCGCTATCATCGCTGTCTCGGACGCGGTCCGGCGTGCCCGTGCAGGCTTGCAGGATCCCAACCGCCCGATCGGCTCGTTCCTGTTCCTGGGGCCGACCGGTGTCGGCAAAACCGAACTGTGCAGAGCACTCGCCGAATTTCTGTTCGATGACGAGCACGCAATGATTCGTATCGATATGTCAGAGTACATGGAGAAGCACTCCGTTGCGCGACTGATCGGCGCGCCTCCAGGTTATGTCGGTTATGAAGAGGGCGGCTCGCTCACCGAGGCTGTGCGGCGCCGGCCCTATCAAGTCATCTTGTTCGACGAGGTGGAGAAGGCGCACAGCGACGTCTTCAACATCCTGCTCCAAGTGCTTGACGATGGGCGTTTGACCGACGGCCAGGGTCATACTGTTGACTTCCGCAATACCCTGATCGTGCTCACGTCAAATCTCGGCTCGGAATATCTAGCTGCCCTGCCGGACGGACAACCCGCTGAGGCGGCACGCGGGCAAGTGATGGAGGAGGTGCGGCGTTCGTTCCGACCCGAATTCCTCAACAGACTCGACGAGATCATCCTTTTCAATCGCCTCGGCCGTGCCGAAATGAAGCGGATCGTCGACATCCAGCTCAAGCATCTGCAGAAGCTGTTGTCCGATCGTAAGATCGTGCTTGAGGTCGACGACAAGGCGAAAACGTGGCTCGCCAATACCGGATACGACCCGGTCTATGGCGCGCGGCCACTCAAGCGGGTGATCCAGCGGCTGTTGCAAAATCCACTGGCCACCATGCTGCTATCCGGTGCTCTCAAGGACGGCGACACGGTTAAGGTCACGGTGCAGGATGGCCAGCTTAGCATCAACGGCCACCACTTTGCACAGGCAGCGTAGGCGCATAGAGCATGGGCAACCCGCACAGCATCGAGGACGAAGCCGTCGACACGGGGACGCTTCTTGCCGAGAACGCGTCGCTGCGCGATCGACTGCTCCGGGCTCTTGCCGAGGCGGAGAACACGCGGCGGCAAGCTGCTCGGGCGATCAATGATGCACGCAAGTTTGCGATCGCCGAGTTCGCGCGCGAACTGCTGATCGTTGTCGACAATCTGCAGCGCACGGTGGTGGCTGGTGAGGGTCAGGCACCCGCGAGGGCAGAGAGCCTCGCCCTTGTTGAAGGCGTCCGGGCAACACTACGCATCTTGATGCAGACGCTGCAGCGCTTCGGTGTCCGGCGGATCGAGGCCGTCGGTCAAAAGTTCGATCCGAACCTGCATGAAGCGGTCGCGCAGGTCGAGGACCCCTCGCAGCCACCCGGCACAGTCGCTCGCGTCGTGGAAGAGGGTTACATGATCCACGATCGGCTGCTGCGACCCTCACGCGTCTTTGTTTCCATGCAGCCTGCTCGTGCCAGTTCTGCACCGAGTGACGAGGATTCGGATACTGAACGGCCAACAACCAAATAACGACAGGAGATCAGTTTGGCTGCCGATCCTTACGCGGTCTTGGGAGTCAAAAAGGACGCCTCTCAAGATGAGATCCAGAAAGCCTATCGGCGGCTGGCGAAAAAGTTTCACCCGGATCTCAATCCCGGTAACAAGCAGGCCGAGGAGCGGTTCAAGGAAATCTCGGCGGCCTATGACCTACTGGGTGACCCGAAAAAACGCATTCGTTTCGATCGGGGCGAAATCGATGCCACGGGTGCGGAGCGTCCGCAGCATCGCTTTTATCGCGACTTCGCCGACAGCAGATCTCCCTATGGCAGCGACGCCGGCTTTGCCGATTTTGCTGGTGCGGAGGACATTCTTTCGGAGATCTTCGGGCGGGCAGGACGGGCCGACATCCGCATGCGCGGCTCCGATGTGCAGTATCGGCTGGAGCTCGATTTCCTCGACGCCATCAACGGGGGCAAGCGGCAAATCACGCTCCCCGATGGCTCGGTACTCGACGTCAATATTCCTCCGGGTACGCGCGACGGCCAGATTCTACGGCTTCGCGGCAAGGGGAGGGCGGGCCTCGGCGGCGGCCCGCCGGGCGATGCCTTGGTAGAGATCGAGGTTCGCCCACACCGCATTTTCACGCGCAAGGGCGACGATATCCATCTCGACCTGCCGATATCTCTGAGCGAGGCGGTCCTTGGCGGCAAGGTAAAGGTGCCGACGCCATCCGGCACGGTGACCATGACGGTGCCGAAATGGGCGAACACCGGCACGGTGCTGCGCCTGAGAGGAAGGGGTGTCCCACGTGTGGACGGCAGCAAGGGCGACGAATTTGTCACACTCAGAGTTATGCTTCCAGAAAAGCCTGATCCGGAGCTGGAGAAATTCGTGGCCCATTGGCGCGGCGCATATAGCCCACGGCAGGCCATGGAGGCGTGATCATGGAGACGCGCGAATTCACAATGCAGGCACGCATCAATGGCGATGTCCTGGACAAATGGGTTGAAGCAGGCTGGCTGATTCCCAATCAGATCGACCGCCGCCGACGTTATTCGGAGGTCGATCTCGCCAGGGCTCATCTGATCCGCGACCTGCTCGATCTCGGCGTCAACGACGAAGGCATCCCGATCGTCCTCGATCTTATCGACCAGATTTACGGATTACGGCACATGCTGCGCGAGCTTCTGTCGACGATCAAAGCGCAGCAAAAGGAGCATCGGCCCACATGATCCCGAATCGTCCTCGGATTCGATCCATGCGGGCGACGATGACCTGCCGCATGCCATAGGAGGCTTTCATGTCCATAAGCGACATCTTCTGGCTGTTTTTTATATTCACAGCGCTTCAGCCGTGGTTGCGCCAGCGCATGCTCGAGGTGATGCGCACGCGGAAGATCGCTCAATTGGAGAGTCAGCGGAACTCGCGTGTGATCCTCCTCGTTCATCGGCAGGAAACGATGCGGCTGCTTGGCTTCCCGATTATGCGCTACATTGATATCAGCGACTCCGAGGAGGTCCTGCGCGCGATCCAGATGACGGACGATGAAGTTCCACTCGACATCGTCTTGCACACTCCAGGCGGCATCGTACTCGCCGCATTGCAGATCGCGCGGGCGATCCATGAACACAAAGCCAAGGTCAGCGTGTTCGTGCCGCATTATGCAATGTCGGGCGGGACGCTCATTGCGCTCGCTGCCGACGAGATCGTCATGTCCAAACATGCCGTGCTGGGTCCGATTGATCCGCAGATCGGACAATCGCCGGCAGCATCACTGATCAGGGTCGTCGAGCAGAAGCCGATCTCGGAGATCGATGACCAGACGCTGGTCTCGGCGGATGTCGGTCGCAAGGCGATCGCACAGCTCAAGCAATCGGCTAACGATATCCTGAAAAAGCGACTGCCAGCAGACAAGGCTGACGCGCTCGCAGAGAAGCTCTCTAGCGGAACCTGGACACACGATTATCCGCTCTTTGCGGCGATGGCAAAGGAGCTTGGACTCCCGGTGAGCACCGATATACCCAGCGACATTCTCGACCTGATGAAACTCTATCCGCAGCCGGTACGCGCGCAAGGCGCCAGTGGCGGTGTGGAATATCTCCCAATACCGCGCCATAGGGAGGCCATCAGCCGGGAGGCGTAAGCGTTGTGAGAAGGCTCAGAAATGCCCGCTCGAACGCGGGTTGGAAGAGGAGGTTTTATGACAATCCGGAAGCTTGAGAGGTCAGAGTGGCGCCCATTTCTCGATATCGTATCCAAGCTCTTGGAAACGAAGGAGGCTGAAATCGAGGTTGCCTCCCTCGAACTGGGCGACCAGATCGAGGCGGAATGGCTGCCGCTGCTCGGCATCACCTATGATCCGAAAGACGATGTCTTGGAAGTTGCACTCGATGGAGTTGATCACATGATCCGCGGGCCGCGCGAAATCTACCTGGATAACGGGGCCGAGGCACTGACTAGCATTGAAATCGTTGACGCCAATGGCGTCAAACAGATTGTGAAGCTCAAGGACAAACTCATGCTGCCGGCTCAAATGAGTGATCGCATGTCGGGGTAGCTGCGGCATCCGGTTTTGATGACGTAGGCGACAAGTTCCTCGTTCACGCATCTTGCCGAGCTGAAGCTTGGGTCGGTCGGAACGGCTGATGGCGCTCGCCGCTGAAGTGGTATCCACCTCTACCTGTCGCTGAGAACGCCGATGATCAAAGATGTCATGGTTTGGCTGGACGGAAGCCTGTCCGACGAGGTGCGCTTGACAGCTGCCGCTGAGATCGCCTGGCGGTTCGAGAGCCAGGTCATTGGGTTGTTCCTCAACCCGTTGCCTTTGCCCGGTCCAGTCCCGGGGGATGTCGGCGCGTTTGCCACGGCCGAGTTGATCGAGCGGGCGCGCAAGACAGGCGACAGGGTGGAGGCGATACTGGCCAAGCGGCTCGAACTCCTGCAGCGGCCTGTTGAGATTCGGCGGTTCGATGTGTTAACCGACGAGATCGCCAACGTTGCAGCCCGCGAGGCGCGCTCCGCAGACACATTCGTCGCGCTGAGGCCAAATGGTTCGATGGATCCCGAGCGGTTGATCGAAGGCGTTCTTTTCGGATCCGGCCGGCACATTTACCTAATCCCGGAAGCGGAACGGCCCGAGAACGCTTTCGATCGCGTTGTGGTCGCGTGGAATGGCAGCCGGGAATCCGCACGCGCGCTTGCCGAAGGAATGCCATTTCTGCACAAGGCAAAAGAGGTGACGGTCGTCGTCATCACTAATCAGCGCCCGGCCGAGGATCAGACCATGCTAGGCACAGAGGCAGTGAATCACCTCGAGCATCATGGAATAGGCGCAGCCCTGAACCGGATCCGGAGCCGCAAGGGCGATGTGGCCGCCGAACTCATGGCCGAGGCGCAGCGGCGAAAGGCGAATCTCATCGTCATGGGCGGCTATGGCCATTCCCGCCTACGCGAATGGCTGCTTGGCGGCGTGACCAACGATCTCATGCACGAGTCGCCCGTTCCGCTGCTGATGGCTCATTAGACTCAAGACCGTGCATCCATTACATCCCGGATATGCCTCGGAGAATGTAGCGATGGGCGCGGCAATTTCGAAATCCTCGTTCCTGTTCGACCTTGACGGCACGCTGGTCGACAGCGTCTACCAACATGTGCTGGCTTGGCGCGAAGCGCTCGAGGCGGAGGGGATCGACGTCTCGATCTGGCGCATCCATCGCAAGATCGGCATGAGCGGCGGCTTGTTGACAGACATGCTTCTGCGCGAAACCGGGCTGCGCATTGACCTCGAAGGAGGCGACCGGCTGCGGCACCTGCATGCAGCGGCCTTTAATCGGCTTTCCGCCTGCATTCGCCCGCTGCCGGGCGCTCGCCAGCTTCTTACCTATCTCACCTATTCCGAAATTCCCTGGGCAATCGGGACGAGCGGACGGATGGAGACGGCGCGGCCGTTCCTGGAAAGCCTTGAGCTCGATTTGGATCAGATCCCGATCGTGACGCGCGATCAGGTGAGATACGCAAAACCTGATCCCGATGTCTTCCTGGCCGCGGCCCCCCGGTTAGGTGTCAGCATGGAGACGACCACCGTCGTCGGCGACAGTGTCTGGGACATGCTGACTGCGCAGCGAGCCCGTGCGCTTGGGGTTGGTCTCCTTTCCGGCGGCTACAGCCAGGACGAACTTGAGCGGGCCGGCGCATATCGCGTTTATGCAGACCCAGCCGACCTTCTGAGGCACATCGACGAAGTCGGCGGCCGACGCCAGTAGCGGTGGTCGCATCCAGGGCCGTTACTTAAATTGATTGAAAGACTTGAGGCCGAGAATGCCTCGCGCACGAAAACCCACTGCTGATCGACAAGGTCGCGAGAGCCCCGCAGCCGCAGCTTAACGGCAGCGCGAAAGCCTACTCTCCGATCATTGTTATTTTGAGGCGCGATGGACACCACTGCGATCTACATTGCCCCGGACGAAAACTTCGACGACTGGGTCGTCCGCGACGAAAGTGGGCATGAGCTTGGTCATTATCCAACTAGGGAAGCCGCCGAGTTGGTGGCCCGGCCTGTCGCGCGACAGCGCGGGGGCGAGCTCATCATTCGCCTCCCTGACGGGCGCACAACTTCCGAAAGATTCGCCACGGGGTGAGCCGCCGGGTCGTTGCCAAGATGAACAATGGGTCTGGGCGGGACATTCAGCTCATTCGATTTGGTCATATAGAAAATGCTCCAGAGAAACAAAATCGACGCCCGGCGCTCGGCAGAACGGCAAACTGACGGGTCATGTCCAACTCTTTTTTCATTCGGCAAAACCGCTAACGGTCATCCGGAGCATCTCTGGCCATGTTGACGTCGCTTTGCATCGGCCGGGTCAAATGACGCAGGAACCACCAACGCGCCAGCCCCGCCACTTCATCGAGTGCTCCAGGCTCTTCGAATAAGTGGCTCGCTCCCGGGACAATGACGAGTTTCTTTTCGCAACGAAGTAGTCGCAACGCTTCCTCGTTGAGCTCGATGACCTGGAGGTCGTTCCCCCCGACGATAAGCAGCGTCGGCGCGCGCACGTGCGGCAATACGGTTCCGGCCAGATCGGGACGTCCGCCGCGCGACACCACTGCGCCCACATGGTCCGGGCGTTGCGCCGCCGCCACCACGCCGGCCGCGGCTCCGGTGCTGGCGCCAAAATATCCCACCGGGAGCCGTCGGGTGTCGGTATATTGGGTGAGCCACTCGGTCGTGGCGACAAGCCGATGCGCGAGCAGGGCGATGTTGAAGCGCAGTTCGCCCGTGAACAAATCGAACTCTTCCTCCTCGGCGGTCAAGAGGTCGATCAGCAGGGTCGCGAGCCGCGCCTCGCTCAGCACGTTGGCGACATGCCGGTTGCGAGGACTGTGCCGGCCACTGCCGCTACCGTGGGCAAACAGCACGACGGCAGCGGCCTCTTGTGGGAGACTAAGGGTGCCTTCGAGCGTCACGTCACCGATGGGGGATGTGGGCCGACCGGTAGTCGATGATTGGTTCTGCGGTCTCAGCCATCGACGTGACCTCCTGTTGCCAGTTGCTTAAATCGCGAAGGGGAATGTCTCCGGCACCTCGCCAGCTTCCCAGTGGGTTGTGGATTCGAGCGGCCTGACCGCCCGCGTCTCATCGAAATGGAGAACGGCGTCGAACTGGTCCGGTAAGCGCGCCCAGAAGTAGTGGCTTTGCCGCTCGGTTTCGGGACGATAGATCACGCCGATCGCCCGCTCGAGTCGCGGCGCGCGCAGGCTTTCAGACACCCTGTCGTTATCGTTCCAAATCAGCAGGAATTGTCTGGGCTGTGTGGAGTGGAACAGGGCTTCGTAGCTGCCGGGAAGTGCCGGGCGGACGCGTTTGCACTCCGCAGGCCCTCCCCAATCGGAGGCGGCGGTAACGGTCCCATGGTGCGTCGTGAAGCCGACCAGCACGGCGTCATTGTCGTATTTTTTGCGCGTGAGTTGACCCACATTCAGCTCGCCGCGCTGGCCCATGTCTGTCGCACGGGCGTCGCCGAGATGGGAATTGTGCTCCCAGACCGCAAGCTTTGCGCGGGCACCTTTCCGAACAAAATGCGCGACCAAGGCATCAAGCGTCTCAGCCATGTGCTGGTCGCGAAGGTTCCATGAGGACACCTCCTCAAGAAACATCGCACGATAATAAGCCTCGGCATTCATAACCAGGCGAGCGTTCTGCTCGGCATAGAACAGGTCGTCTTCCGCCAATCGGCGATCGCGCCGTGCGTAGTCGGCTGCATTGCGCTGCAGCTCGACCAGTTGGCTGACGACCTCTTCTTCGCATGACTTGGAGAGGTTTAGACGCGTCATAAGACCGTAGGCCTGAGTGTCCTCACCGACATGGTCGAAGCAGGAATAGCGCTCGCGTGCCCCCTTGGCGGCCTCGGGGTCGACCTTCTCAAGATATCGCAGCACCGCTTTTATCGAGGTGTGCAGGCTGTACAGGTCAAGGCCGTAGAACCCAACCTTTTGGGCCTGTGGCGGGAGCGCCTCATTGTGCGCCCGTAGCCATTCGATGAATTCGACAACGACCGGGTTGCGCCACATCCACATCGGAAACCGGCGAAAATCGGCGAGCGCTTCCGTCGCGTCGATGTCGTCGCTCGCCCCGCAAACATAGCGGTTGACCCGATAGGCGTCCGGCCAATCTGCTTCTACGGCCACAGCCGTAAAGTTCTTCTCTGTGATGAGCCGCTTCGTGATCTCGGCACGTTCCCGGTAAAACTCGTGCGTGCCGTGAGACGCCTCGCCAAGCAGGGCAAAACGTGCCTCGCCGATTCTGTCCATAAGTGGATCGTAGTCCCGTGCGCTATTTGCCAACGGGTAGGCGGTCGCGCGTAACGCTTCGATGAGTGGACTTTCGACTGAGGCTTGCACCTCCTCACTTCGCTCTTGCGTGTTTCGCAGCGCGAGCAGATCGCGAACCTCCTCATCCGTTGTCTGCGAGAAGTCCCGGTACCAGAGGCCGACGGCGTGGAACGGCTCTGGTGTGATCGCGCATATCACCTCGTCGACTTCAGCCCTCAGCTCCTCACAGGTCTCAGGCGCTGCCGTCGGAACCGCGACGACAATGCGGGCGGACTGCTGCTGTCGCAGCGCTTGGATCGCGGCGTGCATGGTGGCCCCAGTCGCCAGACCATCATCCACAAGAATGACGGTGCGACCCCGAACATCGGGAGGAGAGCGACCGCCGCGGTACAGGCGCTCACGCCGCGCCAGCTCTTGCTGCTCGCGTGTCGCGACCACGTCGATTACATGGTCGGGTATGCCTAGGCGCGTGATGAGCATATCATTGAGCACGAGCACGCCGCCGGTCGCGACCGCGCCCATCGCCAGCTCCTCGTAGCCGGGGACTCCAAGCTTGCGGACGACAAAAACGTCCATTGGTTCGTCAAGGGCGCTAGCGACTTCATACGCGACAGGCACGCCACCGCGTGGCAGCGCCAGCACAAAGACGTCCGGACGATCAGCGTATTTTGCGAGCTTCGCGGCAAGTAGCCGGCCCGCTTCGTGACGATCGCGAAACAGCCCTGGCCTAACGAGTTCTGGCTGTATGCTCATGCTTGATGCTCATGCTTCGTCTTCCTAGGAGGCCGACAGGTTTTGCTTCAGTACCGTCCGCCCAGCGAGCTGACTTGGTGATGTTATCTGCATCATGGTCTCTCTCGCGTCCGCCGCCATGACGGCCGTCAAATTTGGTTTCCGCAGCTTGGAGGGTGACAGGCGCGGCTCCAGCGCCTCCGCCGATCAGCCAGGCCCGACGGAACGCAGGAGGAGCCGAATGAATTACCATTGGAAATCGCGAAGCGTGATCGGCGTACCAGCGAAGTGATGTTTAACGGTTGCATTGTGGCTTTGCCGTTCAAGAAGGGCATTGCCACGCGATGCGCACCTTCGTGAGGCCGGATTCATGAGCGAGGCGTCGAATGACTGCGGAAAGCTCAGTGCCGAGGGCAACGGACACGATTACGGTGCTCGAGGGTTTTGACGCTATGCGAGTTTTTCTTGAGGTTATCTGGCAGCGTCAAGATAGGACTTCCCACGAGATCGGGTTTGTCCTCGGCGGCTCTCGATGGGTGGACGGCTCGCTCGCTGACCCAACTATTTGGGAGGACTGGCTTGTGGCAATTCGAATGTCGCGCCGCCGCGCCCAGGGGGAGCACGATATTGTCAACCACTATGCATAGGGCGCACCGGGCCGCTTGCATTGAAATGCAGGACCGCGATCGCGTGCCTATCGCGTACGCCCCGTTCTGTGCTGGTGAGCCCGGGTTAAACGGAATTGAGGCCGCATCGTCTCTCAGAAAGGGCTGGGTTAACGAGAATGTGTCTGATCCATGATTGCTCCGTGGCTCGCCGGCTGCCGCGACCTTGAGACTGTCTCCGGCGGTTGCGACGTGCTGCCGCCTGGCGCTGTCCGGATACGAGGCCGCGCCGGCCTGCCGCGTGCCTGTCGATGATGTCACCCCCCGGTCACGGCCCGACGACGAGGCCAGTGCTGCGAACGTGGCAGAGAATGACGGATCGCGATCCCCTGAACAGCTTGCCGGCCGAGGCCAAGGCTCAGCTTCGCAAAAAGTCGCAGCCGGAATGGGTTGCGCCGATGTTGGCAACCCTCACGAACGAACGCTTCTCTCGCGAGGGATGGCTTTTCGAGCCTAAATGGGATGGCGAGCGCTGCCTGGTCTTTCGCCGCCATAGTCAGCTGACGCTGTTTTCACGGAACCGGGTGCTGCTGAACGACAGATATCCAGAGATCACGTCGGCTTTCCGGCGACAGGACGCCGATTTGTTCGTCGCGGACGGCGAAATCGTCACCTTCAAGAACGGCATCACCAGTTTTGCGCAGCTTCAACAGCGGATGCAGGTCACGCATCCGTCGGCGGATCTGCTCCGTAAGGTGCCGGTTTGGCTCTATCTGTTCGATCTGATTTATCTGAACGGCTACGATACCCAGCAGGTTCCGCTGCGCGACCGCAAGGAGCTCCTGCGAAATACCTTTGATTTCGGAGGGTCATTAAGGTTCACGGAACACCGCGAGACCGAAGGGGAACGTTACTATCGCCAAGCGTGCCGCAGCAGGTGGGAGGGAGTGATCGCAAAAAATGGGGAAAGCGTCTATGTCTCCAGGCGGACGCGCGATTGGCTGAAGTTCAAGTGCATCAACGAGCAGGAATTCGTCATTGGGGGCTACACCGAACCCCGAGGAAGCCGGTTCGGCTTCGGAGCATTGCTGGTGGGCTACTATCGCGGCGGAGTGCTCGTTTTCGCCGGTAAAGTTGGGACCGGCTTTGATCATGACACACTGCGCCGGCTGGGCGAGAGGCTTGCTCAATTAGAAACACCAGTCAGTCCGTTCGCGGACGATCCGCTGCCGCGCAGCGGAGTGCACTGGGTGAAGCCCAGGCTCGTTGCCCAAATCGCCTTCACGGAATGGACGCGCGACGACAAATTGCGACATCCCCGCTTCCTCGGGCTTCGGGATGACAAGAGGCCTCAAGACGTCGCTCGTGAGACCTGAGCGGCGCGGCATGAGGATTGACGATCTTAGGACGCACCACGAGCCCGTGGGCGCTTCCCTGAAAGACTATGGCTCCAAGAGAAAGTTCACTAAAACGCCCGAGCAGATAGGTCGAGCGCGGAGGCCCGGCCCGGGCCCGTATGTTGGTCGCTCAATAGCACTGCGATGTGCCGAGTCGCCGTGCAAGCAAGCAGCTTGCCTGGGGCAAGCTCGACATGGGAACTTCACGGCGCCAAGCTATGCGGCGGCTTCACGCTGGTCCGGTCCGGAAGGCGTTCGGCGGATCCTGCCGGCGAGGAGCAAGGGCTGCTCACCAAGCACGGCGACGAGTGCGCCCACCTTCTGAATTCCGCTCTATTTTCCTTGATGTTGATCCTCTTGGCCTGCGTCGGCGCATTCGGAACCTTCGACACACTAGGCGCCCACTAGGCGGCTGTCTACGCCTGCTGGCGTTCGGCCCACGAGCGCACGCTGCCCCTCAAAATCACCTCACTACCGACTGTTTCGACCGTGACGCGACTGGCATCGATCTCAGCCGCTCGCCGCAATGCTTCCTCGATCTTGCGTTTGATCTCCATCGGCGCGACACGGGGCTTTACCACAATAGAGTTGGTGATCCCCTTCACGCCACGAACCCGGCGGACCGCCGCTTCCGCACGGTCCCGCTGGTAGTTCCACTCGACTTCACCTTCAAGCGTAACCCAGCCGCTTTTCAAGACCACCCGAATCTTGTCCCATGCAAACGGTAGCTCGCTCTTCATCCGTTCGACGGCATCACGAGCGATCTCGGGATCCGGCCTCTCGTCAACACCGGGCAGACGTATTTCGATGTCGTTGGCGACGGCCACCACCCCCGCGACGCGCTTTGCATCGGCTTCCGCCTGGTACTTTTGCATGAAGCTGCGAACGAATCCCGCCAGTGTGACAACACCGTTGCTGGCAGTCACCGCAATGTCGGTCGCATCGATGTCCGGGTCCCACCGGAGTTCATCCTCAACGTCGCGTCTGATGTCGCTGTCGGACCGCATAATAGGTACTCCATTTCTGAGAGTCGGCTGGAAACCTGCCAATTGACGTTCCAGCCTTGCAGTTTCCAGGATTAACTATCGCGGACGGCATCCCCGACCATGACGCCAATCAACATCAGCAACTTTTTTTCTGGCGGGGTCATTCACCTCGACCTTTAAGCGGTTGTCCACCTCTGACGTCCTGCGCGCTCCAGGCGGCTCGGCTCACGATCGCACGGAACCCGCAGGATGATTTCGCCGGCCCCGCGGGTCGCCCCCGAGACCAGTTGGGTTGATTGAGCTTTAATCAATATATCCGATCAAGTCACGAGCGCCCGGCGGCCAGTATTGCTGGCCCGTCGACCTCGCGGTAAGGAAGTTGTGCGAAGAAGGTATCGGAAAATGAGCTTACTTCCACGCGTGAGCGAAAAGGCCCGTGAATTGGTTGCTCGAGAGTTCGATGACCGTGGGCCGGACGCATGCATGAGGGAGATTATCGAGCATCTCAAGCGGTACAATCCGGAACTTTTGGATATGGCGGCCAAATGTGCCGGCGATCTCCGGAATTCCGCCAAGGCCATGCTTGGGTTTGGCATGTTCTATCGTCTTCTCACCCTGGCGCCCGCCCCCACCGATGTTGTCGTCCCGCTTCCTCGCGTGAGTGCAGAAACGCGGGAGTTGCTGGTTGCGGAAATTGACGAAAAGGGCCCCGAGGATTTTACAAGGGAAGCGATAGCGGAGCTCGAGAAGAACAATCCGGAACTACTCCAGATGGCGCACAACTTTGCTTTGAGAGTGGAAAACTATCTGCATGTAATGCAAGGTTTTGGGCTGCTGTACAAGTCTCTTCTCCTTCAAGCGAGGGCGGAGCGCGGGAAGCTCCACTGAGACGCGATTTGCATGTCCCCTACGCGTTGGCTGGAACAGGCGCAAAGGATGCTCATCCCGCTTTGTGGCATGACCCGGTCGTCGCGGTGCAAACATGTTGCGCGGCGCGCCGGAACCCAGGGGCCAGTCTGTGACCTGGGTGCACGACCTACTTCTGAACCGCTCGAAGTTGCGGTCGATTATCGGCATATTCTCTGGCAGGCTTTTGCAGCGATGGCGGCTAGGTGGTCCCCTGGGCTGCGCCGCCACAACTCCGACTGCAAAGGGCGACGGCTTTCCACGGTGTTGGCGTTGGCGGCGTTCCTTCGACGTGGCGCGGTCGACGTAAAGCCCCAGTGTCGCTCCTATCCACAATAAAGTCGAGGCGGTACAAGATCCGCCAATATTGATAACCGTCAGTGCGGTAACGCCGCCGTTAGTCGATCGTTTGCATGCGTCGGGTCTTCTATCGAGTTGCCAGGCGCTCAGAAACATTTCGTAGTTCAACTAGCACGCCGTGAGCCTCAGTCGGTTCTGCTTTCTGCGAAGCGAAACCTCACCCATGGAAAAGTCATCCGACACGACACTTGATCGGACGGGAGTGCGTGAGGTCACCGGCGTATTCCATTCCTACGAAGCGCTCGACGCTGCAGTCGAAGCCCTGCTGGTCGTCGGTTTCGACCGAGCCGAAATCGACCGGATGGCCTCAATCGACAAGGTACGAGAGAAGATCGGCAATGTCATCGTCGCGTCCTAGGAGCTCGCGGATGTTCCGCTGGTGCCAAGGCAACCTGTTGTCCTGGCTAGGGACATCGGGGCGACATATGCGCTCGTTGGCGGTGTCGCTGCATGCGCCGCCGGGGTGGGCACGGCACTGGCCGCTGCCGCATCGGACGTGACCGTTGTGACGGGCGTGGTCGCGGGGCTGGTAGCAGCCGTTGTTGCAGGGGGCGTTGGGGTGATCGGGGCCAATCGCATCGTCAATCGCGAGAAAGTCGCTGGTCTCGATTGGTACATGACGGACCGCGGCATCGTGTTGTGGGTTCGTGTCCAATCCCCGGAGCAGGAGGATGCAGCGCTGACGATCCTAAGCGATCACGGCGCTATCGCGGCCCGGGTCCATGAAATCGAGATCGACAAAACCGCCTAGTATTTCCCGCTGAACGAGTTTCGTCCGTATCCGTGCGTCGCGCCGAACGGCCGGGAAACTTGTGGGCGGGTCGCGGGCTCGCACAAAGTGCACCTGCCATTGGCTGGTGTGACGAAGTGCATCAGCGCGCGGCGGCGCCTCGCTTTGATATCTGCGCGGCCGCGGATGCGAGAGGAGAAATTGCTGAACCTACGCCGCGGCCAGCGAGATCGTGCGCCGGATGCGCTATTTTCATTACCCGCGTCGATCTGGAGGTGCGCGCGGTGGAGGTTTGCCGCTCGGGAAGGCCAGCACCTGGTGATGACCTGCGTCGGCTCTTATGAACGTCGTCCCGCATTTTGGACTTTGATCCTAGTGCCGCCGTGCTTGCCGAACGCGTTCAAATCCAACGGGTTATCGTCGATCTTATCTGCATAGCCTGGAAGCGGTGGCCGGTGCGGTCGACCGCGAATTTGTGACCCTAACGGTTTGGGATGGTGGGGAATAGCGGTACGACTCGGTAGAGCAAAACACGTTCTCGAACACCTCTCGAAACACCGAACCGTTTCTGCTGATCGAACGTCGCAGGGTAGATCCTGGCGTCTCGCACCCACACGATTGTGGGAACAGCATGGTCGCCTAGTTCGTTCGTTTGGAAAGCCCATGGGGTGGGGACGATCTTCAACTTGACGCTCTTGGCGGTCTCGGTGGACGGAGAGTGCGGTGCCGGGTCATTGCGCCATTTACGTCGTAGATGAGGACGCCGGTGTTCGCCGGTCCCTTCAGCGCCTTCTCACGGTAGACGGATTTTCCGTAACGTCGTTCGACAGTGCGACGTTTCTCACAGCTGCGCCACAATTGCCCCTGGGCTGCGTTCTGCTGGAGGCACGCAGGCCTGAAATGCTTGGTCTCGTGCTGCAGGAGCGATTAGTGGCTCTCGGCGTCGCCCATCCCCGTGTGATTACGACAGGGCATGGCGACGTGCCGTGCGCGGTGCGGGCTATGAAGGCCGGCGCCGTCGATGTGCTTGAAAAGCCCTATTCCGACGAAGACCTGCTCAAGGCGATTGAATCCGCGCTGGAGCAGAAAGACGCGGTCCGGAGCAAGCGTGATGCCGCCGAGGCGACGCGGCTGATTGCGTCCCTGAGCCCGCGCGAAAGGGCGGTGCTCGAGGCCCTCGCAGCGGGTCATCCCAACAAGCGCATCGCATTCTATCTCGGCATCAGCGTCCGCACCGTCGAGGCTCATCGGGGACGGATGATGAAGCGGCTGGCCGTCCGACGATTCGCGGAGGCTATCCGTATCGCAGTGCTCGCGACGAGTCCGGTCGCGGAGGCGAGTTCCGATCCTGCCTCTGACGATCGAGCGAGGTCACGCGACTCATGGCGCTCCGCTTACGGTCTTCGAGCGCGTCCCGGTCGATGATCTTCACCTCACGCGTGCCTGACATCTGGATCAGGCCTCGACGCTTGAGGTCGCTAAGCGAGCGGCTCACTGTCTCGACCGACACCGCAAGATATTCTGCTATGTCGTACCGTGTGATCGGCAACGCCACTGTGTCCGAGCGCCCGCGCGACAGACGCGCCGCCATCTCAAGGATGAACGAACCGACTTTCTCGGGCGCGGTGATGCGACCGACAATGAGGAGCTGAGATTGTATGCGTGAAATCGACTCAAGAGCCGTTCGGTAAATTTGCCGTGCCAAATCCGAATCCGACTCCGCGGCGACCTCAATGCGCCGACGCGGATAGGCGGCGACCACAGTCTCCTTTCCGATCGCCTCGGCGCTGAAGTCGTACTCCTCAGCGGCCGTGAAACCGAAGAAGTCGCCCGAAAGCAATAGATCGACGATTTGGCGCCTCCCGTCAGGCCTGAACACGCACCGGCGCGCGGCGCCCGAAATGACAAAGTACCAGCGGTCCGCTGACTGGCCCTGGCCGCAAATTTCCTGGCCGCGCTGGAATGGCAAAATCACAGCGAGGTGATCGACCTTCTGCAGGGAGTGCGGCCGGTTCGACAGGATGCAACGATAGTAGGTCGCGTGATTGGCCGGCGCACACGCTGAATTTGTCGGCATATTACTTCTTCCCACCAGCCATTTCGGCCGCCTAATGGCGAGAGTTGCCCCCTTGTAGAGAATGAGTATTCGGCAAAATTCCATATCGTAAGTTTACGTAATCAGGGCAGCCCATCCTTATCGAATCTCGATGGCCGTCGACGTGTCGGAAAAAGCCTGGCACGGATGGCTAGCTATCGTAGAGATATTTCTCTGCCACGACCTACCCGTTTGTGCGTTGATTCTAAATGACTGCGAGCCAATGGGCCCGTGCCGGCGGCCTCACCCAGGTCACTACCGGCGCGGTGGTTCGCGCCGACTTGGAGGTGTTGGTCAACATCTCTCAATAACCGTGGCGCAGATTGCCTTAGCAAGATGAGGGACTCTCCCCGCAGCGGCAGCATTGGCTTTGCGAGCAAGTGCTGAACTGCTTCGAATCAGGCTGGAGGCTGCCGAGGCGGTCGCGCCCGGTTGTCGTGGCGGTTCCGCTCACCACCGCGGGCGTCCGGCGTGCGCTAGCACGGTGAATGTGTCAGCGGAGCTTCTAGATGATCGTCGCGTCGCAATTGTTCGATTCAAACACCTCGACGTTGGATCAAAGTCTTCGTGCTCTCGACGCAGTTAAATTTTTTGTAGGGGGCACTTTGGCCGGTTTTGGACCGTTTGTAACGCTCTTTCTTGGAGGTCAAGGCTGGTCGCCAGAAGACGTCGGTTTTGTCTTGACCATCGGCGGTATCGCCGGATTGTTGGCCCAAATACCCGGAGGAGAGCTGCTTCATGCGGCACGGTCGAAGAGGCTTGTGCTCGGCCTGGCAATCCTTTCCGTGGGGTTCAGCGCCCTCATGATTGGGCTTTCGCCGACCTTCCCTGTGGTATTCGTGGCCCTGGTGCTGTAAGGGACCACCGGCGGATTCATTGGGCCGGCTATCGCTGCCGTGAGTATGGGCCTGGTCGGCCATTCGGCGCTCGCCGAGAGGCTCGGACGCAATCAGCGCTTCCGGTCAGCCGGAAGCTTAGCAGCCGCTGGACTCATGGGCGTGGTGGGATATGCATTGTCAAACCACTTCATATTCTTCGCTTCGGCGCTCCTCGTGATTCCGGCGGTTGTCGCTCTCGCAAGGATCCGCGCTGCCGTCGTCCACTTTGGGCGATCGGTTGGTGCGCCCGACCATCACAGTGCCACCGCGCCGCCACGCGACCGACGCGCAACACTCTGGCAGAACCGGTCTCTGATGACATTCGCCGCTTGTCTGTTCCTGTTCTAGGTGGCAAACGCATCCATACTACCGTTGATCGGCGAAATGTTGGCTCGTCATGAAGGTCGGCAATCTTCGATGATTATGGCGATCCTCGTCATTGTGCCCCAGGTTCACGCCGCCTTGATGGCGCCATGGCCTGGGCGGCAGGTTCAAAGCTCGGGGCGCCGCCCGCTGCTGCTCATCGGATTCGTGGTTTTGCCGATCCGTGCCTTGCTGTTTGCGCTGATTACGGAACCAATGGTCCTGGTTGCCGTCCAGGTCCTGGATGGCATCAGCGGAATCATGCTCGGTGTATTGCAGCCATTGACGATTGCTGACTCGACTGGCCGCACGGGTCGATTCAACCTCGCCCAGGGCTTTGTCGGTGCGGTTTCCAGTATCGGAGCTTCGCTCAGTACCACACTCTCCGGTATGATCGTGGGAAACTTTGGACTGGCAGCCGGTTTTGTGGCAGTCGCCGTGATAGCTCTGATCGCATTCAGTGTTCTTTGGGCTTTGATGCCAGAGACGAAGCCGGCCGATGGTTGCTACGCGCTGCATTCGCAGCGACTGTCCTATTCCTTGCGAGCCTCCTGCAACGGCCGGATTGGCGCGCCATCCGACCGAGAGCCTCCGCGCGGGCCGCGTCCCGTCGTCGCAATGTTGATGGTTATCAGGGCTGCGATGCTTCGGTCGCGTACTAATCCCGTTGGCACGATCAGACCTGAGGTTTTGGCGCACCCAATCCGAGAAGTGGAGGTCATGCAATGCGATTAGATTCAGATATCAAACGAGACGTGGAGGACGAGTTGAGATCAGATCCAGACATCGATGCAACCGATATCGCCATCGCGGTGAGAAGTGGCGTCGTGACTCTGATCGGCTTCGTTCGCAGCTTTCGACAGAAGCGGAAGGCCGAGCAAGATGTCAAGCGTGTAACTGGCGTAGTCGGTCTAGCCAACAACATCGAGGTGCGTTTACCCATCATCCATCGCCGACCGGATCCTGAAATTGCGCGCGACGCTGTCGAGGAGATCAAGAGAGACCTGCCGTTCTCCTTGGAGAAGATCAGAGTTACAGTCCGGGATGCAGTGGTAACTCTCGAGGGAGAGGTCGAATGGCATTATCAGCGCGAGGATGCAGAAGAGGCCGTTTGGCGCGTGCGCGGCGTTAAGGACGTCGTCAACAACATTCAACTTCAGCCGCTAGTCCTGCCGACCGACATCAAACGTAAGATCGAGGAAGCATTGCGGCGGGCCGCCGAGCTCGACGCAAGTCGCATTTCGGTCGAGGCCGATGGCAGCGAAGTCATCTTGCGGGGGACAGTCCGAACTTGGGCGGAACGCGAAGAAGCGGAGCATGCGGCGTGGCGTGCGCCCGGTGTGAGCAAAGTGGACAACCGCTTAAGCATTGATGTGTGACAATCCGTGTCATAAAAAATCGCGAATGTTGATAGCCGTCATGGTCGCGGGCGGTGTCATTGGCGATGGCTAATACTGCAAACTGCGACATGGAACGTAGATTAGCCGTTCCAACCGACTATAGAAATGGAGTATCTAGCATGCGGTCCGACAGCGACATCAGACGCGATGTTGAGGGTGAACTCCGGTGGGACCCGGACATCGATGCCACCGACATTGCGGTGACCGTCAACAACGGTGTTGTCACACTGGCGGGGTTTGTGCGCAGCTTCATGCAAAAGTACCAGGCGGAAGCCGATGCAAAGCGTGTTGCAGGAGTGGTCGCCGTCGCTAACGACATCGAAATACGTCTGCCCGGTGTTGACGAGAGGCCGGATCCTGAGATCGCTCGTGATGCAATCCAACGGATCAAGAGCGAGTTGCCGTTTGCATGGGACAAGATTCGGGTGGTCGTGAAAAGCGGCTGGGTTACACTTGAAGGTGAAGTCGAATGGAACTACCAGCGGGGCCGTGCGGAAGCGGCGGTCCGCCGGGTGCGCGGACTCAAGGGGGTGACTAACTCCATTGAGGTGAAGCCACACGTGGCGCCCTCGGAAATCAGGCGCAAGATCGAGGATGCATTGCGGCGTGCGGCCGAGATTGACGCTAGCCGAATCACGGTCGAAACAGTCGGTAGTGAGGTCATTTTGAGGGGCACTGTGCGCTCGTCGGCCGAACGCCAGGAGGCGGAGAGAGCCGCGTGGTGGGCGCCTGGTGTATCGAAGGTCGACAATCGAATCATCATCAGCCCATAGCGCAATTGGCTCAGCGACGTGCATGGCGCAGTGATACTCCAGCTGTCGCTCCGTTCACCTGTGGCACACGCATAGGTATTGTCTATCCGTCTGCCTTACTGGCCGGCCCCATTGGCCAACCGCTAGGCATGTGCGATTAATCGACTGTCGCTCCTCGCCGTGCACGCGCTCCGCGGTCCGATATTACCTTGATTCGGGTGAAATTTTCCTGCTGATCTGCGCCAGCCTCCCGGACCGACTTCAATGGGCGCGCGAATATCCCTATGTGGTGCCTTGCCGCACGATCCCCGAACGCATCCACACGTGGGAACGGTGATTTGATCGTCCGCGAACGCGCCGTATGTGACTGATCACTACACATCCGACAAACGGGCCGTCATTCGCCTGGCTTCAATCAGCGCGCAAGCGTGGAGCAAACGCCCAACGGCACGCAAGCAGGTTCGTTTCTTCTACCTCGAGCAGCCCGATGAAGCACGGGCCCTGCGCGGTAACGCGCCTAGCGACGCATGAATCAGACGTTCCATAGGCGCACCGACGGGTTCTGTGTCGAGCGGCTTAATCACTGTGGCGGCAACTGGTCTTCGGGGAAGCAGGCTCAGGAGTTAAAAAAATTGACAGCTATCAAGGGCGGAGAACGCCAGAGCGCGATCCTTCGTACATAGGCTGCCAGATGCCTGGCAGCCCGAGTATTCCCAGGAGTCACGACGAGATTCCGCCCGAGAACCTTTCCGCGTCCGACGTAGTTGCTGTCATTGAACGCGCCCCCAGAGAAAAGCTCGAGGACCGGTTAAATAGGAGCATGAGGGATACAACTGCCAGGAGGAGTGCAAAACGAAACATTTTGTGAGATGCAGCAAGGTTGGCGAGGCCCGTCAGCGTGTACGCGGCCCCGCACTGCGTCCATAGACCCACAAAATTTGAAGTGCATGCGGCCCACGTCGAAACAGCCCACTCCGCATGATCTGAACTATTAGCGGCCCAGTGACGAGCTTCGCATGTCTACGATCGATACGCGCCGTCAACAGATGTTTCCACGACTCGAGCCACGCGAAATCGACCGTCTTCGTCGTTTTGGGGTGGTTCGGCGCTATGCCGCGGGCCAGGCGCTGTTCGTGATGGGAGAAATCGCTCCTGGCATGGTCGTGCTGATTAAAGGTTCCGTGCGAGTCACTCGACGCGATCCCTTGGGCCACAGCGCCCCGATCGTCGAGCAGGGACCTGGTGAATTCGTTGCCGAAGTGGGGCAATTGTCGGGCCAACCAGCGTTCGTCGACGTCCATGCGGTCGACGACGTAGAAGCGCTGCAGATTCCCTCCGAAAATCTGCGCGCCCTGATAATCGAAGAGCCCGAAATCGGCGAGCGGATCATGAGAGCACTGATCCTGCGCCGCGTTGCCCTGGTCGAGGCCGGTGCCGGCGGTCCAGTTCTGATTGGTCCGCAGTCCAGTCCTGACGTTATTCGCCTACAAGGCTTCCTCACCCGCAATGCGTACCCACATCAACTGCTCGACCCCGCACATGACCGCGATGCCGCGGAACTGCTCAAACAATATGCCCCCAATCCCGCAGACCTTCCTCTCGCCGTGTGTCCGAAAGGCTCAATTCTAAAAAACCCGAGCGAGATCGAATTGGCGCACGCGCTCGGTATGGTGCCGATCGACGAACGGAATCGAACGTACGACGTCGCGGTCGTCGGCGCCGGACCGGCCGGCCTGTCGACGGCGGTCTATGCCTCATCTGAGGGTCTCTCGGTGATCGTGTTCGACGCGATCGCCTTTGGTGGACAAGCTGGAGCGAGTGCGCGTATAGAGAACTATCTCGGTTTCCCAACCGGCATTTCTGGCCCAGCGCTGACTGGCCGCGCCTATGTCCAGGCGCAGAAATTCGGTGCTAGGATGGCAATACCTACCGAAGTAGTGAGCCTGGATCTAAATCAAACTCCGGTCACGCTTCAATTGGACGATGGCCGGCGCGTGAAGGCCTCGACAGTGGTCGTGGCCACCGGTGCCCGCTATCGGCGCCTCAGCGTCCCGAACCTCGGGGACTTCGAGGGTCGTGGAGTCTGGTACTGGGCTTCACCTATCGAGGCACGCCTGTGTCGAAACGAGGAGATCGTTCTGGTCGGGGGCGGCAATTCCGCTGGCCAAGCCGCCGTCTTCCTGCGCCGCTTCGCTGCAAAAATCTGGATGCTGGTGCGCGGGCCAAGTCTCGCCGAGAGAATGTCGCAGTATCTCATCGACCGCATCGGGGCGACCGACAATGTCCAAGTTTTGACCCGGACGGAAATCATTGCCTTGTACGGGAGTCGGGAAAAGCAGCTGGAGCGGGTACGATGGCGTAATTGTGTGACCGGCGAAGAAACAGAGAAGCCGATTCGCCACGTCTTTCTCTTCATCGGGGCGGATCCAGCAACGACCTGGCTCAAGGACAGTGGCGTATCTTTGGACGCAAAGAATTTCATTCTAACAGGCTCGGACGTTCCATTCAACGTTCGCCGGTCAGGCAACAGCCGTCCGCTGCCACTCGAAACAAATGTTTGTCGTGTGTTCGCGGTCGGCGATGTGCGGTCCGGATCAGTCAAGCGGGTCGGCGCGGCGATCGGCGAGGGAGCAGTCGTTGTGGCGGAACTACATGCAGCTCTCCCAAATGGCACCGCGTCGTCGCCATAGTCCAACTCTGCATCGGTCAATCTCCCAACCCATGCATTCGTGGCTGACCGAGGGCCGCGTAGCGACCTGGGTATGCCGGTCGTAATGCTGCTGGAGCGATATGGCCATCAGCATCCCTCGCGCCCCTTGGGGCAAGATGCAGTCTCCCTGACGGACCCGCCGTCTCGGGCGCAGTTGAATGGAGAATTTCGCACTGACGGTCCGTGACTTAATCAGGGGCAGTTGAGCCGCCCCCCCTCTGCTGCGGTGATCTATTCGGGAAGGATGGAACCCTCTATCGGTCTGCGCTGTTCGTCGCAAGGGTGTTTCGCGTCCGGCCCGAGTAGGTGCAGGCATCGACAGGGACAGTCGGTACATCATCTGGGCTGTAAGATGTGGGGGAAGAAGGGAGCATTATGCAGATATTGGAAGTGCTCCGGTGGCCGCTTGCGGCGGTGGCGTGTGTGTTGATCGTCGTGATCACACTCCGCTACGCCCCTTTCGAGTTTTTCTCCCGAGCACGTCGCCCGGGATCCGGTGGCAAATCACTTCTTGTGGATCCGTATCGGGCGTTTGCCGTCAATCAACAACGTGAACTTGAACAGGTTAAGCCTGCGGGCGAGACCGTCCATGCTACTCACGTGCTCCCGCCGCCGAACCCGGCTCTCGATCAATTCGAGCAGGAAATTCAGACTCTACTAGCTGAAATAAAGTTGCCGCCCGAACTTGAGAAAGCTTGGCTTATTCGCATCGTTGCCCATTGGCGCGTCATGTACGGACATGAGGTAACATATCGAATGATCGTCGGATCGCAGATCACCCTGCTGTTGCTAGCAAACACTATATCGCCACCCAACACCGCGAAGGCGCGCGAGTTATACGAGGTTGCCAGGACAACCTATCCTGAGATCTATACGAATTTTACGTTCGAGACATGGATTAATTGGCCCGTGATGAGAGGCTTGCTGATAAGGCACGTGAGTGACGAGGCCGTGAGCTCCGACGTCGTCCTTTTCAAGATCACACCTCTTGGACAAGATTTTTTGCTCTATCTCTTCAACAATTCGCTGACCGCCGGAAAAGTCGGGTAATCAAACGCCCACATTGCCCCCGCGATCGAGGCCCCGCGCGTCCATGTTGCGTCGGGTCGTTTATCCCCAGACCCAGCAGTGCTCGCATCCTCGATCTTTTGCAGCAGGTCCAAGCTGATCTGGCAGCCGCATTCACTCCCGAGCGGTTGGAAGAAGTATCAACAAATTGATGGCCATCATAGCCCCTCCTCGTGCTATTCGTACGTTCGAATCGAACCGCACCGGCACCGGATTCGTGGACTGAAATCGGGAAGTGGGAGGTCGGGGGGAATGGTCGCGGCCCCCTTCCCCTGGTGCGCGTCCGTCCCCAACTGGCATCGAGCGCGACGCGATAACGCATGGGCGATATGGGGAGCTCTCGCTGCTGCTGCACAGGCAGCTTAGACGCATGGCGCATGGCCAGGCCGCACAGCATCGAGGAGGAAGCCGTCGCCACTGAAGCCGTTCGACGTGGGACGCTTCTTGCCGAGAATGCGTCGCTGCGCGAGAGCGACTGTTGCCCGCTTTTGCCGGGGCGGAGAACACGCGGAGGCGATCCGATCACGCGATCAAGGACGCACGCAAGTTTGCGATTGCTGACTTATACGCGAGCTGCCGGTTGTCGTAGCCAAACTGCAGCGCAGACAGTATGGCTGCTGATCCGTATACCGTCAACAAGGGCGCCTCCGAAGAGGATATTCAGGCGAGGATCGTCGGTCCGAGCAAGGTTTATACGGTCGTGCCAACGATGAGATCAGGTGATGCTCGGCGCCAAGCAGATTCTGGAGGACTCTTACCTGCCGCGCGTGCTCTATTGCATCAAGTCTGCAGTCGACCCTGTCACCACGGATGGCCACGAGACCAGGCAATGGCGGAGCTGCGTATTCGGTCTCGCTGGCTGATCAGGCGGATCCGGTGATGACGGAAATTCTTGTCGAACAATCATGGCTGATAGCACTTGGTCTGTTTCTTGCTGTGGCTGTGGGGATTGCTGTCTGGACCCACAAAATGCCGGGATGAGCGACATGATTTGCAGAGCTCTCGTCGTTTCATGCGTTGTCGACATGTGCTGGCCCGGCGTTTCCGCGCTGAAGTCCGTGCCGGTGCCAGAAAATAGATTAGTCAGTTTGCGCTGCCGAACGCGCCGCCCCACCTGCAAGCCGGCGTCCCGGTCTAATTGACGCTCGTCGGATAATAAGCCTCTGGTAACACGCGGGGACCGATCGATGGCCGCCTTGGGGTGGACATAACTGCCCGTTGGACAACCCACCACGCGCAGTGCGCGGAAACTCGTCAGGTTATCTCCCGAGACCTGCTGCACGTTTAGCGCCTCCCAACAATATTTGCTACGATACTGGCGTCAAATCCAGGCCACGCGCCCTATGCTCTCCTAGAGAAACTCGCCAGGAGCACTGCCAAGACACCTGTGAGGAAGATACCGTCGAATGTTCCAGCTCCTCCGATGGAGGCAACAGGCGCGCCAAGG
>WNFT01000766.1_pt1 | contig 26974 bp, 18 predicted proteins | sample 5400191 | NCBI WGS metagenome assembly WNFT01 (sample SAMN13153359, study PRJNA577476) | soil metagenome | isolation source: 80 cm saprolite under Madrone tree | place: USA:California | collected 2016-06-14 | reverse complement strand
CTCCGGACACTCCGTTGAACTGTGATGGCGGCGCATTCAGTCCGCTATCGTAAGCGTCCCACCCTGACTCATAGCTCTTTTGGAGCTGGCTGAATTGGGTGGCGAGCGACGCTTCAGCTGCGCTAACGGCATCAGCCTGATTCGTGCCGAAGCCCAGTACCAGCGTGGACATGCCGCCGTGAGAGATATCCGCCTGCGCAGTCTGCACCAGGTTGCCCTTGTTCGCCTGTGTATAAATAGTCGTGAGGGTGTGAGAGGTGTCGAGTTGTACCAGCCCGTCGCTTGGCTGGCTGACGAAACCGTTGCTAACCTGGGTAAAGGGTGTCGAGGCGTCGAGGGCACTATAGACCGGCACAGCGTAGGTGCGGTTGACTGCTTGGGACTTCGTATTGGTATCGTAGGCTATGGGCACGTTGTGACCGGTGGAGGTATCGATGATTCCGCTGTCGCCGCCACCGTTACCGCTGCCACCGCCGCCGTTACCGTTGATGCTGGGATCGTAGCGTACGTAGAGCTTGTAGGTGGACAGCTCGCCGACGAGCGGTATAAAGTGTAGATCCATTACCACGGTATTCTGATTAGGATCGGTCAGGTAGTCAGTAATGATGCGGTACTTTCCGCTCTTGGCGGTGGTTGTCACCTCGCAGTCAAGGGCCTGTGAGTGGTTGTCGAGCAACTGCACCGTATAGGTGGTGTCGCGGGTCTGCAAATCGGTGAAGGTGCTGCCATCGGTGACGATGTACTGTAAGGTTTCGACATTGGTATTGTCTATAGTAGGATAGTAGACATCGCTGAGGACACCATTGGCAAGCGTGAACCAGACTTTTGAGGTTGTGTTGCGCGCGGTGCCGAGGCAGTCTTTGCGTGCCAGGTCGAAATGGGCGAGCGCTCCTGGCCCATCAGGAGCTGAGGCCCCACTTGCATGTACTATTAAGGACCCTACATGTGATGTGAGTGAGAAGACGAGTCCAGAGATAAGGGCTGAAACGAGGAGAAGGGTGGGTAGAGTGGTGCGCCATGGGGAGCGCAGAAATACTGGTCTAGCCATATATGGCTACTCCTTTCCATCTATTTGGATACATAAATTAAAGAACGTTGTGGCCTTGAGTATAGGAGGCAGAAACCTGCTTATTAGTGATGAAAAGGTTAAGATGTGATGATGAATATGCTGAATCGGTAAATGTTTCGTAACCAGGGGCGGTATCTTACTCAGTTTCTCTCATTATAGTGGTAGCACTCTGACACGTCAAACAATGCAGATGAGATATTTTAGTACCACGAAAACATTATGCGAACGCATGAGAACAATGTAGTACGATATGTGTGACATTGTTGTTCGCGTATTGTTTTGCTTTGGGAATGTATTTGGAAATGTCGTTAAGTATCGCTGACCAAAGGTTGCTAAATGCTAACAACTCTGCTATACTTTGCTCAGGAAATTAAGTGCGTATAGTTGCTAAAAATCTAGCGTTTTCTGACGCTGGGTTCATGGAACTACCAGCGAGCTTCTTCGGAAGCAGCAGTTGAGATGGTCATGACACCACCAGATGTGGTTCCAGTCGGGTGCAACTGTCGGTATCCATTAAGGGTAGCGGAAACGTGAAGGTGTGGATACTGCAAAAAGCTCTCTCAACAGTCGCAAGGAGCATGTCACTCTGAAAGGAGGGCCTAGAGCCACGATGTATGTGTATGTACGGAATCACGATAGCACCCCGTTGATGCCTTGCACGCCAGCCAAAGCACGCAAGCTGTTGCAGGCAGGCAAAGCGAAAGTGGTAGCACACCGCCCCTTTACCATTCAACTCACGTGGCGCTGTGAGGGACATGTGCAACCCGTCACCCTTGGCATCGACAAAGGGAGCACCACCACGGGGATGGCCTGTGTAGGAAACGGCAAGGTCTTGCTCGCTGCGGAGATCTACCATCGTCGGGATGTCAAAGAGAAAATGGATGCTCGTCGAGATCGCCGGAAGAGCCGTCGTGCACGACAGTGGTATCGCCCTGCACGCTTTGCCAACCGAGCTGGAAGCTCGCGCAGTGGGCGACTCCCGCCTTGCATCAAAACCAATGTCGAAGAGGTGATCCGCGTCATCCAGCGGCTTCCTTTGCCCATCAGCCAGATCATCATCGAAGATGTCCAGGTGGATATCGCGCGGCTGAATACTCCCTCTCTCAAAGGGGGTCAGTATCAAGATCCGAGGCGGCTGGATGAGAACCTGCGTATCGCCTGCCTGATGCGCGACGGCTATGCCTGTCAGCACTGCGGGAAACACCACGTTCGCCTGCAAGCGCACCATCTGGTGTATCGAGAACACGGCGGCAAAGATACGCTGACCAATCTGCTGACGCTGTGTGAAGCTTGCCACCAGAAGGTTCACCAGGACAAGCTCACCTTGAAGGTGACTGGGGTGAGTGGGCATCTCGACCAGATCGCTCAGCACACCATGCAAGGCAAAACCTATCTCTATGCCACGCTCGGCGCGCACACGCCGCTTTCTACGCTCTTTGGCTATCAAACGGCCACGCTGCGCACATGGAGGAACTTGCCCAAAACGCACATCATGGATGCACTCTGCCAAGCGGGTAGAGGGAGAGCCTCCTTCTGCGCTCCCCAAGCATTGTCAGTTGCTTGAACGGGAACGAACCATCATGTGGGAACAAGTGTCATGAAACGCGATAAAACACAAGGAAACGCGAGATTCTGGGATACTCGTTTCAATACCAAACAGTAGAAGATCAGTTATAGTATGGCCTTGCGCAAGTTATATCCAGAGGAAATAGGTGGAGGCGAGAACACCAACACCGACGATAGAAGAGTCGACCATTGTTGAGCGTGTTGCACGTATCGTTGCCAGTGGACACGCATGGCGCGGGGCCAAACCCGACTATACACGCCTGGCTGCTGAATTGGAGCCAGCAATCCCGTTTGATGTTTTTGGGGTCGTCTTGTTGCGTCACGATCGTCAGGCTGTTCGCGTGACGGTGTGCAGACGCGAGGCAGATTCCTGGGTCGCGCAGTATCACCAGCTTCCGCTGGAAGACTCGATGATGGCACAATTGTTGCATAACCCTGCGATGGTGGTGCAGAACTATCCTGATGGATTGGACGGCCCACCAGCCCAAAGTGGTGACGCTCTCAGTGGCTCTCCTCACTTGCGGGCCACACTGATCGCTCCCCTGATCGTGGGCGACCGGGTGTTAGGCACACTCGAACTTGGCAGTACAGTCCTCAACACCTATGCAGATGAAACATTGCAACGTCTCATCAAGGCGGTGGTGCATGTGCTGGCGGCGGCAATTGAAAGTGCTCAGACGGGTGGCAATGTAGAGATACAGGATCGGCAACGCCAGGCCCTCAAGCAGGTCTCAAGGGCCCTCACCTCTACCAGGGACCTTTCTACCATCCTTGAGCGTATCGTCGTTGGCATTGCCGATGCTTTGCATGTAGCGTCGGCCATCGTCACGTTCGGTCGGTGCAAGCATGGAGTGTGCCTGGAAGCTCAGTCGGGGCTGGACCCGGTAATACTGCGCACGATTGTGGAAAGCGCTACTGCTCTCAGTGATCAGTCCATCATTGGGTATACATTGCAGCGTCGTCAACCCTTCGTCTCACAAGATATTGATACAGATGAGCGTTTTCCTTCTAGCCGCGTCTTCGCTACAGAACTTGCGATTCGCTCCATTTTCAGTTACCCGCTGGTGACAGAGACGACCGTCTACGGTACTCTCCTGCTCTGTTCGCTGGAACCTGGCGGCTTTACCCCACTGAAAGCTGATGTCCTCTCGCTCTTTGCCAGTCAAGCCACCATTGCTATTCACAATAGTGTACTGCTGGAAGCGGCTCAGCAACGCAGCCATTTCCAGAAGGCGATCGAACGGTTAGAGTGGGCACACGTGCAGAAAGCTGATGAGCACGAATTGCTTGAGCGCGTCCGTGAGGAAACTGAGCGTACGTTTGGTATCAGTTTTAGTAGTCTGGTACGCTTCATCAGCGACCATCTGCTGACACGCAATGAGCGTGACTTGCAGGCTCTTTTGCCGCCAGCACAGAAGGAATACGCGAGTGACGCGCCGTTGCAAGTTCCCCAGCCACGGATGGTTGTGCAGGGTCTGAAACATTTCCCTACTTTGGAGCAGGCGGTTGCACCCCAGACTCTCTTTGGAACGCCAGATTTATCGCGTCCTGACTTGTGGGGGACGAGCATGGCATGGCTCACACAAACCTCGGAGGCTGCACTGGCTCGCACGGAGATATTAGGTGAATTAAGCCGATTACTCCAACTCTATGAGCAATCAACCGGTGATAGAACAGATGGATGGTTTGTGGTCGATCTCAACGGACAATGCATGTATATGAATCCGGCGGCAGAAGTGTTTTGTGGTATACGCCTGATGAATACCGATGCTACTGCCAGCGACGTTACTCTGGAAGATATTTTCGCTGCAGTGCTGCCGCGAGTGCGTAACGTTGATGAAGTGAGCTTGTATTTGCGCGATTTTGCAGCTGGTGCTTTGATGGAGAACTCCCCAGGTGAAGCTCCGACAAAGGCAATGCGCAACTTCAACAACGACACCATCCGCTGTGTGCTGGCTGTAGAACTCGTCAACCAGGGGAGACCGCATCAATCTCGCGAAAGTGATGCAAAGCGAGCAGCCTTCCAGACCCCACGAAGCTTGCATGCATCCCGCTCCAAAGAGAAAGACAGGTCCTCTACAGATCATTACTACCAGTTCATACGCTATCCCCTCTACAATCGGAACGGGCAGCTTTTAGCGCGTGCTTTAAGGGTTCATGATATTACCGAGCAAGTACGTGACGAAAAAAATAAATCAGCACTGCTCTCGTCGGTATCGCATGATTTGCGGACGCCATTGACGACCATTAAAGCCGCTGTCACTGGCCTCTTGCAACCTGGTGTTGAGTGGGATGAACAGACACGGCAACAAATTCTGGAAGAGGTTGACTGCGAGACTGATCACCTTACTGTACTCATTAATGCACTCGTGGAGATGTCGCGCATAGAAATGGATGCACTGGTGCTGGAGAAAGAGTGGTGTGATGTGGTAGAGATCATGCATAGTGCGCTTACTCGTGTTGAGCGTATCCTGGCCGGGCAACCAGTCCACGTGCCTGCTATGCAATCTCCTCTGCCTCTCATCCAGGTAGACTATGTGCAACTGGAACGAGTTTTTTATAACTTGATCGAAAATGCAGCCCGACGTAATCGGCTCGCTGAGGAGGAAGACAAAGGGCAAGCGAGGGGAGTGAGGGAGCCGCACCAGCAGGAGATCGTGGTGACGCTGGGTGTCGTTGATGCCGATGGTGAAACCGAGTCCTTCCGTAAGAAGATGGTGCGTGCGCGGGTCACCGATCATGGACCTGAAGTGCCGGAGAGCGAACGTGAGCGCATCTTCAAAATGTTCTATTCTCAAGAGAGTGCACCGGGCAGTGGGCTGGGGCTGGCAATCTGTCGTGGTATTGTTGAAGCCCACCAGGGACAAATCTGGGTGGAGTCGACATCTGATGGTGGGACATGCTTTGTCTTTATCTTGCCTGTTCACTTCGGTATGCCCTCAAGGACTTCTCCGGGAGAGTTTCGATGAAAGCCAAGGGAAAGCGGATTCTGATTGTTGATGATGATCTTCCCATTCAACGAATATTGCGGCGCACGCTCGTTGTGAACGGCTACGAAGTTCTGGTTGCCGCTACAGGTGAGGATGCCGTCGAAATGGCTCATCTGCATCAACCGGACCTGATCCTACTTGATCTCTGCCTCCCCGGTGAAGTAGACGGGTTGAATGTCTGCCATCAAGTACGTCAGTGGACACAGACGCCGATCATTGTGTTGTCTGCTAAAACCGAGGAAAAACAAAAAGTAGAGGCCCTGGACCTGGGAGCCGACGATTATCTGACGAAGCCATTTAGTAATGATGAGTTGCTTGCACGAGTGCGTGCCTGCTTGAGGCGTGCTAGCCCCCCAGAAAATGCAAGCGACCAGTCAACCCAGATTTTGCACAGCAATGACGGTTATTTATATATGGATGTCCTACGACGCCAGGTGCGGGCGGGCGACCGCGATGTACGCCTGACGCCTACGGAGTTTGAGCTGTTGCGGCAGTTAATGCTGTATGCTGGCAAGGTGATGACGCATCGCACCCTGTTACAGGCCGTCTGGGGTCCTGAGTATGGGGAAGAGGCAGACTATCTGCGTGTGTACATACGGCAACTACGCTTGAAAATCGAGGTAGAGGCTTCGCATCCACGTTACATCTTGACCGAGCCAGGCATTGGCTACGTGTTTCGCCCTGGCGTAGAAGAGCAGCCATAAGCAAATGTGCATCGTGATTTGGTCTTATTAATACAATTTTAATAAGATCATGGCACTTTTTTATATGCGTCTAATCTGTTTTGCCGTATACTGTTCTTGGGGTTGTCGAGTGGGTGGAACTCAGCAGTTCCACCCGGGCTCCACGAGTGAAAAGTTGCATCATCAAGCGGAGTGTTAGCAAGTAGGCACTCCCTCATCCCGGAAATGAGATACTATGGATCAGCGCCAACCGCTTCGCGTACTCATTATAAGCCAGCACAACCGCTTCAGCCAGGTTTTAGCCACCAACATCCGCTACTGGGGGTACGAAGCTGTGGAGTTGCCCTCTATGATGGCCATGCTCACGAATAAGGCGGAAGAGATTGAAGGTGACGTGCTCTTGTATGATCTAGATGAGGCTTTGCGCATCTCTCCTCTCAGGGGTGATACTCTTGAGAGGAGTTGTGAGGAGCTATGGCCGCATGTACGCCTCGTGATTGCACTCAGTAGCCGTTCGGTGTCTCGTCACACGCTTGAGCAGATAGGTGCGGTGGCGGTGCTGTATAAGCCATTTGAGATGGGACGACTGCAACGTTATTTGCAGGTCTTGCAAAGACTCTTCTTTGGAGACCTGGATGATAGAACGCTCTTTGACGTCGCCCCGCGGCCCGGTTTTGTTGGAACGAATGCACGTATTTTGGTGGTGGATGATGATGTGGATGTCGCTGACGCGGTACGGTATTGTTTAATGGAGGAGACCGCGTATGACGTAGCTGTAGCGCATGATGGCGTGGAGGCGCTGGAACAATATTTGTCCTGGCGTCCACACTGTATCGTAACGGACCTGATCATGCCCTGGATGAATGGCTACCAGGTGATACGGTGTCTGGCCGCCGCATCGCTGTATATGATGCCTGCTTTCGTTGTAATGAGTGCCCTCACCCAGTTCGAGGTTCCGTGGAATCGTTCATATCTCAAAGAGAACGTGGTAGCCTACGTCGATAAACCATTTCATATCGACCATTTGCTGACAGCCGTTGAGCAGGCATTGCATATCGTATGGGAGCCACTGCAGCGCAGAACGCTCCTCGACATGATCTGTAAGTGCCACTAGAGGAGTATCGCAGCTATCAAGAAAGGGAATAGAGTACTAATGGAGCAGCAAGATCGTATCATGGATGGGGATTTACAAACATTGGGTCTCCAATCCGTCTTAAAGATGCTCGCGCTGAGCGGAAAAACCGGAACACTCTGGGTTTATTCGGGTCCAGAAACGCTCTCTATCTCCCTACGCAAGGGGCAGGTAGTGGCACTGCGTGAAGATGGCGTGCCACAGCCCGATTTGCTCACTATGCTGTGCCTGATCAATAAACTGGATCCGCCGCGTGCACAAGCCCTGCGGGAGATGTCCCGTGGTAATACCCAGGTGGCGTTGGCTCTGATGGTGGAGCGGAACTGGATGAGTGCTGCCGAGATGCAGCAACGTCTTGAGTTCGCAGTCACGCAGTCGATAAGCCATGCTCTCCGGTGGGTAGATGGGCGCTTCGCCTTCCATCGCCAGTTAGTGACGATGGAAAGTAAGATGCAGCCACTGGATGTGGACTCGGTACTACTGGAAGCCCTGCGTCAGGCTGATGAGTGGGAGGAGATGGCGGGCGAGATGGGAACACAGTTGACGCGCACTACTGTAGCGCGCTGGCTGCCAGAAGTGAACAAAGACGTACGGAGTTTCGGGCTGAGTCAGGAATATATCGAGGTCCTCTGCCTCTCCAATGGAGAACTACCCCTGCAGGCAATGGCACTAGTACTTATGTCCCCCGAGTCACGTATTGTACGCATCATGACTCGTCTGCTGGAGCTTCGTTTGATCGAGGTCGTTGATCCAATTTTGGAGCGAGAGTTGCAACAGGACCTCTCAAATGTTATCATCAAGAGCCAGCACATGCTGGCGCGGCGACAGCAAAATGCCAATGCTGAGCAGTATCTGCTGGGTCTGATCAGCACGTTGGCTGAGTGCATCAATGGCTTGCTTATCCATCATAGTAGGTATGCTAAAAGCTTGCGTGGGCGTGGGCAGATGCCTGCGGCAGAGATCGTACGCTACCTGGACCGCCGCTTTGCCCAGCCGTTACAGCTCATGGCCAAGCACCAGTATCCTATTCTGGAGACGGCGAACTTCGTGGATGGCCGGCTTGACTGTACTGATATTCTTACGTTAAATAAACTGGTCAAAGGAGAGAAACTGGTAGAGTTTTACTGGGAAGCTGTACAAGGCTTGACGGTGTTCGTGCGTGAGATCTTCGCGACCTTACTGCGCGATGAGGTGGGCAATTCCCACACGGGACGTCAACTCGATCTCGTCTGGCGAGCTTTCCTCATGGAAATCGAGCAAGAAATCCAAAAGTACCAGGTCGAGCGTGCATACCAGCATACGCAGGTAGCACGTGGTCGTGGGCAGACACAACCTCAACAGGCAGTGCAACTAGGCATCGTGCAGCATTGGAAATAGCAACGCGAGAGAGAGTGTGGGGGGGCGCGGCTCTCTCGCCACTGAATGGAACAGTAAGGAGGCGCATCTGAATGGATATACCAACAGTACTAGTGGTAGATGACAGTCCCACGGTGCGAAAAATCGTCCAAATGACCTTGCAGCGAGAGCACATCAGGGTAATAACTGCTGCCGATGGCCTGAGCGCTCTCAGCGCGGTTGCCGATGAAATGCCTGCTCTCATTCTCCTCGATATTCAGCTCCCCCGCATGGATGGGTACTCTATTTGCCAGATCATACGAAAAAACTTGCAGTTTCGCGAAATACCGATTATTATGCTCAGTGGGAAAGATGGGTTGTTTGACAAGATACGTGGTCGACTTGCTGGCTCTACGGAGTATTTAACCAAGCCGTTTGACTCCGAAGAGTTAGTACAGACCGTGAGGAAGTATCTTGCCGACTGGCAAGAGCGTATGCTTCCGCAATATGGGCGCATGCGTCCTCGTCTAAGACGCCGTAGCTAGATCATATGCTATACCTGGTGAGAAAATAGGTATGGATGAGTCGATGAGGTAGCCTTTATTTCCCACTGCGGCTGATATTCTGGAGTAAGGAAGGTATAATAAGATGCCGGGGCAGAAAGTACTCGTTGTGGATGATAGTTGGACAGAGTTGACGATGATCGTTGCACCGTTACGCAACAGCGGTTTTGATGTCATTACCGCTGTTGATGGTGACGAGGCCATGGAAAAGGTTTTCAGGGAACGTCCACAATGTATTGTGCTCGACGTTGTCTTGCCTAAACAGAATGGCTTTCAACTCTGTCGTAGACTCAAGGGTTTAGAAGCAAGCAAACACATACCGATTATTTTGTTGACCAGTAAAAATACGCAACTGGACAAATCCTGGGGGCTGAGACAAGGCGCGGACCTGTACATAACCAAACCGTTCAACGCGGATGAACTGGTGGCAAGTGTCCGACGCCTCGTGTAGGTAATAGTTAATGATCGTATCGTAGGAGGCGATCTTTATGGCATGCTGTTTGTGAAACGAGTATGCCATAGGGACGCTTCTGCAACGTCCAACAGACGAGTTAGGGAGTGGTCTTGTGGCCAGCGAAGATCTAAAAACGCTGCAACGCAATGCACTAATCCAGCAGACGAGGGCTCAATTGGCCTCGTCTGCACCTGCATTGCCATCGCAGCCAACACGAAATGGGCAATTACGGACGGATGGTCCCCCTGCGGCACCGCCTGGCGTTGTTGGTGAGCAGTACCTCATCTTCTCACTCGTTGAACGCGAGTTTGCCCTCAAGGCTGAACATATCCAGGGAGTAGAACGTCTCTCGGATATCACCCCGGTCCCCAATATCGCCTCGTGGGTTAATGGGGTGATCAATCTGCGTGGTTCCATTGCCTCCGTGGTCGACCTGCGTGCTTTTCTTGAGATAGAGAAGCTTCCCTACAATTCGTTCACGCGTTTATTGTCAGCGCAATACAATGACATGGTGATCTGCTTGATCGTAGATAGTGTCAGTGAGATGCTCCCGATTTCTGAGACTGCCATCACCAGTGCGAGTACACGCCAGGCTACTATTCCACCATGGGCGACTCCCTATGTTTCTGGGTATGCGGTGCTCGGGAAACGTGTGGTGATGTTGCTTGATGTAGCACACCTGCTCTTCGCTGACAAGATGCAGCGCTATGCGGCAGAACTCTAGGCAAGGGGTGGAAGCTCTGGCATCAATGCGTTTCTTTAGTATACAACATGTATTTTCCTGAACAAGGAGGCCTGGCGCATGAATCCTGATCGTAACAGGGGTGGATGGACCGTTAATCTGCTGATGCAGGTAGGGTTATTTGCCTCAGCCACTATCCCGGTTGTTTTTATTGCTGTGCTGGGATGGTATGCTTCTCAGCGGCTTGCTCCCAGTGATGCAACATCTTTTGTGCTCGTGGTAGTCGCGTGTGCGATTATTGTGCTGCTAGGAGTGCTGACCATCAATTATTTTATCCAGCGTCAGATCAGAGATCGGCTGCTGGCACTCGTCGATGTCTGCCGTGACTATGGCGGGGGTGACCGCACGATACGGGCCCCCGTTAGCGGTGAAGACGAGTTTGCAATGCTTTCGATGTCGCTCAACACCCTGTTGGACAACCAGGGGGGCGTCTCAGTCGGAAGCAATGGCAATGATGCTGCAGCGTTGCAGGCACAAATCGAAAAGCTTCTGCAAGAAGTGAGTGCAGTTGGTGACGGTGACTTGCGTGTCCAGGCGGAGGTGACGCCCGACACCCTGGGCGTGTTGGCCGACTCATTCAACTACATGATTGAGGAACTTGCCAAGGTGGTCGGACGGGTACAAGCCACGGCGGTACAAGTGACAAATGCCACTCGCCGTATCCTTGATCGTTCTGCTGAACTTGCACAAGCGTCTGACACGCAGGTGGCCCAGATTGCACGTACAACTGAAGCGGTGGAGGCGTTGGCTATCTTCATTCAGAACGTTGCTCGTAACGCTCAGCTCAGCGCTGAGGCTGCACAAGAAGCTCTCAACAACGCCAATAGTGGTCAGCAAGCTGTGCGCCAGACGATTGAAGGTATGGTGCTCATTCGCGAGAATGTACAGGAAACTTCCAAGAAGATTAAGCGTCTGGGTGAGCGTTCCAACGAAATCGGTGAAATCGTGCGTATCATCGAAGACATTGCTGATCAGACGAACCTGCTGGCGCTGAACGCTGCTATCCAATCCGCTATGGCGGGTGAGCATGGGCGCGGCTTTGCCGTGGTTGCCGACGAGATCCGGCTGTTGGCGGAGCGCTCCACCGAGTCCACCAAGCGTATTGCCACTCTGGTCAAGAGCATCCAGGGCGATACATATGAAGCAGTGGTTGCTATGGAAGATAGCACGCAAGAGGTGGTGAGAGGATCGCAACTGGCGGATGATGCCGGCCGCTCCTTGAACTCTATCTACACTGCTGTGGAGCGACAGGCACAGATGATTGATGGTATTGCCCGCGCTGCAAATGAGCAAGCAACGGTTTCTGAAGCCGTGGCTGTGGCGATGGGTCAGATCTCAGAGATTACCCGCCAGACCAACGCTGGAACACAAGAAGCTGCAGCAAGTGTGAGTTACCTTTCTGAGCTGTCGGAACAGCTGCGTGCCTCAGTCTCCACCTTCCGCTTGCCTGACCGTGGCGACGAGACGATGGATATATTCCCTGGAATGACCTCTGTCACTGCACTTCATGACGGTAATGCCGATCTCGTCGGTGTAGGGGTGGGCATGGATAACGATTGGGGGCAAAGCTTCTCCATGAACTTCCCTCCGCTTTCAGAGCCGAGAAATTCCCCTTCTGTGGCGGCTTTAACGGCGCATGCCGGGCAGTTTCCTTTCGGCAACAGTCAACCAGACTTCGCTGGACAGCAATCATTCGCCAGCCAACCGAACTTTGGTGGGCAACAGCCATTCAGCAACCAACCGAACTTTGGTGGGCAACAGTCATTCAGCAACCAACCGAACTTTGGTGGGCAACAGTCATTCAGCAACCAACCGAACTTTGGTGGGCAACAGCCATTCAGCAACCAACCGAACTTTGGTGAGCAACAGCCATTCAGCAACCAACCGAACTTTGGTGGGCAACAGCCATTCAGCAATCAACCGAGCTTTGGTGAGCAACAGTCATTCAGCAATCAACCGAGCTTTGGTGAGCAACAGTCATTCAGCAACCAACCGAGCTTTGGTGGGCAACAGCAGTTTGGAGGGCTATCAGGCTTCGATGAATTTGGTGACTTTGAACGTTTTAATGGGCAACCACCATTTGGCCAACAATTTGGCAATATAGGGGGAGGACTTGCAAGTCAAAGCCAGCCACTCTATGCACAGCCCAACCAGCCTTCATTTTCACAGCAACCGAACTCGCCTCAGCAGTCACAGCAACAATCAGGGCAAGCGGGGCAAGCATCACGCCAGCGGCGGCTGGGCGGCCCTCAACAGAATCAGCCATCGTACGACCAAGACCAATGGTCTTTCCCGAATAACAGTCAGTAACAAAACGAGTCTCACCTGTGATGCGAGACTAGAATGAGTGGGTGTGCGCAGTATGTCGAACACATTTGACAAACTATCGGTCCTCGACTCGTTTATCGAAGAGGTAAATAGTTATTTGCCGGAGATTGAGACGAACTTTAAGCGCCTGGCTCAGTCACCTGACGACATGGATGCTCTGGAAGAGACATATCGCCGCACTCACACCATTGGTGGCTCTGCTTCGATGATGGATTTCCCAGGTTTGGCGCATGTGGCCCATGGGATGGAAGATATCCTGGGTGATGTGTTAGATGGTGTGACTCTCCTTGACCCGCTTGCCTTAGGCTTCTTACAACGTTCTCTAGGGCGCTTGCGTCAGCTTGTACGCGGTATTCATGATCGGGTTGACGAAAATGCCGTCATTGCAGAAGATGATGCTGATTATACTGAATATCGCACTGCGCTCGAAGCATCCACACAAGTAGAGCAGCAGAAGGTAGTTACAAATGAGCAAGCGGTTGGGACTCAGCAACTAGCACCTGCCGAGTCCGCACTGCCATCGCTTGATGAGATGTTGGCCTCGTTCCGTACTCCGACGGCGGCAGAAGATATTGACTGGCCAGAAGAACCCGGCCCAGTCTCCGATTTCGCGGAGCGGGCCGAACAACCTACTCAACCGGTCGCCCTGACACCTGCTGGGCCATCCCAGCAGCACAGACAGCCGAGCACCTTGGAGATGCTGGCTGCACCAACAAGCCAATCCACTACTGCGCCTCTCGCGCCCACGCTATCATCAAAAGAAAAAAGCTCAACTGCTAAGCCATCAGGCACAAGTGAAGGTAGGCAGGCAGAACTTGTACCTGTGCGTGCACAGTCTGGGGCTTCCGAGTCCACGCTTCCACATGTCTACCAGGAAATGCGAGAGGAAGCGCAGGCTTTAGAAGCCCAGTCCACATCCTTAAAGAACATAGTGGCGCAACTACAGACTGCAGCTTCGGTTATTGAAACGCAGCGTACGGAGTTTAGAAGCTTCCTGGATGGTTCAAAGGACGCCCTTGATCGTATGGAGGAGTGGGCTGGTCGTGCTATGGGGCTGAATCTCCGCAATAGCCCTGAGCACGTGCGGCGCTACCTTCCGCTCTCTGTAATGTGGGTGGCCAATAGCAAATTGAAGAAGGCGCTCGAACTGCTCACCCAGATCACTCATGATGCAGGGACAGCAGATGAGCAGATGCAGAGTGCTTTGCGACAGTTGCAAGTATCCGTAGAGGCTTGTGGGCAGGCTTTTCAGCAGTTACAGGCGGACAAGTCTTCTCGTGTACTCACGCAAGAACCGGGCTGGACGCCCTGGGAGATGCAGGTCGCTCGTGATGGCGGAACGGTGCAAGAACGTGTCACCTTTGAGCGGCGCGGTGATCTTCAAGGCTTGCGCGCCGAAGTAGAAGCACAAGTGCGTGAAGAACTACATCATGAATACGAATCGCGTCCTTTCACTCTGGCTGCACGTACTGTGTTAGAGCGGCAGGTACGCGAGGAAGTGCTTCGAGAGTTTGAGGCCAAGAGGCGGTTAGAGGAGCACCTGTCCGGATCAGAGAAGCAAGAAACACTTCAGGAGATGGAGGCGCGACTACGCAATGAGATAGAGATTCAGGTACGCCGCGAGTTCCTCAACAATCTCACTGACAGGCTGATAGGAACAGAAGCAGAAAGGGAAGCGTCGCGGTTTCCCACCCCTCCTGAGTTGTCGGCACCCCAGACCTCCAATTTTGCCGATCGAGCGCGAGAGGCGGTGGAATTAATTGCTCCCGCACCTACGAAAACAGTTCCAGAGTCGACGCCGTCTGCTGCTTTCGCGTCGATCTCGCCAGCCCCATCAATGTCAACTTTTGCGAGTGAACTTGGCGAAGAGGCGGCTGAGATTTTCCGCCTGGAGGCTGAAGAACACCTGCAGACGATCAGCGTACGTGTGGCGGCCCTTGAAAAGTCACCTACGGATCATGATCTCATCCAGGGTATTCGTCGTGCTACTCACACGCTCAAGGGTGCAGCAGGCATGATGGGTTTTCGTGCGATTGCCGACCTCTGTCACATTTCGGAGGACCTCCTCGATAGCGTGATGGAGGGGACCACGACGATTTCCCCTGCCGTTCTCAGCATCATCCTGGATACAGCAGAAACGCTGGATGTACTGGTGAATGGCGGGGAGGCAGAGCAAGCCAATGGTGAGGCTATGGTACAATCGCTACGCTCTCGCCATATAGAACTGCTCGGCGAACTCAGGAGTGCTGTCGATGAAGAAGAACTTGATACTGAGGAGGAGTCTCTGCTGGACTCCTCTCTGGTTGCTGGCGTCGTTCCTGGCACTCAAGCTGCTGAAATCAATGCTCAACGACCTATACGCGGCGATCTGAGCGTACGTGTGCGCCTTCAGAAGCTTGATGAGCTGGTCAACCTCTTTGGTGAGCTACTGGTGAATCGTAGTGTCCTGGAAGAGCGGGTTGAGCGTCTCGTGCACCTCGTTGCAGATGTCGGTATCAGCAGTGCACGTCTACGAGATGTGGGCCAGAAGTTGGATACCAATTTTGAAGCCGCGACATTGCCGAGTGGCCGTTCTCTGCAAGTAGTGCCCGCCAATGGCAATCAAGGCGCTCTGTACACGCTTAACGCTCGTCGTAGTGGCAACTCAAGGGACCTTGTTGGCTCGTCACATTTAGCAGAGTTCGACGAACTAGAACTCGATCGCTACACCGAATTCCATCAGCTTACCCGTGGTTTGAGCGAAGGCGTCTCAGATATGACGACCCTCAGCACTGAGATGGAGGCTATCATTCGTGAGTGTGAAGGTGTTTTTGCTCGTGAGGGCCGTTTGAGTACAACCTTCCAGGATCGTCTGCTCAAAGCCCGCCTGGTGCGCCTCTCAGTGATGACCCCACGTCTCTACCGTGCTGCTCGTTCAGTAGCACTCAAACAGCACAAAGAGTTTGACTTCCTCCTGGAAGGTGAGACGACGGAGATAGATCGTACCGTTTCTGAAGAAATTGCCGGGCCATTGCTGCACCTGATGCGTAATGCAGTGAACCATGGCATTGAGAGGCCAGAAGTTCGTCGGCAGAAGGGGAAACCCCCCGTTGGACGAATAAAGTTGACGGCTGCGTATGAAGGAAACCAGGTGGTCATCACCGTGCGTGATGATGGCTCCGGCATAGACCCTGAGCGTGTACGTCAGGCTGCTATTGCTCGTGGCCTGATTAAACCAGACCAGGTACTCAATGATAATGATGTAATCGGCCTCATCTTCCAACCCGGCTTTTCGACTGCCGAGGTGCTAAGCGAGGAAAGTGGTCGAGGTGTTGGCCTGGACGTGGTACGTGATAGTGTAGCACGCCTGAAAGGAACACTGGAGATCGAATTTATGCCGGGGCGGGGGACGGCATTTACCATGAAATTCCCCACGAGCTTAGCAATCCAGAGTGCTATGATCGTGCGTGTCGGCACACAGCAGTTTGCTATTCCTATGGTGATGGTTGAGTCGATTGGCCGTCTGGACAACTTCAAACGCTCAATGCTGAATGGGCGACCTGCCATCACGGTGCGCAATGAATTCTACCCCCTCAATATCCTGGCACAATTTTTAGGGTTGCCTGTGGGCACGATCGACGAGAAGGCCCAACTGCTTTTAGTCAACGCCGCGGGTCACAAAGTAGCACTGGTGGTCGATGAGATCAAAGGCAGGATGGATGTGGTGATGAAGAATCTGGGCCCGCATTTGCGCCATGTGCGAGGTGTGGCTGGCGGTACCGTACTCGGGAATGGACGTGTGGTCTTGATTCTGGAGTTGCTAGAGTTGATCGCCAGCCGTCCCAGCTTGATAGGCCCTATGGCTGTACCAACGTGGCGTGAAGGTGTTGTTGTGGCAACGCCCCAGGTAACGGCTCAAGCGCCTGTAAAGTCAGTGGTGTCCGTAGATCGGTATGGTGTGGCCGTATTTGCACCTCCTGCGGCGTCAAGGCCGGTAGCGGAACGTGGCAAGTATCTGCTGGTGGTGGACGATAGTCCCAGTGTGCGTCGGGTAGTAAGCAGCATGCTCAAGCAACGTGGTTGGCAGGTGCAGACGGCCCGTGATGGCGTGGAGGCGCTGGAAATGATTACCAACGAGACACCGGCGGCAGTGCTGCTCGATATTGAGATGCCACGCATGGATGGCTATGAACTCATGGCCACTGTGCGTGCTCAAGAGCAATATCGAACTCTCCCGCTGGTGGTTTTAACCTCGCGTGCCGCTGCCAAGCATCAACAGCGTGCTATGCAACTGGGTGCGAGTGCTTACGTTGTCAAGCCTTATCAGGATGAAGACCTGGTCAATACGCTCAATGCGCTGGTCTACGGGGCGGCTGCATCGTAGCTCGGAAAGAACCTGTTCTATGGGTGTTGAACGCGCAGTAACACGCTGGTACGTCCAGCGTCAACGTATCACTGACGAAATTGCGCTGCTGGAGGCGAAACTCGCACAAGCTCAAGTCGAGCAGCAGAGCACTGACGGTGTCGTAGATATTGAGAAACGACTTGCAGCCCTGCAAGCGAAACTGCGAACGCTTGGTCCTTGTCCCAAGCCAATGATGGGATAGGCCTTTGGCCAGGTGCCCCATGTGGACACCTGGTCAAATTATGCCATTGCCTCTACTATGAGCCTCCCCATTTCCTGCGTCCCCACGATCTCCTTGCCTGCCTCGCGCAAGTCCTCCGTGCGGTATCCGGCGTCAATGACACGTTCTACGGCCTTTTCAACGGCAGCTGCCTCTTCTGTCAAGCCGAACGAGATGCGTAGCATCATCGCAACGGTCAGGATGGCCGCGATAGGATTTGCCTTATCCTGCCCTGCGATATCGGGAGCAGAGCCGTGAATGGGCTCGTACAGACCGAATACGCCATGGGCCGTGTGTCGTGTCCCCAGGCTAGCTGAGGGAAGCATTCCCATGGAGCCAGCCAGCATAGAGGCCTCGTCAGTGAGGATGTCGCCAAACATGTTCTCGGTGACGATCACATCGAAGTTGGCAGGACGGCGGATAAGGTGCATGGCGCAAGCATCCACGAGCAGATGATCGAGGGCAACATCGGGGAAATCGGCTGCAACCCGATCGGCAGTGCGCCGCCAGAGTCGTGAGGAGCTGAGTACATTCGCCTTGTCGACCGATGTCACTTTCTTGCGCCGACCCCGTGCCAGTTCAAACGCCGTGCGGAGGATACGCTCAATCTCTGCTTCAGTATAGATCAGGGTATCGATAGCATCGTAACCGTGGGCCGTCTCGCGAATTTCGCTCGGTTTGCCGAAATAGAGGCCGCCGGTCAGTTCACGTACCACCAGTAGATCGGTCCCTTGCAAAACTTCGGATTTGATCGTGGAGGAGTTGAGTAGCGCGTTCAGTGGTCGGACTGGACGCAGGTTGGCGAAGAGTTCCAGGTCTTTGCGCAGACGGAAGAGGGCCTGCTCCGGTTGTATCGGCGCGTTTGGTCCTTCGTAGTGTGCTGAGCCGCCGACTGCGCCAAATAGAATAGCGTCGCTCCGCTGGCAAAGCTGCATGGTCGTGTCAGAAATAGCGCTCCCTTCGGCTTCAATGGCTGAGACGCCTACCAGGGCCCTGGTGGTATTGAACGTATGCCCGTAGCGTTTGGCGACGTTTTGCAGTACGCGCAGCGCCTGCTCCGTTACTTCAGGACCGATGCCGTCGCCCGGCAATACTGCGATGATGTAGGTTTGCATAAATGGATGTGCTGCCTTTCATTTTACAATATGGTAACTCTTCAAGACTGCTCGTCGCCTGCGGCGACTCGCTCAGGTTGGTAGTGAGTGCGGGCATTGCCGCCACAGGCGGCAATGCCCGCACTCACTACCAACCCCCTGCGAACTGCCGAAGGCAGTGAGGAGTCTCGAAGAGAGCAGAGCAGTCCTCGCAAAATATGCTGCACTGGAACGAGTATATCATCTGATGTCATGCAGGACAAGGCTTGTAGGGTGTCAGGTGGGGGCTTCTCAGAGTAGCCCCGAAAGCTCCGCCCGAACCAATGATCATAGCAGTCACATCAGGTGACTGGTGGGCCTCTGGTACTCCTGAACGCCGGAAATGCGCTAAGGCCGCTTCTGAGCACATGGTCAATTTGAATACAACGTGCTATAATAAGGACAAGGCGAGAAGCGAAGCGACTGCTCACCTTTCATCGTGACATCTAGCCTTGGGCTGGATGAACAGCCAAAGACGAAATCAACACAACAGCTAAGCAACACGCACATATCCAAACCGAGCAATAGGTGCTGCTAAACCTTTGCAGAGGAGAATTAGTTATGAGCAGCGAGAATAAAGGGAACGCGTCGGTTCCTGGTACACGGCGGAAAGCGGTGCCAATTGCTATGGCTTCCGGCCCCCACGAGTATGTTCCAGGAGATCAGGAACTACCGGTTGCACTCACCAGCGTGGCAGAGATGCTGCAGTGGGCGCAGAACTGGGCACGTTCGAAGTCCGTCTGGCCCTTGGGGTATGGCCTGGCCTGCTGTGCCATCGAGATGATAGCAAGCGCACAGGCTCACTATGACCTGTCACGTTTTGGCTCGGAGGTCTTTCGCTCCAGCCCACGCCAGGCCGACCTGATGATTGTCGCGGGTACCGTCTCTATCAAGATGGGGCCACGGCTACGCCTGCTCTGGGAGCAAATGCCAGACCCGAAATGGGTTCTGAGTATGGGACAATGCGCCAACTCTGGCGGTGAATTCTACGATAGTTACTACACCGTCCAGGGAGTCGATACCATCGTGCCGGTGGACATTTATGTTCCTGGTTGTCCTCCTCGTCCGGAGGCACTGATCGAAGGCATCCTCAAACTACGTGAGAAAATTCTCAAGCAGGGCCTAAAAATCCGCGGTGAGCAGGAAATTGAGGTGTAGCGTATGCGAGGCATCCTTGAAGGCATGGGCCTGACATTTAGTCATCTCTTCCGACCCAAGGTGACCCGACTCTATCCCTATGAGAAGCCGAAGTTGCCGCCGCGCAGTCGCGGGCTCATCCAACTCATCGCAGAGGAAGGCCTTGGGACCGAGTTTAACCTGAAGTGTGAATCCTGTCTGCTCTGTGAAAAAGCTTGCCCACCACGCGCCATTACTATTGAATATGAACCTTTGCATAAGTGGAAGGAGCGGCCCTGGTTCCAGTCCTACATCCGTGAAGGCGCTGAAAAATACACCACACACCCGATTCCACCCGCATCAGGGGCCTCAAAGGCTGCCTATTACTCTCAGCGTATCTCTGAGTATGCGGTAGAGTACCATAACAAACCTGTAGCTCCCTGCGTTGCTATGCCCGTCAAGGACTACCTGGAACCCGCAATAGACCTGAGCAAGGTGGATGAGTTACTAGAGACCTGGCCGGAGGAGGCAGGAACACTACCCGCGCTGCTGGATACCGTCATGGATATGTACGGCTATCTCCCCTTGCAAGCTGCCAAAAGGATCGTCCAGGTACGCGGCGTAGACCTCAGCGATATCTTCGGCATTGCCACTATGAGTCCAAAATTCAAACCCGCTCCTGCTGTGAAGGGCATCAGGCGCGATGACCAGCCTGAACGCGGCCTGGCCCCTGATAAGCGTGGTGTATGGGGTAATATTCATCGTGTGAGGCAACCAAATGCCTGAGTTTGATACTTCCTATCGTGTATTACGACGGCGTGGTGAGCCCGATGTGCGCTCACTGGACGCCTATCGTCGTGCTGGTGGCTATGCTGCTCTGGAGAAAGCCATCCGCGAGCAGACACCCGAGCAAGTGATTCAGCAGGTCGTCGACGCCAAACTGCGTGGGCGTGGTGGTGCCGGTCGCCTGGCTGGCGAAAAATGGCGTATTGTTTGGCGCACTGACGACGACCAAAAGTATGTCATTTGCAATGCCTACGATGCTGACCCACGTGCGTGGGGGGCACGTTCCCTCCTGGAACGTAATCCGCACCAGGTCATCGAAGGCATCGTACTCGCGGCCTATGCAACTGGAGCGTCAGAAGTCTATCTTTTCACCCGTAGCTTCTTTCGCGAAGGGATTACTTCGGTGCAGCAAGCATTGAGCGAGGCAGTCGATACCAACCTCGTCGGACGCGATATCCTGGGCACTGAGTTCAGTTGTAATATCAACGTCCTGGGCGTGGATATCGGCTTTATGGGTGGCGAGGAGACGGTGCAGATAGCCCTCATCAAGGGCCGTCGTGGTATGCCCGAGCAGCGTCCTCCCTATCCTGCGCAATACGGCTTGTGGGATAAGCCGACGGCTATTAACTGCATTGAGACATTAGCAAACGTGCCGGTCATTATCCGCGATGGAGCCGCTGCATTCAACAGCGTAGGCACCAGCACGACCAGTGGTACCAAGGTGCTCACGGTCTATGATTATGTGCCCGATAGCGAACCAAAGGTCGTAGAAGTGCCCTTCGGGGCGACATTGCGCGAAATTTTGCGTCATGCAGGCTTGAACCGCGCAGATGGTGAGTTGCGGGCTATTGTGGTAGGTGGCGCCGAGGGCGGTGCTCTCCCCCCCTCTCTACTAGATATTCCATTTGATTACGACCCCATTGAGGAGGCTGGTGCAATTGTAGGCTCCGGCGTCATTGAGTTACTGCCAGCCAATACCTGTATGGTAGCCTGGGCGATGGAGCGGAGCCGTTATTTAGCCGAGGAATCGTGCGGCAAATGTGTGCCGTGCCGTCTAGGGGTGAAGCGTATCGCAGGAATACTGGAGGGCATTATCAGTGATCTTGGAGTCAAAGCCGACCTGGACGTGTTGGATGAATTTGCTCAATACGTTCCAGATGGGTCGCTCTGCGGGTTTGGGGTACATGCACCAAATCCACTCAAGACAGCCAAACGGTACTGGCTCGATCATTTCCGCGTGCATATTGAGGAGCAGCAGTGTCCCACAGGCACTTGCTTTCCCGTGCGTGCACATCGTTTTGTGACCAAACATGTCTTGCCATAGGGAGAGGAAATTTCATGGCTATATCAATTCGAGATAATCTCTCACCGATCGTTCAGGAGCCGACGGGGCCAGTGGTGCGCAATGAAGTTGGGCATCCCAGCTTCTCGTTTACCATTGATGGCAAGACCGTGCAAGCCTATGAAGGTCAGACGATCTTGAGTGCGGCAATTGACCACGGCATTACCGATATCCCGAATCTGTGTAATGACGAGAAGCTGGAGCCAACTTCGGCTTGCCGTATGTGCCTGGTGCATATTGAGGGCGAAGCGCAGCCTTTGCCTTCGTGCAATATCCCCGCGCTTCCGGGTATGGTGGTAACGACAAATTCGGATCAGTTGTTCCACATTCGTCGCACCAACCTGGAGATGATGCTCTCCGACCACAATGCCTATTGTCAACCACCATGCCAGATAGATTGTCCCACACATATTGATATCCCTGGCTACCTGGAACTGATTGCCAAAGGCTCGATGAAGGAAGCGGCCCGGCTGGTCAAGGAAGTCTTGCCGTTCCCCTATATTCTGGGCCTGACCTGTCCGGCTCCCTGCCAGAAAGCATGCCGCCGTGCGCTGGTGGAAGAAGAAATCGCTATCTGCCGCATGCATGGACATGCTGCTGAGCATTGCCTGCTTGATCCGCCTGTTCCATTTGTCAAGGACCCCCCAACAGGCAAGAAAGTGGCTATCGTTGGTGCGGGGCCCGCGGGTCTTACCTGCGCGTATTATCTTGCGCTGAAGGGTCATTACTGCAAAGTGTTCGAGATGCAGCCGCAGCCGGGTGGGATGCTGCGTTACGGTATCCCTGAGTACCGTTTGCAGAAGAACATGATGGACCTGGAAATCGATCATGTCTGGCAGCTCGGCGTCGATTTGCAAACCAACGTCAAACTTGGGGTCGACTTCACCATCGACGATCTGTTTGCTGAGGGTTTTGATGCGGTCTACCTGGGGATTGGAGTTTGGACGAGTAATGAAATGAAGATACCTGGCGAAGATGCTGAGGGTGTGGTGAACGCCATCGCCTATCTGGGGGAAAAAGTGGAGGGCAAGCCAGTGCCAGTGAAGGAGGGCAATGAGGTCGTTGTGGTTGGTGGCGGATTTACCGCTTTCGACTGCACACGCACTTCCTTGCGCCTGGGAGCAAAAGTACACACGATGTATCGTCGCTCGCGCACGGAGATGGGCGCTACCTTCGAAGAGGTTGAGGATGGTGAGGCTGAAGGTACAGACCTGCAACTGTATGTCAGCCAGACGCGCATCTTGACTGAAAATGGTAAAGTGTCGGGCATCGAGTTCCAGAAAAACAAGCTTGGTGAGCCGGATGCCAGTGGTCGCCGCCGCCCAGTGCCCATCCCCGGCTCTGAATTTGTCGTAAAGTGTGATACGGTCATTCCCGCCATCGGCCAGGCCGCTGATAAAAAGGTGCTGGACGAAAAGTCGGGTGTGAAGTGGACGAAATGGTCAACCATCCAGACCGACCCACATAACTATATGACAGACCGTTATGGCGTCTTTGCCGGTGGCGATGCGCAGATGGGCGCGAAGACTATTATCGAAGGTGTCGGCCAGGGCAAGCTCGGTGCGCGTTCAATCCATGCATTCCTCAATGGCGAAGATATGAAGGAAGTGTCCCGTCGGCTGGAGTTAGAGGAGCGCAAACCCGACCTCTTTGACATCGTGCCCTATAAGCCGGTCGAGCCGAAGGTCAAGATGCCGATGCTGCCTTACGAACAACGTAAGCGCAACTTCAAACTGATCGAGTTGGGCTATCTACAAGAGCAGGCCGAGCGCGAATCTGCCCGTTGTTTACAGTGTGCCTGTCCTGCTGCTGGCCAGTGTGACCTGCAAAAATATAGCATCGAGCATGGTTTGTCGGATAATCGCTTCCATGATGGTGAGCCGAGTGATTATCATGATTATGAAGTAGACCTCTCGCATAGTTTCATCCTGCGTGATCCGAACAAGTGCATCAACTGTACGCAGTGTGTGCGTGTCTGTCACGACGTGATTGGGCCGGACTGCTATGGTATGTTCGGTAAGGGCTTCGATACGATTGTGTCTACACCATTCAACGTCAGCCTGCACGATACCGACTGTGTTTCCTGTGGTGCATGTGTGCAGGTCTGCCCGACCGGTTCGCTGATGATGGCCGAGCGCTACCTGACGCGCTATGCGTTTGCACTGGATCGCTGTATCTTCTGTGGCGACTGCGTTGAGGTGTGCCCGCATGGTGCTCTGGGTGAGACGCCGAACTTCGAGTTGTCGTTCTTCAATCGCTTCGGCTCCGACGTTACTCTGGAGAAGGGCGATCTGGCGGTTGCACCCAACTACCTGGTGCGCCAACGTCTCCCGCGTGGGAAGAAGGATCTGCCGGTGATGAGTCCACTGGTCCGTCCGTTGCCTGCACGCGGCATCCGTGAGTAAGGTACCTGAACATCCTCTTGTTTGCCTACCATGGTCGGCATGGTACAATATATATGATATCGGCTGAACAGGAGCTTGCAATGGCAATACAACGTGGTCTGCGATTCCCCGAAGGATTTTTGTGGGGGACGGCATCTTCGGCATATCAATGTGAAGGGGGGAACACGAACAACCAGTGGTATCAGTGGGAGCAGCAGGGGCACATCCTCACAGGTGAGCAGTGTGGAGATGCGAGTAATTGGTGGCGTGCGGCAGAGATCGATTTTGAACTGGCAGAGCAGATGGAAAACAATGCTCTGCGCCTCAGCCTGGAGTGGAGTCGTATTGAGCCTGCCGAGGGACAGTGGGATAGTGCGGCCCTGGATCGTTATCGCGCCATGCTCGCGGACTTGCACCGCCGTCGTATAACGCCCATTGTGGTGCTGCATCATTTCACCGACCCGCTGTGGTTTGCAGAACGCGGCGGCTTTACCAACGAGGCTAATATTCGTCTCTTCGTTCGCTACGTCACCCACGTTGTGCAAGCATTGCATGACCTTTGCGACTTTTGGATGACGCTCAATGAACCAAATATCTATGCTATCCTGGGCTATCAACTAGGCTCGTACCCCCCTGGTGAAAGCAACATGCTGCTCGCCATGCATGTTTTGCGCAACCTGTTGCAGGCCCATGTCGAGGCATTTCATGCCATTTGTCACCTGCAACCACAGGCACAGATCGGCTACTGTCTGCACTACCATCTCTTCGACCCGGCTAGCAACGACTCGCTGCTTGATCGCGCTGTTGCGGGACTGCAAGACACGTTCTTCAACTGGGCAGCACTGCATGCTGGCGAGACGGGTCGTTTCACATTTCCTATCGACATGCTTCTTACCCCTATCGCACGTGCCTCCGGCGCTCGGGATTATCACGGCATCAACTACTACACTCGCGAAATGGTACGCTTCGACCCCAGCCTTCCCGCAGAACTCTTTGGTCGGCGCTTCATAAGTCCTGGTGCGATTCGTAACGATCCGGGCAAAGAAGGTTTCTTCGGCGAAATCTATCCCGAGGGTCTCTATCGTGTCCTGAAAGCCGTCTATCAGCGTACCCGTGGCAACAAGCCGCTCTATGTCACGGAGAATGGTTTTTCTGATACGCTCGATGACCGCCGCCCACGGGCCATCCTGGAGCATCTCGCCATGGTCCACCGTGCCATCAACGAGGGCATTCCCGTACGTGGTTATTTATATTGGACCCTGGCCGACAATTTCGAGTGGAACGAAGGCTGGGGCGTGCGCTTCGGCCTGGTCGAAGTTGACCCGGCAACGCAGCGACGCATTCCTCGCCGCAGTGCGAGCATGTTCGGTGAAATCTGTCGTGCCAATGGGATCACCGAATCAATCGTCGAGCGCTATGCACCAGAGGCTGCCGATACGATCTTTGGTAGGGCTGATGTGGCAGAACGTGGTATCGCTGTTTGATGTGCCGATCGTCTATGCGTCTCTATGGTTAGAATATGTTGTCTAGATAGCTAATGCTGTCCCCAGGGAGAGGCAGAAAAAGATGTCTATTGGTACCCCTTACGGCCTCGCGCTAGCGTCTGGCGTCGATGCCTACATACCACTCCTGTTTTTTGCCATCTGTGTACGGTTCTTGCACTTGTTCAAGGTAAATCCGAATCTCGCCTTCGTCACCCAGGATTGGTTTATCATCGCGTTGGTAATCCTTGCACTGGCCGATCTGTTCGCGGATAAAATTCCCGTCGTTGACCATATCTGGGATGCCATTCACACAGTGGTACGCCCAGTCGCAGGCGCGATTGTGGCGGCTGCGGCAAGTACTGATCAAACGTCGGGGGCTGCTTTTGTTGTGCCACTGATTCTGGGTGGGACATTGGCAGGGATGGCTCACACGACCAAAACAGCAACGCGCCTGGCCTCTACCGCAACTACCGCTGGAATCGCTAACGTGGGGCTGAGCATAGCAGAGGATATAATGGTGGTGATTGCGACCTTGCTGTCTCTCTTTGCCCCCATCGTGATGGTGATCGTTGTCGTCCTTTTCGTGATCATCTTCCTGGTTATTATGCCTCGACTCTTCCGCCTGCTGTACCGTGGTGTACGCAGGCTGAGTGCACGAGGGAATGTATAAGATGCGCTGATGGAGCTACACGATTTGGATGGAACCAGTATCTTTTGTTTCAGGACAGCAAGTCCACCGCGCTCCCAAGAGTATCGAAAGGAGGCCAGAACGTGAGAAACGTCCGTTCAACGCCTAATTGCTCCCATGCTGCCAACCTTATGGCGATATCTTCAGGCCAGTTCCAGACATACACGGACAACGAAACCATCCGATGGGATGCCTCGATTTCCTGACGTGCGAAACGGATGAGTTCCACTTGTCATCGACGATAAGAACATGCTACACTCTTTTTAGGGCGCATAGCAACTCGCAATGCTATGCCCACAAACCTTGATGGCACGAGGGAAGACAGATGAGTAAAGCAACCTTCATCTCCGAAATGCAGAAGTTTCATTTTGGCAGTATCATTATTTGCTCCGATGGTGAATATGGTGTCCTGGTACACGTCGTGTTTGACCCCACGACACGTCGTATGACGCACATCGGTGTGAAACAAGGACGACTATTTGGAAAAACTGTTCAGCTCTCGTTCGACACCGTTGTCAGTGCCAGTAGTGATGGCGTCATGCTGCGCATAAAAACTGCCGATGTGGCTACTGCAA
>WNFT01000764.1_pt1 | contig 26995 bp, 23 predicted proteins | sample 5400191 | NCBI WGS metagenome assembly WNFT01 (sample SAMN13153359, study PRJNA577476) | soil metagenome | isolation source: 80 cm saprolite under Madrone tree | place: USA:California | collected 2016-06-14 | reverse complement strand
TGGTCCTCATGCAGTTCGAGGTCTCCGAAGCACACCGTTCCAAAGGGAGGAGTATCAAACGCCGGGTCTCCCCAATAGGTCCAGAACGCCCGCTGCGGCGTATCCTCAACGCAATAGAGCCGCTCATCATCCTGCAAGAATGCGTACACCACATCGGCGGGGATAGTCGTGAAGTGAGCGGATTGCGGATGTACCAGGCTGTAGCCCTGCATACCCGGATTTGGGCAAACTGGTCGCCAATATGGCAGGAGTTGGCAACAGGTGCCAAAGCAGTGCTTCTCCCCTAGCGATTGGCAAACCACATGGCGTAATCTTCCACCAGCTGCCGCGTCTCGGTATCCGCCTCCGTGGCTTTCAGGTCACACAAGGGGAGTTCATTGACTCCATGTGTAGGCTTCACCGCCACGATGGTGCCATAGGTCTCGTCCAGGAAGGTGACGGCCAGAACACTGACTCGAGCCCCTTGACGAACTGGCCCGCGCTGATATTCTTGCACAGTGGCTGCAAAAGGGAAGACTAGATTCTTCTCCAGGTAGGCATGCCAGGTGCGAAACACGGCGAACTCGTCGTGCCCCTTTGCCCGGTTCACGATCGCTTGAATCCGTTGGCCTTGTTCTCCCCCGAGATGGAGCCAGCTCGTCTGGGACTCAATCTCCGCGATGGCCGCAGCCACATCGTTCTCGGTGTCATGTGCTGCTGCAGGTTCCACTTCCTCGGGCGCTAGATTCATTTCTGACCAGGACAATCCCTCTTCTTCACTCCAGGCAATGTGGGCTGGTGGTATGCTCTTCAGTGTGAGACTATCCCATTGGATCGTCACGATCTGCGCCTCATCAAGGATGGCACTGATGCGCCCATGCCACCCACCAAGATCGCGACCCGTATCGGGGTCTGTGACACCCGGTTTGACCACGACGCTCTCGCCGATGGTCCAATTTTTACTTTCCATCAAAATGCGGCAAGGGGACCCACCAGCCTTTAGGCGGTGGGAGGAATTGCCGCCTCTCCTTTCTTTCGTCTCTGTCGTTTTTCCTTGACCAGCCAGGATCGGAATGCGACCCACGTCTGCACCTGACAGTCTGGCACTTTGGCTGATTTCGTGAGCCTGCTATTGCTACGATAGGCGTTCAGACTCATAGTGCGGTACTTGCGGTCAAAGCCGCCCACGGCACACCGTCCGTATTTCGGATGCCAGACAATGGTTCCCCGCTTCAGCCCACGTGAGCGGGTTCCCCCATAGGAGGAACGTTTGCCACCCTGAGACGCTTGCAAACGATGCAACTGGCGACGATGCAGGACGGCGGGGACCACATACCACAAGCGCGTACAGGTCGGCTTGTCCGCACCGCTGACCGATGCCGCCAGCACCCAACTGTCTACTGCATGCGAGTCGAAGGACTGCTTGCTCTTGCTCTTCGTCTTCTTGAGTTCGTACTGTTCTCGCAGTTCTTTGGTCTGCCCGCCCTCTTTGAGGTGAACCTCTAGCCCCATGTCGCCTAAGAGCCGATAGAGATGCTCTTTGCCCACTTGCACCGGACTGAAAGCCGCATTCCATTTACGCCGTGCCCCTGGACGGGTGACGGCTTGCACATCTTCCACCATGGCATCCGAGAGTGGCAGAATGGACTTGAGGTGAGCGACGATGCGGGCTTTGGCCTCCCACCGACTGCGTGTCGAGGGTGGGATACGTCGCTTGCGGTTATGACGGTTATCAAAGCGCTTAGGGCGTCGCCACTTGCGAAATCGACGAGCACGCCGCATGGTTCTCCGTGTCTCGATGGCCTTCTTGACGTGATCGGGTGCTTCCGCCATGAGATTGACCACGCTGTCTTTGGTCCCAACGACGCTGAAGCCTTCAAACTTACTGCCTGGGTCGATGCCTACCACAAGAGGCTGATTGTCCGACTCTTGTTCGTAGGTGAGTTGTACGTAGAACAAGCCTAACTTGTTCCGTTTCGGTCGGGCTTTGCCACTCTTGAAGAGGTGGCGGGCTTTCGCGGGTGTGCAGGGCATTTGTGGGATCCCCCGACTGTCTACTACAGGGATACGCATAAAGGATTTCCTTTGCTCCAGGTCAAAGCCTGGGTGATATGACCCTTCGCGATGGCCTATCCGGCATAGACCCCTCCGGTCATCTGCTCCGGCGTGGCAGGCAGTGGTCCGAGCTAGGGTGGCGCTCGGACGTGCTTTCCTTAGCCGGATACGCTGCTGCTCTCTCCAAAAAGAGAGCCCGCTAGACAGAAACTTACGTTGCGCTAGCCGTTTCGCAAGCCCGCCCCGCTTTCAGGGGGCGGGTTCCTGACAGTTCTTCCAACCTTTAAAATCGCTATTTTTCTGACGGCAAACAATCCAGAAGAATGTGGTATATCCTGACAGAGCGACCTTTGCCGTTATGCCGCTGCCCTACAGTTCTGTGAGAACTTCCCCGATTATATCACCTGCATCATTCATGGCCTGTGTGCGCGTCCAGTCTATCAAACGTGGCGACTTATAACCGCTCGTGGCCTGATCAGTTTGAAGAGCAGGCTGATGAACTCATACAGCTAAAAACTCATCATTTCCAGAATCGGCGAGATTGCGCAGGAACCAAGGTTCTTGGTAAAGTACTATTGCGGGAGAGCTACGGGACTGAATCCAGGATCATTTTGAAAAGGAGTACGCAGTATGTCATTAAGCGATTTGGCGAGTCTTGCGATTATTGTTCAAGGATTTCTTTTCATCGTTTCGATTGGCCTGGTCTGGTATCAATTGCGGGCGAACACACAACTGGTCAGGGCAGCCAATACCCAAAAGCTCGTGGAGCTATCTACGCCCTTCAATCTCCAACTTGCGCAAGATCGTGCACTGACAGAGCTCTGGCGGCAAGCAACACAGCGCTTTGAGGAGTTAGATGAGATTGACAGGGAGCGCTACTTCAACTTATTGACGTGGTGGTTAATGCTGCACGAGAATATCTATCACCAATGGAGGCGCAAGTTGATAGACAAAGATACGTATCGCTCCTGGACGCGTGATCTCGAGTATTTTGCGAGAAGACAGCGGCTCGGAAACCACTGGCCCCAACTCAGCAGCTATTTTGAGGCGTCATTTGCTGAGCATGTGGCAGCAATCATTGTTCGTCAAACGAAAGAAGTGGAGTAACCCCTGGACGGTCTTGCGCTCGCAGAGTCCATCGGCCTCCCAAGCCGTTTCATAACAGTTATCCCTTCCTAAAGTGTCGCTGTAGCACTAAGACATAGTTGTGTCCATGACCATTCTCAAAAGGATGACACTCCCGACCAGCAACGGGCCCGGGTAGATAAGCTGCTGTCTCCAGGCGGCCCTGGCGGCGACCGTCCTGCTGTTGCGGAAATACAGGACGGCCAGGTCAACGAGATGACAGGGTACCTGAGTAGTTAAGAAACATCAACGCATGCAAATGAATCATAACCACATCATAACCATTTCAACCTTCCGCCGCCGTCTGTTTACTGCAATAATTGCATCAGTATATTGTGTAGTATGAAAGGTAAGATGATCCCATGTTCAGACAATCTCAACAACACCCTGTCCACATGGAGAGTGGAAAGCAGCACGTGACTATTTTCAAAAAAAGACGCATGCTGCTTCCTATGTGGATCCTCGCTCTCGCCCTCATAGTCACCGCGGGTCTCATTACTCTTTTGAGCACCCATCCGGGAAAGGTTAGAGCAGATTCATCAGACCCAAATTCGCCGGTAGGTGTCTGGTTTGTGAATGCGGTAGGCGCACCATTCCAGCCGCACCTCGCCACGTTCCACCCCGATGGAACGATGATGATAGACAATCCCGAAGCAGGGGATCCCCACACGAGCGATAGCGTCGGCATGGGGCCATGGGAGATAAAGCAAAATACTGTCACAGGGGAATTTGAGGAGATCAATGCCAATAGAACGACTAACGCGTTTGTCAGCACGCTGATAGTCACATACACAATTACTGTGACTGGAAATACGTTCACTGGACCTGCCCAAGCAACCTACTATAATCCTGATGGAACAGTTCAAGCTGGTCCCTTCCCGGCGACGCTCAATGGGACGCGTATCCAACTTCCAAAGTAACTCCTCAGGACTCCTCACCACCTTCGGTGGTTCGCAAGAGATTTTTTGCTGCGGTTTGGCAGCCGCGGGCTGCCAAACCGCAGCAAAAGAAAACGCGAGGCGGCTCGCATGGTTTTGTGTAGGGGTTTGGCAGCCCGCAGCAAAAGAAAACGCGAGGCGGCTCGCATGGTTTTGTGTAGGGGTTTGGCAGCCCGCAGCAAAAGAAAACGCGAGGCGGCTCGCATGGTTTTGTGTAGGGGTTTGGCAGCCGCGGGCTGCCATGTCCCTACACAAAAACTCTTGCGAAGCGCCGCAGGCGCTGATGAGCCCTGAATAGTTACCCATTTTTGATGAGTACCTTCCAGCTACTCATTATTTCGAATAGTCATGCTAGAATAAAATCCCCTGCCGAGGGAATGAGGGAATGCGATACCTGTCATTCGGCATATCCCTGTGGTATACTCCTTTACAGGAGGCTGCCTAATGACAAATCTTGCAGCTCAACTGAGCATTCGCCTGCTTGGCGCACCCGAAGTACAGATGGCAGGGGCCCCTCTGGTGCTCAATCATCAGAAGGCGAGAGCGCTTCTCTACTACCTGGCGGCTACAGGACAACCCCATACACGCGAGCATCTGGCCACTTTACTCTGGAGTGAGTCACTCCAGAGCAATGCGCTCCATTCGCTGCGCTCAAGCCTCTATCACATCCGTCAGGCACTCCATGCCAAAGGCGCCGATGAGGTGCTTCTCAGCACCGGCGAGAGAATCTCCCTTACGCTCGATGAGTATGCCTGTGACGTGACTTCCTTTCGCCGACTCCTCGCAGAAGGAAGTGAGAGCGCACTGGCACAGGCCGTCTCCTTGTACCGTGGCCCTTTGCTGCAGGGCTTTACACTTGTCGAGGCGCCGCTGTTTGAGGAATGGGTACGCTTTGAGGAATCGGCATTACGGCAGTCCTACCTCGCAGCGCTCCAGCAGTTAGCAACCTTGGCCGAAAGCCGAGAGGCATGGAACGAGGCCATTCACCATGTGCAGCGGATTGTTCAGCTTGACCCTCTTTCTGAGGATATGCAACGGCGGTTGATCGGATTGTATCAACGTATGGGAGCCCCTGGGCAGGCGCTGCGCCAGTATCAACAGTTCGAGATGGAGTTGAAGCACGAACTCGGCCTCACCCCCTCTGCTGAAACGCAAGCTCTTCTTTCAGCAGCCCTGCAGCTCCGGCGCACGGCGACAGCTCGCGAGAAAACACTGAGACGCCTCTCGGTACGCACACCTGAAGCTTTACCCTTTGTTGGACGGGACACTGCGCTCAAGAAGCTGCTGGCGATGAGTCAGGCCGCAAAAGCCGGACAAGGCGTCACGGTGTTATTACAGGGTGAAAACGGTATCGGCAAAAGCCGTTTGTTGAATGAACTGGTCGGTGTATTAGCAGCAGGTTCATCCTCCTGGATCATGTTACAAGGCTTCTGTTCGCCTTTCGATGATCTGCTTTCTTACGGTCCTTTCCTCGAAGCCTTCCGGGAAGCCGATCTCGGTGATTTGACCGATCTCCTTTCAGAGTCGACCCTTGTCGATCCAGATGAGCAGGGACGCTTTCTCTGTCGCGTTTTGCAGGCACTGCGCACACTGACTCATGCTGCCCTACTCCTGCTGACCATCGATGATTTACAGTGGGCCAATAGTGCGACGCTGCGCCTCTTTGGGTTTCTTGCGACGCGACTGTACAACTTGCCTGTGATGCTGGTAGGAACGGTCCAGCGTGCCGAAGCCCTTCCCGCTTTACAGCGGCTTGTTATCTATGGGCGTCATCGGGGTGACGTTCATCTCGTGTCCCTTTCCCCCTTTACGGCGGAGGACGTGACGAGACTCATACATGGCTTAGGTATTTCCCCGGCTTCTGCTGCGACCTTCGCCGAGTGGTTATATGAGCGGTCTGGTGGAAACCCCTTCATCCTCAAAGAAATTCTTGCACAGCTCCAGGCAGAAGCCATCCTCACGCCCATGAACACTACTCTGCGACTCGATGTCGGACGCTGGTTACGCAGGCGCACCACACTTACACTACCGGAGACAACCTATGATTTTGTCTCCTGGCGCCTGGCCAATCTTGCACCCCATGCACGCCTTCTGCTTGATCTCCTGGCTGTCGCCAACCAACCACTCTCCTTCGCACTGTTACGCAAGTTTCCTGGGGTGCAAGACGAACAGCTTCTCCCAACCATTGAAGACCTGGTCGTCAAAGGATTGTTGGTGGAGGTGGCTCATGATATGTTTGGCTTAGCGCATCATCTGCTACGCGAGACACTCCTGCTTCCCCTCAGCCATCTCCGCCGCTGCCTGATTCACCGTCAATTGACGGTCATCCTCGAAGCGTCTCCGGCACTCCAAAGCAATTTCCCTCTGCGCCAGCTGGCATTACACGCGGTCCTTGGTGAAGATGTGGAACGAGCGCGAAGGTATGGTCTGCAAGTCCTTGATGAGCTGGCACAAGACAATGCCAACTCACAGACACTCGAATTTCTTCATCAACTGTCTGACCTGCTGGCGCCCACGGCCTCACCCTCGGAAATGCTCCGTCTCTCTCATGCGCTCGGTCAGGTGCATCGATCGCTTGGTCGACTTGAGGAGGCCGCCACCTGGTATCAGCAGTATCTCGACCTGGCCACTCAAACCGCTGACCCGACGACTCAAGCGACAGCGCACTTTGAATTAGGAGAACTTGCCCTGGTCACCAACGATTACGAGGCGGCGGCAGCAGCAGCACAGACGGGGCTTGACATCGACATTCCGCTCGAAGACTCAGGACGCCTGGTACTTCTGGGGCGAGGCCAGCGCTTGCTTGGTGCCGCTTTGGCGATGGAAGGCAGTGATCTTTCCGCTGCCGAATATCACCTCCAAGAAGCGGTTGCCGCTCATCGGCTGACTGACAATGCCAGTGAGCTATGTGCAACTCTGTTTGAATTGGGCAATGTGGCAGCGCAGCGGGGAGAACTGAGACACGCTCTGCAACGCTATGAAGAAGCGGCGCGTATTGCTGAACTTGCCCATGTCCATTACTTCCACGCGCTCGCCTGGAACAATTTCGCCTATCATAGTCTGCTGCTTGGAAACTTGGAGGCGAGCCGACAAGCGCTAGCGAAAGGCAAGAGGTTAGCCGAAAGCTATGAGATGTTTGGGGCACTCTTGCACCTCTCCAGTACTCAAGGTGAGCTTTCCCTGTATCTGGGTGAGTGGGATGTGGCATCCGAAGCATTCCAGCGCGGCCTTGCACTTGCTGAGGAACTTGGCAATCTCGAACGACAAGCAGGCTATCGCGCCGGGTTGGCACTGGTGGCAAGGGGGCGGGGAGATCTTGAAGGCGCAACCGCCCTGCTTGAAGAGGCGCTCATGCTCATCACCGAACGCGGCTTCTGGCACCTGCGGACGCGCATCCTGCTCTGGCTCGCGGAGACGCTGCTGCTGCGTGGGCATCTTCACGAGACGGAACACCATCTGAGCACGGCCCTGACCACGGCACACACCCAAGGTCGCATGCTCTTGCTCTTACATGGGGAACGCCTGCAGGCGCGTCTGCTGGCCGCTCGCGGAGAGTGGCCCAGCGCGCAGGCACGGTTCGCTGAGACCCTCGAACAAGCCGCTCACCTCGACCTGCCTCTGGAAGTCGCCCGCACCCAGGCGGCATGGGGTGAAGCTAGCCTACTTTCCACACCGAGCTCCCCCACCGGGGGTGCGCTGCTTGCCCAGGCTCGCAACATGTTGACGGCCCATCAGGCCCAGGCCGAGCTGAAAGCCATAAAGACTCTCCTGAGGATATGATGTTCCCAGTGAAATTCATATCGAGCACCACGCCATTTGCAATGACGCCCCCGGTGACGCTGCCGGTGACGCTGCCATGACGCTTCATCCGTATACTGTAGTCCATGAGTAGATGGGAGGTGGAGGCAAGCCAGGCTGCCGATGGAGCATTGCACTCCAGCAGCTATGCTCAGGAAACTCTCTTCTAAAACGAAAAAGGAGAAAGTGAGAAAAGTTACGTCGCCGGTATGTGGGGCTGATCGGGTTTGTCCCACCGAGCATCCAGGCTCGTCTGGCACAAGCTGCTGAAGAAAGGAGGGAACAAGAACGATACTATTTCGGCACAATACATTGCACCCCTACATTGACGTTCACTTTTCCAGTGTACCAGGAGGTTAGCTATGGCAGTTAATACAATGGACTACAGTAGTAAAGATCTGATGCTCGGCGTCGTTCGCACAGAGCGTGCAAAGTTCTTCAACATCGTTGATGATCCCAAAAACTGGAAGGTACAGACCCGTGCCAGCGAGTGGAAAGTGCAGGATATGGTTGGTCATATGATTGATGTGACCGAGGGCTACCTGGAGCGCTGGGACATGGCTCGCAAGGGCAAACCGGCCGGTTCACTTGGTTTGCAGGTTATGGGTGATACACTCAACAAAAACGCCCAGGCACTCCGCAAGCTGCCGCGTGAAGAAGCCATTGCCCGGCTCAAGGCCGATTCGGATAAAATGCTCGCTGTTTTCGATTCCCTCACAGCTGAAGAATGGAGTGGTTTCCTTGTCACCCATTACTTCATGGGCCCACTGCCCACCTTCTTCTATCCTGCTTTCCATGTCATGGACTACGGTGTTCACACCTGGGATATGCGCTGGGGGCTGGGCGATAAGGATGGCAAACTGGACGAACGCACAGCAGGTGTGCTCGTCCCATACATGTTCGTCCTCATGCAGTCCACGGTGGATGAGGAATCCGTCAAAGGTGTGGACATAGAGTTCGGAATCAAGGTCGATGGTGAATGGGGCGGTCAATGGCGGGTGAGAATCAAAGACGGCAAATACACGGCCACGCCAACCGACAACCTCGATGGTGTGCCAGCTCTCTTTCACTTCAAAGACGCTTCAGACTTTGTTCTCACTACCTTCCAGCGCTTCCCAGGTGGAGAGACGACAGGCGATCCAAAGGTGATTGATACAGTTCGGCACATGTTCTTTAGGATATAACTCATGTCGTAGGGGTACACCAGGCCTCTTGCTTGGGAAGTACCCGTTGCTTGCGTGGCAGGAAGTTTGGAGGCTTCCACCAGGCTCTCACTTTAGGGAGGAACAACCATGTCTAAAATCCAAATTCAAGGTATGCACCATATCACCTTCGTCGGCTCCAACCGAGAGACAACCATTGATTTCTACCAGGGTGTGTTAGGCATGCCGCTGGTGATTGATCAGCCCAACCTGGACGTTCCCGAAGAGACCCATCTTTACTTCGATGCAGGCGATGGGCGACTCATCACTTTCTTTGTGCGTCCACAACGAGCAGATGACCCTGCACCCAATCCTCAGAACGTTGGCAATCTTCACCACCTGGCCCTTACCGTCTCGCGCTCTACCTACACGCAGGTTGCCCAACGCTTAAATGAGCGTGGCATCTGGAACACAGGGAATATCGATCGCGGTTTTATGGATTCGATCTACTTCCGAGACCCCAATGGGCAGTTGCTTGAAATCGCCTGCTACAAGTTCGTCCCGCCAGAGGGCTACACTTTTGGAGATGTTCTCGTAACAGCTCACCGTCTCCGCGTAGCGGCTGGTGACTACAACATCCGAGATTCCCACCTTGCCGATGCAATCGCTGAATTGATAGAGCGGAAAGGTCTTTCCCTAGCGGCAAAAGAGCTGCCAAAAGCAGAGGCAGCAGAGGGAGCAAAGGCGAAGGAGAAAGCAGGCGAAGTAGAGCTGAAAATAAGCTAACTAAAGACTCATTTTCATAAGCCTGCTCACCCCATTGTGATAAGGAGAAGCACGTGACAGATAAGCGTCTATCTCTCAAAGAGGCGATCGCCGAGTATGTCCAAGACGGGATGTCGGTGGCGATTGAAGGTTTCACGTCCGCCATCTGTTTTGCCGCTGGCCATGAGATCATACGTCAGCACCGCCGCGACCTGACATTGATTCGGATGACGCCTGACCTGGTCTACGATCAAATGGTTGCAGCAGGCGTGGCACGCAAGCTGGTGTTCAGCTACCTGGGCAATCCCGGCGTGGGCCCATTGCATTGCCTGCGTCGTGCCGTCGAAAAAGGCATTCCCGCTCCACTTGAGCTTGAGGAGTACTCCCATTATGGCATGGTGGGGCGCTACATGGCTGGAGCAACTCGCCTCCCTTTCTTCCCGTTGCGCAGCTACTTTGGCTCCGACATGCCACGTGTGAATGAGCAGATTCAATTTGTCGAAAGCCCCTATGGGAATGGAAAAGTGGCCGTGGTGCCCCCGCTCAATCCAGATGTAGCAATTATTCAGGCACAACGGGCCGATCAGCAGGGGAACACTCATCTGTGGGGACTCCTCGGCGTGCAGAAAGAGGTAGCCTTTGCGTCCCACAAGGTGATTATCGTCGTGGAGGAGATGGTAGATGAGGCCGTGATCCGTGCTGATCCTAACCGCACACTTATTCCCGGTCTGATTGTCGATGCGGTGGTACAGGTACCTTACGGAGCCCACCCATCCTATGTCCAGGGCTACTATGATCGCGATAATGCCTTCTACATCCAGTGGGATGCGCTCTCTCGCGATCCTGACCAGGTCCAAGCCTGGCTGGACGAGTGGGTCTACGACGTTGCTGATCACGCCGAGTACATGCGCAAGCTGGGACCGCAAACACTTGAACGCATCAGGCCCGGTAGCGCACCTGCTGCCTCAGTAGATTATGGAGCATATCGATGAGCGAAGGAAATGCACAAAGAGGATATACCCCTTCCGAGATGATGATCGTTTCGGCGGCACGCGCACTGGCCGGCGTGCGCACCGTCTTTGTCGGTGTGGGCCTGCCGAATATTGCCTGCAATTTAGCCCGTTACACCGTCGCACCCAATCTTGAACTGATTTATGAGTCGGGCGTCTATGGTGCACAGCCAGCCCGTCTCCCGCTCTCCATTGGCGACCCCACGCTGGTGACTGGAGCAACCTCGGTCGTTTCTATGGCCGACCTGTTTGGCTTATATCTCCAGCGTGGCCTGGTCGAGGTGGCTTTGCTAGGGGGAGCGCAGATTGATCGCTATGGCAATCTGAACAGCAGCGTGATCGGCAGCTATACCACCCCCAGGACCCGGTTGCCAGGAAGTGGTGGAGCCTGCGAGATTGCGATCAATGCACAGCGTGTCTTCATCATAATGCACCTCAAGAAGCGTGCTTTTGTCGAGCGGCTGGACTTTCTCACCAGTCCGGGCCACCTGAACGGTGGAGATGCACGACAAGCGCTTGGCATGCCAGGCCGAGGGCCGGAACTGGTCATCACAGACATGGCCATCTTTCATTTTGCGAATGCAGAGCGCGAGATGCAACTGGTCTCGCTCTATCCAGGTGTCAACTTGGAACAGGTGCAAGCTGAGATGGGGTGGCAAGTGAGATTGGCCGAGACCCTCTCGGAGGCAATCCCACCAACCAACGAGGAGTTAGAGCTGATTCGCGTGCAACTGGATCCAACCGGGATGTATTCCAAGAGCGCACGAGAAGCTCCTGGCCAGCGACGGTATGGCGGCGCTTGATGGAGTCGCGCGTTTAAGTCCAGCCCTGTCATGCTGAGCGCAGCGAAGCATCTCTCTGCCTATCGAGACAGACCCTTCGCTGCGCTCAGGGTGACACGGTGTGACTGTTCAAACTGTCAAGGACTTTTCTTCAAATTGAACCTTGCCAAGTTAAAGTGAAACGGGCCATCCTGTATAAAGTGGGTCCCAACATTTTTGCCCCCCAAAATCCCCGCTAAGGATTCGTCAAGACGATTTTGCCTTATTTTCTCCCCGCTAAGCCTGGAACAGATGGGCTTCCTTTCTTATCCCAGGCGGTTTTATTGACTTCAAGCAGGCACTATGATACAAACAAGGCAAAACTGGGGAGATGCTTACCGTGCCTGGATATGACAAGATCCCGACGTACCTCAACCCGGAACAGCGCCACGCCTTGACACAGATTCCCTCTGACCTTTCCGATCGAGATATTGCCCGTTACTACACCTTTACCGAGAAAGAGCGAGAACTGATTCATCGTCGAAGACGAGCTTCTAATCGCCTTGGGTTCGCCGTCCAACTGGCTCTGTTGAAGTTTCCTGGCCGCACACTTATGGAAGTAAAGGAGGTTCCCAGGGCAGTGCTCACGGCGATCGCCGAGCAAGTTGATGTCCCTGCTTCTGCTTTTACTAGCTATGGCGACCGAGAAAATACGCTCTATGAGCACCTGGATGAGCTTCGGCGAGAATGTGGCTTTCGTTCGTGTGGCTGGCGGGAATATTTGTTGGTGGCCAGATCACTGCTCCCTGATGCTATGGAGAGCGATCGCCCACTTCCGCTGATTGAGACGGCTCTGGAACGGTTGCGTACTGAGGGTGTTCTCGCGCCGAATATGATCTATGTGGAGCGGTTGGTTTGGATTGTGCTCAAAATCGCTGAGCGAAAGCTCTTGCGTACCTTAACTATAGCACTCACGCTGGAGCAACGTGCCAGATTGGATGGACTGCTTCATGCGGATACCGCCATTCGTGGCGCGACACGTCTCAGTTGGTTGCGGCAAGCTCCTGGCGTGACTTCACCCAAAAGTATCAAGCGACTGGTTGAGCGACTCGTGTTCTTGCGGGAACTCTCGCTTCCTGCCTTGCCGACAACGTTGCAGCAGAATAGAATCTTGCAATTGGCGCGCAACTGCAGCAAATATCAGGCGCAGCCCCTTCTGAATTTGCCCCGAGATCGACGCCACGCATTGTTGGTGACGCATCTCTTTGAACTGTCGCAGGATCTCACCGATCAGGCTCTTGACCAGTTCGATAGGCTCCTGGGCGAACTGCTACGGAAAGGAGAACGCCGCCAGGAAAAACACTTGCGGATCAATTCGCGCAAGATGAACAGTCACCTGACGATCTTCACCAAAGCGTCAGAGGCGTTCTTGCTGGCCAGAGCCGCAGGGAACGATCCTGTCCAGGCGCTGCTGGATACCGTGTCTGAAGCTCAATTGCAGGCAACGGTCGATTCTGCGAAATTGTTTCTCCGACCGGAGGACCTAGACTCGCTGGATTTGATCGAGTCACGGTACGTTCCGATGCGCCAGAGCCTGCTCTCGCTGTACCAGGCGCTCGATTTCCAGCCCTTTCGCAAAAGTGAACCGTCCTTACAAGCGCTGGAATATGTCTCCACCCTGGCGAAACTCCGTCGCCGCGTCACCGGAAAAGAGCAAAAAGTGGGCAAGGTGAAGATGAACGCCCCTCTGGGCCACCTCACCCAACGGTGGCGCAAACATGCGCTGGAGGGAGACACGATTACGGCCAATTACTACGAAGCGGCGGCCTTCGAGGCTCTCAAAGGACGAGTACGATCAGGAGATGTGGCCGTCTCAGGAAGCCGACGGTACCGCCCCTTTGAGAACTACCTGTTACCAGCAGCAGATTTTGAGCAACTTATGGAGAAACAGCAAACCCGGCTCGTTGTGAACAATGATGCAGAAGTGTATCTGGAGTCGAAGCAGCAAGAGATTCTCCAGAAGCTCACGGCCTTACAAGAGAGTATCGGAAAGGTCGAAGGCAGCCTGATTCTGGACGAAAAAGGGCATCTTCATCTGCCACAACTGGAAAAAGCGGTACCGGAAGAAGTGGAGCGCCTGCAAAAGCGAGTGTACGCGCTGTTACCGCATCTGCCCTTGGCTGATCTGCTACTGGAAGTCGATAACTGGACCGGGTTTCTGCGACACTTCACGCACCTCACCAGTAGAGATGCACCAATAGGCGTCCAGAAGCTCGAATTGGTCGCAGCATTGATGGGCATGGGGATGAATCTGGGACTGGAGAAAATGGCGGAGTCCTGTCCGTATACCTATCGCCAGCTCTCCTGGTCCATCGATTGGCATATCCGAGAGGAGACCCTGCTCGCAGCGCAGGCGAATCTGGATAATTTTGTACTTGCTGCTCCACTCTCGTCTGCCTGGGGAGATGGAACCACCTCGTCGTCTGATGGCATGCGCATGCATGTGGGAGTCAAAGCGGCCAACGCCGAGCGCAACGCCAAATATTTTGGCCCAGGATGGGGTACCAACATCTATGTCCATGCGGCTGACATCTGGGTTCCGTTCGGCAAGCCGCAGATCATCGGAACGAATGAAGAAGCGTTGTATGTGATTGACGCGCTGTGCCACCATGAGAGTGATTTACATATTCAAGAACATTACACTGATACTGGCGGCAGTACAGAGCATGTGTTTGCCCTCACGGCTCTGCTTGGTTTCCATTTTGCCCCGCGTTTGCGGGATGCGCTCTCGCGCCACCTCTACCTCGTGGATGAGGTAGGTGCGTCTGAGTCACTCAACAGTTTGCTCTTTGGCCAGGTCAAGAGCAAAATCATCATTGAACAATGGGATGAAATCCGGCGTGTGGCCTCCTCGATCCGTCATGGAACCGTCTCGGCGAGCTTGCTCATGCGCAAACTCGCAGCCTATCCTCGTCAGAACCAGGTAGCCAGGGCGCTGACAGAGATGGGCAAGTTGGAGCGAACGGCGTACCTTCTGGAGTATTTTCGCGACGAAGCACTCCGGAAAGGAGCATAGTCGGTCAGAGGCTGTGCGGGTGTCTGCATCACAAAGGGTGTTTTGAAGGACGTGGGCTCGACCAGCGACACCGCAATATTGAACGGATGCACTTCGTTGCGCAGTCCTTCCACCATACCTTCCAGGGCAAACTTGCTGGAGGAATAGAGACTGAGGTAGGGAAGGGAGACGACCCCAAGCATGGAACTGATACTAATGATGTGTCCGTGACCCTGGTGGCGCATAGTAGGCAGAACCGCGTTGATCAAGCGCAAAGCGCCAAACACATTGGTATCGAACTGCGCCTGGGCGTCACTGATGGTATTCTCTTCTAGTGCGCCGCCCTGGGCATAGCCCGCATTGTTGACCAGAAGATCGATCCGTCCGGTGCGTTGAAGGACCGTCTCTATACAGGTCTGAACGGACAGGTCCGAGCGCACATCCAGGGGGAGCAGCTCATAAGAGGCAGAGCCACTGGGAACTGCCGCGCGGCTGGTGCCGAACACTCGGAAACCTTGTTTCGCCAGAAGGGTTGCGGTGGCCTGGCCGAAGCCGGTTGAAGCTCCGGTAATGAGCGCGATACGTGGCATGGTCATGAATAAACATCCTTTCTCACTATTGTGCCCAGCGTTTACGGGCTTGGTCCAGTGTGATCAGGTGCAGGATAAAGTAAAAAGGCACAAGGATGATCACAATCCCCAGGATCACAGGGGGTTGCGACCGAGTGCCCCGATACGCATCGAATCATAATCCTGTCAAGGAGAGCCCGAACCACAGGATCAGGACGAACGCGATGAAGAGGCGTGAGATCGATCGTTGAGATGTCTGTGACATACAACAACTCCTTGCTTGGAGAGGGGGCTGGTGGTGCATGCACCACCTTTCTCTCTAAAAAAAATGTCTATGCATCTATTTTTCAATAAAAAAGAAACGACTTGGCCGATGCCAGAAGTGCGGAGAAGTTCACGGGCCAGCGCATCCAGAGATACATGCTGTACGCTCAGGATTCTCCGCTTCTTCTCACATGGGCAGAGACGCATATCTTCTATGACGGAAAGCAACGCGCAAAGGCTTGAAGGAGCCGCGGAGAGCCTTTGATACGCAGTTTCCTCCGTATCAGCGCCCAGAGAATAGGATGCTGTTTTGCCAGGATGCCAAGCCAGGTCTGGCTATCTACCTGAATGGAGATGTTGGGTGTACCCACATGGCCATCCTGAACCTGAATCGTTTTATTCCTGATGATGATCGTCGCTTTGTGTTCCTCTTTCCCTGTAAAAGTAAAGTGGTAGATTGCATCCAGCCCTGTTGACTGCTCGCGCTGAAACACGAGAGGCAGACCTGAGAGGAAACCGCGAATCGATCGCTGGCCCACCAGGCCATTGTCGACCCGTCTGACCATTTTGTGAGGGAAGCGACGCACCACATACGCCTCTGCATCGGAGCCAGCAGTCACATAGATCGGTTCTACTTTCTCTTGTAAAGGCCGCACGACCTCCTTGAGAAACGCTTTGCGGTTGGTGAGGAACGGCCCGATCACATCTTCACCCGCCGGGCATACCGCCATACAGTAAGCGGCTTTGTAGTTTGCCCCAAAAGAGAGGCTCTGCCACATTGAGGCGGACTCGGTAGGCGTCACTTTCGCGCGATACTCCGTTCGATCTTTGCTCTCGGCTACCTGTTCTACCCAGTCATTAAAACCTCCCATGAACTCACGGTAATTGTGCGTATAGCAGGCGGAAAAATTGAACTGCCCGTCCGCCCCAATCGCGCCAACTGGACAGGCCGCAACACACAGCTTGCATTCCAGGCACGGATTATAGCTGATCGGTCGATTGTACTCCGTCACTTCCGCGTCAAGCAGGATGGTGATGAGGAGGATATGATTGCCCAACCGGGGATGAATCACGTTGCGATGCAGCCCCATGTGTCCCAGGCCAGCCGCCACGGCGATGGGTTTATGAGAGACAACCCAGGTCTTGCCGGGAAAGTGCTCCATCTCCATGGGAAAACCAACCGCTGGATTCACTGCGCGCACGCCTTGCTTCTCCAGGGTCGCGACAATCTCGCGCGCGACCTCTTCAAGTTTGAGATCAGCATGATGAAATTCCAGATTGGCGAGCGAACGAGCGGGGCTGCGGACGTTCTCGCGATCCATTCGCAGAACCAGGCTGATCAGTGCCCTGGTAGGGGGAAAGAGCGTCAGGATGTCAGCATGCTGATCAGCAAGAGTTGGGCGGTCGATCTCAACAAAACCAACGTCGTCAGCTCCCGCTTCCAAGCACAGAGCCCGCAGCCATTCCGCATCCAAAGGGGGACGAGCCTGTTGCGGTGATGCCTTGTGCTTTTCCTGAAAAGCCAGCACAGTAGGATGCTCAGAAAGTGATGCCATGATTCACTCCTTTTCTGGTGAAAACACCTTGCGTGTGTAGTGCGGATTGCCAAGGATGGCGACGAGCCGCTCGCTGCCGTCAAAGAGATCTGCCAGTTCTGGCACCGTGGAGTGGAATGTCACATCTTGCGTCACATTGAGACCTGTCGCATCATTGCGTAAGAGCTCTAGCACACTATCTTCCTGATAGACACGCACAATGTTTGGGTTTGCTGCCGTCCAAAGAGGGAAATTTGGGTGATCGGCCACCTGGCGCAGGAGCGGGCCTCGCTGATACGTCAGGTGCACCTCGATGGTCCCGCCAACTTCTGGATGCACCTGAAAAGCTTCTCTGATGGTTGCTGTAGCACTATCTTCCACAAGATGATAGTCATGTCTGACTCGTGCAGGGAGGGCGTCACCGTAACGACCGGGAGTCGCTCCCCCGGTGAACATCCGAAAGTGCATGAGCCCTTGCTCACCTGTCTCCGGATTGGCTACTGGTACATTGAAAACGACGAAGCGGGAACCGGACTCGGTCAAGGTCCTTCCCTGTGCATCCTGATCAAGCAGGAGATGATGAAAGATGAGCAACAGGTTCGGCTGGTCCTGTTCCGGTACGCCCAAGGCAGAGAATGCTGGCAGAGGTGCAATCTGCCAGGGGGATCGTAAGCGCTGCTGTAAAGCGCGCGGGGAGACGATGAAACCAAGCAGGAGCCGGGTTCCAACCGCTGTATCTGCCAGCGGATAGCTACTATATTGGTTGCTAGTCATGGTTCTCTTTCCTTTCCTGAGAAGGGTGTAAATTTTGGAATTGCGTGAGCGAAAATTTGATAATTACGTGGTTGATTCTGCGGAGTGCGAACGCTGACAGCCGAAGAAGAGCAAGTCAACTGTTACAAAGCTCTCTGGCCACAGACAGCGTAAGAGGTCAACCCTCTCGTGCCTCCTGGATGAAGTGGTCGGCATGGAAACGCTCATGCGGCTGTCCCTGGGCTCCTGGGATGGAGTTCGTCAAGAAATGCAGGTTCTCTTGCGCCCCCATCACTTTCTCTTCCTCTCCCGCCAGAAACGCCAGGGACTTCTTAAACGCGTCTCGGCGTCTGCCAGGCGGGCGCACTCTGCTCCTGTATGGCCTCGCGCAAGCGAGCCAGGGGATTGGTGACCGATGCCAGAGGAAAAGCATGCTTGCGATTCCCCTGGCTGGTTTCCTCCAGGAGTTCCACCAAGGACCTCATCGCGACTTACCGCGCTTGTCTGGCCGGGTCACCGATGGCAGCGGTCTCGACCGCTGCGCTCTTGCGCAGGCGTAGGAAGCGCGTAGCAATGGTTCCGACCAGCGTGATCGCTCCGACGCCCACGAACAGATGCGCCGCCTCGACCAACCAGTGCCAGTTCCCAACCCAGATCATTTGCTGCGTGACGCCGAAGATCGGCACGATCAGTGCGTAGGCCATGCTGATGATGCCGAGCTTCCTCAATCCGCTGGTGGAAACCGCCAGGATGGCTTGAACCAGCAGCGCAAGAGAGACCAGCAGCCCAAAGAGCATATGAATGGTGATGAGGTTCGCATTGGTATACGTTCCCAGGCCAAACGTCAGGGCAATCACCCCACAGACCCCAGCGATGATTTGAAGAAGACGTGTGACAGGCATGAAACAATCCTTTCGTTCTTCTCATGTCTTGGTTGTTTTTTCAAGGAATGGCCGTCCTCTCAGCTTCGGAAGGCTGCGGCGTGCTCAACTGCCCACTCTGCGAAGGTGAGCGCGGGGCGGCCCAGAACCTGCTCCACGGTGTCCGAAGACGGTCCCGGTTGCTGGACGAGGCCGGACCAGTAGCCGAGCAGTCTATCGGGGACGTCCTCGGGAAGGCCCTGGGCGAGCATGGCCCGGCGAACCTGTTGCGGAGAGATCTCCTCCCAACGAACCTCCTTGCCGATGGCCTCGCCGATCAGGCGAACCCTGTCGCGTTGGGCGAGGGACTGCGGGCCGGTGAGCACGTAGGTGTGTCCGGCGTGTGCAGCGTCCATCAGTGCCAGTGCGCTGACCGCGGCGACGTCCCGCTCATGAATCGTCGAGGTTGCTCCGTCGCCGTAGGCGCCATACACGACGCCGGTCGAGCGGATCTGCGGCGCCCAGGCCAGGGAGTTGGAAGCGTAGTCACTGCTACGCAGGATAGTCCATTGCAGGCCAGAGGCGCGGGCCGCGTCCTCGACCGCCCTGAAGGCGTCGGCGAAGCGCTGATACCCGCCGCCATACTCCACGGTGACAGCCGACAGTACGACCACCCGCCGCGCGCCCTGCTCGGCCGCGAGCTTCAGCAGTTCAACGGTGGCGGTCCCGGCCGTGGCATCTCCGAGGGCACGCGGGCTGACGAGGACTGTCTCGACGCCGTGCAGCGCTGATGTCAGTGTCTGCGGGCGGGAGGGGTCGCCGCCCACCACGTGAGCGCCGTCGGGCAGCGCGGCGGTGGCGGGATGGCGGGTGACCGCTACCACCTTCGCGCCACCATCCAGCAGCAGGTTCACGACCTCACGCCCAATGTTTCCCGTTGCTCCGGTAACTAAGATCATAGTAAGCTCCTTTCATCTGGAGAGGGAACTCTCCGATGGTTGAATGTCAACATTGCTCTTTCTCTTTCGATGACGATCCTTGTCCAGAGGATGTCAATCAGAAGCATGAACAGCGCCATTGTTTTGCAGCATGCAATGGACCGAACATGCTTTCTCTTTTCTGCTCTCATGCAGACAGAGAATCTCTTCGATGCGGCTCGTTGGCGTACCCATGTTTTTTGCAAGGGAACGAGCCGCTCTCTCTTTCTCCTTCAGGAGAGGCGATGCAAGGGCCTCGAAGGATGCTCTTCAAGTGCTCGCTTGTGACGCTGTGCCCGCTCATAGCGTCCCTTCCCTGGCCAGACAAACAAGCCTGGAAAGCGCCATTGCGCCAGCGTGGCTGTCACGACAAAGCGTATCGCCGCCACGCGAGTGAGAGCCCCCAACCAGCCGGTAAGGTAAGGTGGTATGGGCCTATCGTCAGGAGAAAGCGGGAGGAATATCCCATGGTTTTGCCCCAGAGCAATGGCCTGAGCCAGGTAGGCGAAGCTGAGCGGTTTGGGCGTCTTGCCAGAGAGAATAGCACTCAAACAGTCAGCGCCATGAGCGCCCATGATCGAGGCCGTGTAGGCGCTCATGCGGACGTGTGACACTCCCGGGTCCTCGACGGGCGAGGCCGCGTCGCCAATCGCGTAGATCTCTTGGTGGGAGACCGAACGCAGAAAAGGATCGACGAGAATCTGATCGCGCTCATTGACAGGGAGGCCAGCTTCCCTTGCCAAGGGCTGTACCACAAAGCCCGCCGTCCAGATGCACAGGGAGCATTCGAGTTCACGCCCCTGATCGAGGACCACGCTTTGCGCGCGCACAGCTTGCACCGTGCTCTGATCAACGATCTTGACGTCCAGGCTCACCAGTCTGCGCCGGATAATGTCGGCCACGCTCTTGCCCCAGGAGAGCGCGAGCGACCCCTCCGCTACGAGGCTGACCTTGATCCGAGGATAGCTGCTTGCCACCTGCGCCGCGGTTTCGATGCCGGTAGCTCCTCCGCCACAGACCACCACCTGGCCGCCTCTGGCCCCTAATTCGGGGAGCGTTTCGCGCAAGGCTGCTGCTGAGAATAGACCCCTTATCGAGAGACTGTAGGCGTACTCTGCCACTCCAGGCACGCTGTGGCGATCAGTCATACTCCCCAGCGCATAGACCAGGTAGTCGTACGTCAGCTCCTGTTGCTGCTGGGGCTCGACCTGGATCGTGATGCGGTGCTGGCTGGGATTAAGGCTGGTGACGCGCGCCTCCAGAAACTGCACCTGCGTTTTGCGCAGAATCTCCAGAAACGGGCGGCTGAAGACGCGCTCATGCGTGGCAAACTCATGGAGCCTGGGGCGTATGGTGAAGGTGTCCAATTCGTCGACCAGCGTGATCTGGACAGGCTCGCGGGCCACTTTACCGGCCAGGCGCAGGGTAAAGAGCAAGCCTCCAATCCCCGCGCCAAGAACGAGAATGCGTGTGGACGGTTGTGTCATGACCATCCTCCTTTCTATTGATGCTTGATCGAGACGTCCTGCATCCAGGTAGATACGCCCCAGGTCTGTGAGCGCGTCGATACTGCCAAAGACATCCTCACTGAGGCGGTACTTTTCCAGTGCCAGTCGGCAATGGACCTCGGCCTCGGAGAAGCTGCCCAGCAGGCGCTCCACATTGGCGAGACTTTTGAGGGCATCAATCTCCGTGGTATCAGCTGCCGCTCTGAGATAGTCGATGGCCTCTTGATAGTGCTGCGCGGCATAGTCCAGGTGCGTGCGCTGCAGTTCAACGTGGCCGAGGGCAAGGGCAACACGGCCCAGTCTCTGGACCTGGTGCAGGGACTGGTACAGGCGATGAGCCATGGGATAGGCCTTCAGCGCTTGGTCCAGGTGCCCCAGCTGCCGTTCAACATGGCCCATCGCCAGCAGACTCTCCGCCTCCTCAGAAGGGCGACCGCCATCCCGGTAGAGCTGGATGGCATATCGGTAACTGCTGACGGATTGCTCAAGCAGACCATCCTGGCCCTCAATAGCAGCGATCATGGCACGACTCTCCGCGGCGCGTTTGAAGTCTCCTCCCAGAGAAAAAGACTGCTGGGCCTCACCAAAGGACTCGGCAGCCTGTTCCATCTCGCTGTCGTTAGAGGCCTGGACGCCGAACTGAAAGGACGCTTCTGCCGATGGCTTCTCTTGTTCTTTATCTCCGCTCTTTCGTGTGATCATGGTGCCTTCTCCTTGGTTGAGCGAAAACCAGTCCTGCTCGGACCGATCCATGGCTCTATGAAATTGGGGCCACTCTTGTAGGCAAAATCTGTTCAGATGGCCGTCTTTTTCTCACCGTCTCCAACTATGCGCCAGCCAATGGCTTTTTGAACCCTCTTGCGTCGAAAGCCGGGCCTGTGAGCAGGAAAACTGTTCTCTCCCTGCATAAGGAAAGCCGGTAATTCCTTCATGACATGCTCACGCCTCACGCCCCGGACATTGCAGAGGATACCAGGGTACATCTGAATAAGAGCGTACTTAACTTCTTCAGCTTTCTGTTTGATTTCGCAGCTATAAACAACCTCTCTATATATGGGTATTCTCCGGGCTTCACATGCACGAATATATCTCCATTTCATAGAGTTATTCAGTGTCTTTGTCCACTGCTTCTTCCATTCACTCGCGGTGCCACTTACCCATGATTTTCTATCAGTATGGGCAACCTTCCCATATCCGATATAGAAGATTCCCTCGATCTTCGTGTAAAGGCAATACACACTATAGTTGTTCATGTTTTCCTCTCTTGCGCTTTTTGGCCCGAGATTCCAGGCCGGACTTCTCTCCGGATGCCGGCTCATTGGCCCGCTCCTGAACGAGCGGGCCTCTATTCGCGTCTGCTCCTAATCTTCGGTGGGCTCGTACACGGGACGGCGGAAGCGGTCACCCAACTCCTGATTGATCACGTCCAGGTTCATATACAGATCGGGCGTGAGCGTGTGATGGGTGCCGTTGCAATAGGGCTTGTCGCATTTTTTCCTATGGCTTGTCTCAAAGATCAGGTTCCCATTCTCAACGGTCATCCACATATGTTTGCGCGAATAGCCATCGCCCCATTTCAAGAGGAGCCCATCTTTGTACTCATCGAAGCGGCCCTGCCCATACAGGTAATCGCGATTGAACAGGTGTAAGATCTCGCGTACCCGGCTGGCATTGATCACTCTGGCCGCTTCAGGAGAGAGATGGGTCGTTGCTTCCGGAGCCAGGTCTTGTTGAGGAATGCTTAAAGAGCGGGAGGTATGCCGTGCTTCGCGGATCATCCGCTGGATCCTCTGCCCCTCCTCTTCGCTCAGCCCATGACGCTGCCCCAAAATGGGAGCCTTGTGTCCATTGAGAGCTTGCTGTCTCTTCTCATAGCTGGCTGACTCTTGCCTTTCGTTCTGATGAAACACTGTTCTACTGGATCATTTTTTCTCTGTTCAGAGCTGACAATTGTCACCTTCCTGGCCCGCGCCTGAACGCGCGGGCCTCTTTGGGAGATTTGGGATGTCTTCTGCTCAACATCCATTACTGACTTTGAGAGTGCTGCGCAAGCTGGCCTGCTATGAGGACGACGGATGCCTCAGCCAGGAAGAGTCCGGACTGAATCGCGCCACCGTAGGCAACACCGGGAACGAACCAGGGGGCAGGCATACCATCCAGCAAGAAGTAGCTCAAACCGAGCAGGAGGGTGCCAACAGCGGCAAGTAGTGCCAGGATCCCAAGCAACCTCTCGCCAGATGCGAACAGCCTCGCACGTGTGGAGCTTCGGGACCGCTTGGCAAGCGGGCGCACCAGCGCTAGCAGACCAGCGGTCATCAGCCCCAGACCCGCGAGCGTCTCACTCCACTCGATCAGGAAGCCGAAGAGTGTGGTGTTGGGCATGACAAGTCCTTGCAACATGACAACGAAGAAACCTGGCAAGCGTCCACTACTAAGAGTGGTGCGCAGCATCCCACTGAGCTGATCAGGGAATGTACCCAGGAGGATCTTATCGACTCCAGCGAGCAACCAGGTGTAGCCGACGATGAGTTGAAGACCTGAGAGCGCCAGGTTCGGGTTTTGGGAGGATGGCCGTGAAAGCTGCCCATCCAGTTTGCGCTGAACAGATTGTTCCGTTGGCCGAGCTTCAATGTGAACGTTGGGTTGCGTAATCATAGGTGTCTCCTTGGGAAGCCTGCCGCATGCCTGAACTGTAGCTGCGGCTCGCTTCCCATCTTTTTGCTAGTCTATTGTGTCTATATTGTTTCATAGAGTATTTTGTACGCCATAAGAATGATGTGATATATCGTTTTTGCATGAGGGAAATGGGCACTTTTTTGTCTCTCGATGCAAATGAATGCCATGCTACGACAGGCTGCTTGAGCATAGGTATCCTTTCGTGCCGCTCTCACTGCACCACGACTGTCAGGTTCATGCCAGCATGGATCGTACAATAGAGCTTGAATGTGCCAGCCGTGGTGAAGGGGCCAATGCTTTGCGAACTGTTCCCGTTGACCTGCACATCCATGATGTCTGGCGCATCTGGCTCTTTGGCCCTTTTTGGCGAACCGTTTTCCCATGCCCCATTGGCGATGATGTGCGAGGTGAGGGTATCAGCGACCAATGTCACGCTCTCTCCCTTTTTTATGGTTATGGATGACTGGACAAAGTTAGAATCGTTCATATGGACGACATTGCTTGATCACCATGCATCGCTCCCATTCCTCTCTAGAGAGGCGTGGCTGCTCTGCTCTCCTCTCCTCAGGAAGCATGCTTCCTTGTCCTCTGATCAGGACACCAGACCATGAAACTCGGCACGCAAGCGAACGATGCGACGGCCGCACTTTGTGCGGCGCTGACACAGTACGAGCTTCCCGTTCCATGAGCCCCTTCCCTCTCCCTGTTCCATCCACTAGCGAGAGTCTAGCATGGGGAGCGCCATGCAGCATCGGCAATCGAACGTATTCTGTACTGTTGCGGGAGTGGCAGGAAAGGCTGCAAAGGTGAGGTGTTGCCTAGGCAAGGGCATTTCATCAGTCATGACAGGGGAAGGAGATGAGGAGTAGAAAGCGGATGAAGCAGCTAGATCAGGTGGTGTTCGAGCGCAAAGTAGGTGGCCGCGTTGCGTGAGGTGATGTCCAGCTTACTATAGATGGAACGCAGGTGAGCATTGACCGTGCGCGGGCTGATGACCAGGGCTTCAGCAATCTGGGCGTCGGTCAGTCCTTGTGCCACCAAGCGCAGCACCTCTACCTGCCGCTCGGTCAGGTCGAGCGTCTCGGATGGGGAAGGCAGCTGGTGATGGGTGCCTCTAGTCCTCCTCGTGGCCTGCGCGGGAGGCTGACTGGAGAGTGCGGTGTAATCCACCGCTGCCAACGCTTGTTCCGGCGTCATCGCTTGCCCCTCGGCCCACGTTGTTGTGAACGCCTCCTCGCCGAGTGCGGCACGTACGGCGGGAAGAGCGCGTTCCACAAAGGCACGCTCTTCCGGTGGGAGGGGCGCTCGAAGCTGGGCACACAGCGCTTCGGCGGCACCCCACAGCCATGCGGCCGCCGCCGGTTGCCCCTGCGCCGCGAGTGTCACACCGATCCCTTGAAGATTAGTGGCGATGCGCCAATTCTCGTTGACTTCGCGCAGCAGCGCCACGCTTTCCTCGAACAGCCCACTTGCCGTCGGCACGTTGCCCTCCTCGAGCGCTAAGCGCCCCAGGAAGCAAAGCGCGCCAGCGGCGCCCACCGGATAGCCTACCGTTCGGGAGAGCGACAACTGCTCCTCGGCGCAGGCGCGTGCCCGCGTTGTCTCGCCCAGAGCTGCGAGCACCCGCTTCAAGGGGATGAGGGCGTTCAAGCTGCCACGGGTATCACCCATCTCCCGGTGGAGTGTGAGTCCTTCTTCCAGCAGCGCTCGTGCGCTCGTATCCTCGCCGTGATCGAGCGCGATCTGTCCTAAGAGATCAAGCAGGTAGGCGAGGATGGCTTTTTCGTCCCCGGCCCTTGCCACCGCCAGCCCTTCCTCGGCGTGCGAGCGTGCCGTCCCGAAGTCACCGTTCGTCCACGCGATATACCCAAGCAAAAAGAGCGACCAGGCGAGGCGGCGTGCATCTCCCAGCTCACGATGCAACACAACCGCCTCCCAGACCAATGCCGCACCCCGCTCAAGGTCGCCCTGAGTGACCGCCAGGAACCCGGCCGCGTGGAGCGCCTTGGCCCGCACACCTTCGGCCACCTCCTGGCCGCTCGCCAATGCACGCTTCAGGAAGGTCCTGCCTTCATGCAGATGTCCATGTCCCTCCCAGAAGTGAAACAGGGCACCACTCAAGCGCAAGGCCATCTCGTGTGCATGTTGCTCCAACATCCACTGCAGAGCAGCGCGCAGGTTGGCATACTCGCGTTCCAGCCGCTCCAGCCACACGGCCTGCTCTGTGCCCTCAAGGTGCTCCTCGGCCTCCTCTGCCAGTCTCAGATAATACTCTGCATGGCTCTGCCGAGCCATCTCCAACTCCTGGTTGACGCCAAGTGCCTCCAGGCCATACTCACGAATCGTCTCATGCAGCAGCAAGCGTGGTGCATGATCACCCTGCTTGCCCTGATAGAGCAAGTGCTTGTCGAGCAATGCTGTCACCCCGTCCAACACCAGTGCGCGTTCGCCACCTTGTGCGCTATACACGGCCTCCGCTGCCGCCAGTTCGCAGCCATCGATGAAAACAGCAAGCAAGCGAAAGAGGCGCTGCTCCTCCTCCGAGAGGAGCTCGTAGCTCCAGGCGATGGTGTTGCGCAGCGTGTGCTGGCGGGCAGGTGCATCTCGCGGCCCGCCGGTCAAGACGGCCAGCCGATGTTCTAACCGCTCCAGTAGGGACGGCAAAGGCAGCACCTTGAGGCGAGCGACAGCCAGTTCGACCGCCAGAGGTAAGCCATCCAGGCGTCGACAGATCTCTGCGATGAGTGAAGTATTCTCGGGAGTCATCTGCAAGTTTGGGTGAATCTCACGAGCCCGTTCGAGGAAGAGGGCAATCGCGCCATAGCGCATCAGCGTCTCATTCTCAGGCAGGTGTTGCGGATCAGGCAAGGCCAGAGGTTGCACAGCAAATATATGCTCGCCCCGGACATGCAGCGTTTCGCGGCTTGTCACCAGGATCTTAAGGCCTGGACAGGCGAAAAGCAGATCAAGCAGGAGCAGTGCTGCTGCGACCACCTGCTCGAAGTTGTCCAGCACAAGCAGCAGGTGGTGCTCCTGCAGCGCGGCTTTCAGCAACTCAAGCGGGTCTCGGGTGTGGCTGCCTTGCAAGCCGAGGGCCTGCGCAATGGTGGGAAGGACCAGGCCGGGATCCTGAATGGGGGCCAGGGAGACGAAGCAGACGCCATCGGGGAACTCATCCCGCAGTTCGGTCGCGATGGCAAGGGCCAGGCGCGTCTTGCCCACGCC
>WNFT01001622.1_pt1 | contig 27009 bp, 17 predicted proteins | sample 5400191 | NCBI WGS metagenome assembly WNFT01 (sample SAMN13153359, study PRJNA577476) | soil metagenome | isolation source: 80 cm saprolite under Madrone tree | place: USA:California | collected 2016-06-14 | reverse complement strand
ACTGGAACGGTGATGTTCGACCTGGAGATAACCTCTACAGCGATTCGGTGGTCGCCCTGGACGCGGACACTGGAAAGCTGAAGTGGTACTACCAATTTACGCCCCACGACGATCTGGACTTTGATTCGGTTCAAGTTCCAGTCTTGGCCGACATCGAGTGGCACGGCCAGAGGCGCAAGGTCATCCTGTGGGCCAACCGGAACGGTTTCTTTTACGTACTGGACCGTCAGACAGGCCAGTTCCTGCTTGGAAAACCATTCGTCGAAGTAACCTGGGCCAGCGGCTTCGACCAAAAGGGAAGACCAGTACGCGTGCCTAGCCAGACTTCTAGCGCTGAGGGTACCCGCATCTATCCGGGCAATCCTGGCGCGACCAGTTGGTACTCTCCTTCTTACAGTCCGCGCACGGGGCTTTTCTACATCCCGGCGTGGGCAAACTCCTCATCAGTTTTCGTGAAGGTTCCCGTCGAGTACAAGGAAGGTCGGGAATTTGCTGCGGGAACGGCCAGATCATCCATACCCTTTGACTGGTCGCCTACTCCGAATTTCCGGAAAGAGGATGAGGGTTACGGGGCGGTCCGAGCGCTTGACCCGCAGACCGGTGAAAGGAAATGGGAATTCAAAATGACCGACGTCACTGAGTCGGGCGTTCTGACCACCGCTTCGGATTTGCTGTTCAGCGGGGGGCGCGAGGGTTATTTCTACGCTCTGGATGCTCGAAGCGGCGCGCTGCTTTGGAAGACGTCTCTCGGTGCAGCGGTCATTTCTGGTCCGATGACATATTCCGTGGGAGGCAAGCAGTACGTGGCGGTCAACGCTGGGAATTGTCTATTCACGTTCGCGCTGCGGCAGTAGTGTCGCCCTGAAAAAGGAAATGTCGGATGAATGTTCTTGTGATTGCCCCGCATCCTGACGACGAGTCGATCGGTTGCGGCGGAACCATCTGCCTTCATACTGACCGTGGCGACCACGTGGCCGCGGTGTTCCTGACCTCAGGAGAATTCGCCCTGAGCGATTTGACTCGGGAAAAGGCTTGGGCCATACGTGAAGGTGAAGCGGAGGAGTCGGCGAGAATTCTTGGAATCACAAGCGTAACGTTTTTGAGACGCCCGGACCACTGCCTTGGCGATGGAATCGAAGAGGCAGCGACAGAGCTGCGTCCGCTCTTGGAACGACAGCAGCCGCAACTCATCTATCTGCCACATGCGTACGACGGGCATCCGGATCACCGTGCCTGCCGACCGATTGTCCAAGCGGCGCTATCCAGCAGCCTGATTCCTCCGCCCACGCTCTTGGGCTATGAGGTCTGGACGCCGCTTTCTGAATACGATCGTGTGGAGAACATTGGCCAGACAATGGCGCGCAAACTTCAAGCAGTGCGTGCCCACCGCTCGCAGATAAAACAGATTCGTTACGACCGAGCGGTAAGCGCGCTGAACGAGTACCGCGGCACGATGACGCAGGTCGGCCGTTACGCGGAGGTTTTCCAATTCGCGGACGATCGATTCGCTGGGATTCCGCGAAGTCGAAGAACAGATCCTGCTTGGCACCTCGTATATGAGGTGACGCAGGAAATTGCAAAGCTCGTTCCGCCGCAGGATGCGTTCATTCTCGTAGATGAGGGCCGGTTGGAAGCCGCGCCTTTGGTCGCCCCTCGGCGATGTATTCCTTTTCTCGAAAAGGATGGATATTACGGGGGGAAGCCGACGGATGACGAGGCCGCCATTCGCGAGGTCACTCGGCTACGACTTTCCGGCGCGAACTTCATGATTTTCGTCTCGTCTACCTTTTGGTGGCTGGAATACTATCCTGGTCTCAAGCGGTACCTATATTCAAATTTCTCCTGCGCTTTGAAAGATGATCGGTTGCTTGCGTTCGACCTTCACACAGCTGCCGTATGAGAGCGGCTCACGCTGAAAAATGCCGAAGCTTGCCGCCACCCAGCTCAAAGGATTTCTACAAGCGCGTTCCGGCGCCGGCGCGCGACGATCCGCATTCTCCGGATACTCTCTCGTCGTTCAGGGACTAGGGTTTCGCCCCGTCACTAGCGGTTAACGGAAAGCGGATTACAATGCAGGGATGGTGGCGCTTTCGCGCCGGGAGTGGAAGCGATATGTAACACCAAGTTGAGTCTGATTAAGGTCCGAAACCCTCCGAACACCATGGAAAAAAGGGCTGTACGGGCGCAAGACTGAGCTAAGCGAATCAAGAGAATAGCTGACCGGCCCTGGTCTCCGAAACCGTACGTCGTCGGTAAATCTAAGTTGTGTATGGTTCGGGCGGCAGTCATCCGGATTGACGTTCGTCTCTCAAAAAAAGTTCGATCGTCGGCTTGCCATCCGCGCCGCGAAATTTGGGCCCGAAGCCGACTTTGTATCTGGGGCAGTGGGCGAAAAACGCACCACGAAGGAATTTGATCGGCTCGAAAAAAACGAGGGGCCATTGAGGGGCCAATAAGGATTCCGTTGGACTCCTTATCGTTCCTTTTCAATGCCTTAGCGCTCCTCGCCATTTCTTCGAAGTCCTTGAAGTTCCAATCGGTATTGTTTTCGATCCCCACCGCCCCTACCAATCTCCTTCATTTCACTGCATTTGTTTTTGGGTTTGACACCAATTCACCGTTTGACACCAATTGAACAAAACGTTGGATGTGCTTGGACCACCGGGCTTTTCTGCTGAATCAGTGGTGCAATCCCGATGAGCCGCAACGATCTGGCGGTTTTACTCGTGTAAGACAACCGTCAACAGAGATTTATTGATTTTGATTTTTCCGTGGTACTCGATGAAGCCCAGTTTTCTAAATTTGTTCATGAAAAAATTCACGCGTGATCGTGTGGTCCCGATCATGCTCGCCAGGTCTCTTGGGAAACCTTCGCCAGTACGCGGACCGGCTGATCTTGTTTTCCATATCGTGCGAGAAGCAGAAGTGTACGCGCCAGGCGTTTTTCGCTCGAGTTGAAGAGTTGATCGATCAGATCCTCTTCTACCTGGATGTTATGCGCCAGCATATACCTGATGAAATGATCGGATAACTCATGCTCTGCGTGGAGTACACGTAGCAACTCGTTTTTCCCCATGACCAGAAGTGTGGTCGGCGTGATGGCTCTAGCCGTCCCCATCCGGATCGACCGGCCCGCCATGCAGCCCTCGCCAAAAAAGTCAGTCGGGCCAAACATGGCGACGACTGCTTCTTTTCCGGAGCCATTCACCACGGAGAATTTCACGCCGCCCTTCTGGACGTACCTGACGCTTTCCGCAGCCTCTCCTTGAGAGTAAATCGATTCGCCCCTTCGAAATTCTACAACCTTTCTCGCCACTCCTGCGGTATCGAGGAAGACCTGCGGGTCAACGCTCCGGTAGTTCCGTTCTTCTTTATTGTTTTTGCTTTCATATTCAAGTGGAAGTGCCACCTCTTACACTCGCATGGCTACTCCGCGCCCGTTCCTACCTTAACAAGGAGGCTCCTCCCGGAACTGTTCAAAAGAGGACACTCGGATAGTTCTGTAGCGCTTTGCGCACGCTGTTCAAATTTGCACAGACGGCTAAACCCCTGTTCCGTATATCCCACGATGTCGCGCGTAGAAGTTTGGAACGCCTTGGTACTGGGTAAAGAGGAGAAGCTAATGCACAAATTGATGGTTGGCAAAATTTGGATCGCAGGGATATACGCTTCTCATAGGGCGCGCACGCCAACGCCGGTCGCTCCCATGCTCGCGCTTGCTCCTGCCGAAGTTCCCCTGGAAACAATCTCAGACCCAAGAGAGCTCAAGTGATCTTCACCGGCTTAGAAGTGGAAGCCAAGCTCCGCCGTGTACGACCGCGGTGTCACGAAGTGCGTTCCGCTAAAGGTGGACAGGAAGTTGTAGAGCGCCGTCTTGTTCGTCAAGTTGATGGCGGTGAGGCGCAGACTCCACTTGAAGCGGTCACCGTGGAACAGGTTGTCGTCGCCGACGCTCATGTCGAATAGGTTGCGCGGTTTTACACGCGACGGATTGTGATCGGGGTTATTGGTGCCATTGGCTGCAAGATTCAGCAGCGTTGAGCCTTGAGGCGTGGTTAGGGGGCAACTGGTGATGGGGATGTTGATTGTGGCGAATGTATTGCCGCAAAAAAGCCCGATCGCCGCTTGCTGAGCTCCGTCCAGGGGAGTGCCTCCATTTGCCCCGATGGCTGTCTGGAAATCGGTAACCAGGGGGTTGCTTGCGACCAGGCCGCTATCGTACCTCCAGTTGAAGGCCAGCCACGGCAACGTCTTCCACGGCTGGTATTGAAAATGGGTTGTCTGATTGAAGGCCTGGTCGTGGTCGATGCGGAAGACTGATCCACCTTGGCCCACTGTTGCGCCGAGTCCACCCACTTGTGGCGGGAAGTACCGCGCCCTGACGTGAGCGAGCACCACAAGTGCTGTAAATCCATGAAAATTCGGCATGCTGACACGCACGGAAGGGCCGTCAATCTTCGAGTTTTTCCAGGCGATAGGGAAGAAGATGGGCGTGTTGCCGAACGCGCTGAAGTCATACGCGTTGTGCGTATACTTCCACAAGTAATCGGCGTCCACCACCACGTACTTTCCAAAAGCTTGCTGAAAGCCGGCATTGAACTGGTTGCGCTGGCCGGAGCGGATCGGCGCCTGTAAGTTCGCGCCACCGATGACGTCGACGATGACTGGGTTAGCTGCGCCCAGGCTCGCGAGAATCAGGTTCTCATTGAATGGCGTCTCCAGAATGCGCGAATACGAAACGCGCAGGACCGAGTTGGTCTTCTTGACATTGTAGGCAAAGCCCACGCGAGGCTGCGGTTGACTATCGTGCACGACCCCGCGATAGAGATCCTCGCGGAATCCCAGATTGAAGGCCCAATTGCCCACGCTGATCGTGTCTTGCAAGTAGAGCGCTAGCTCCTTGACATCTGCGCGGCCGCGGAACGGAAACAGCGAGCTTTGCGTACCGCTGCATCCGTCGTTAGGCGATGGCGTTGCTCTGGTCAGGTCGAAGCAGCCCAGAATGGGCACAAATGGGACGGTGGCGTTAGGATTGGTATTATCATTTCGTTGAAACCCGCTTCCAGCACACTGACTTGGATCGTTCAGAGCGATATCTCGAACGGGATTGTTGCTCGCATCCAGACAAGGCGAATTGAAAACGGGATCTGTAACACCGAAGTTGAAATTCTCGGTCAGGAACGTATGTTGAAACGTGACGCCCGCCTTGACGTTGTGCCTGCCCTTCACGTAAGACACGTCCGTGCGAAGTCCCGCGTTGGTCAACTTTCTTTGCTGATTGAGTGTTGCAGATGAACCGCCGGGAATGACTCCCGTGCCGTCCGCAAACACGTTTCCGCTCGGGTAGTAATTAAATCGATCCTGGCGGACGAAACCGCCGAAGGTGAACAGCGTCGTCGTGCTGATCAGTCGGGTCCACACCGGCGCGATGTTAAACGTCTTGATCTGCGCACGCTGGTCTTGCGCGGGCAGTTGAAGCCCAGTAAGGGGGTCGGGTACTCCCGCGTTCAGATTATCGATCGTATTTGGTGTCTGGAACCACGAGCGGGTGTATTGAAAGTTCGTGTGGATCGAATCCACGCTGGTTACGTTGTAATCGACGCGGTCAAACAGATTCTCCTCGTTGCCCTTGTCGTGGATGGCGTGAAGTTCCGGTGGGTCGAGAAACCGGCTGCTGTTCAATCCGTTCGCAGCAATAAAATTCCCCCATTTTTGGCCGCCGAAGGCCAGCCGGAAGCCACCACTGACTGAACCGAAACTGCCATACGAAGAGTACACAGTGCCCCGTGGCTTGGTCACCCCTAGGCCGGATTGTGTGGTCACTTTAATCACCAGGCTAGTTTTTCCGCCATACTCTGCTGGTGGCCCTCCGGAGACAGCTTCGAGCGACTGAATCGAGTCCAATGGAATCTGGTTGGAGAAGACTTTGCTCTGTTGGTCTGTAATGGGTTGCCCATCCACCGAGAACGAATTCTCGGCGTGGTCGCCGAGCCCGTGAAACAGGCCGTTCGAGTCCGCCACAACGCCTGGCGTCGCCAGTGTAACCAGTGAACTTACCGAAGATGACTGGCTTTCTAGTGGCATTCTGTCCGTCAGCGTCGTGTCTACGTCTGTATGAAAGCTCGGGTCCTTCTCGACCAAGTCTCCACCGTTCGCTTCGACGGTGATGCTGGTGGCTGCCGTGCCGATCTTCAGGCTGATCTGGACCGTGATAGGCACACTCGAACGCACGTCCACGTCCTGCGAATAAGAAGTGAACCCCGTCGCCGTCACCGTCAAATGATACGGGTTGAACGGCACGTTCGAAAAATGAAAGCTCCCATCGCTCCCCGTGGTGGTCTGTCGTTGATAGCCGGTCACGGGAAAGCTGATCTCGACCGTGGCCCCGGCAATGACTCCTCCGGACGGGTCTTTCACCACGCCATCAATCGAGCCGGAATTTCCCAGCTGCGCCCAGCTGGATTTTGCGCAGATCAGAAAGCCTAAACTCAAAACCAAACATGCGAGCCTTCTAAAACCCATTTGAATTTTTCCTCCTACCCCTAAGTTGGGATGTGTGTCTGCTGTGGTTGGAGTGGCCGCCTGGAAAAAGGGCGGTTGCACCGCCTAAATCGTGGGGTCGGTGCCATGGAGAACGGAGCAGAAGTAAATTATGCGATAGGCGGAGCGCGGGAAGGCGAATCGTGGAAGAAAAGCTCTTGGTGAATCGTTACAACGAACGGCTGAACATATCCAGTTGCAAGAAGAGGACTTACCAGTGATGTCGTTCCTGCTGTCGGTGCCGACCCCAGGTGCGCCGCTTGGCAAAGCTGGCAAGTTGCCTCATTCTGTCCGTCGGCGTGGGAGTGAGTCAGGCCCTGGGCGGCGAACAGTGCGAACAAGACGGCCAGGGTAAGAGTCAACACCCTGACTGCATTGCTTCTCGCGTTGTGCTTTCCAAGCATCTCGATCTTTGGGGCTAACCTAGCCATCTTTTTGACGCTGGGGCTCTTCCGTAGTGAGCCACCTACGTCTTGCGGAATCCGCCCACAAGTGCGTTCAACCGCTGTACCTCCAGATAGTATCATCAACCGACGAGGGCGTGAAGAAGATGGCGCGTACGATCAAACAGAAAGAGAAGCTCCTGAACCGCATCAGGAGAGAGGAACTCACCGACTTTGTGAATCGATATCTGAGGCAGATGGAGTCAGCTCCCCGCGGACTTCCCCTAACCCGCCGGCTTATCTAATACCGCAACTGTTCAAAATTGAACAGACAAGCTGGTCTGCCGGAATTAAGGTAAATAAGGAAAAATAGATCTCCTAGCGACTCAAGAATGACTTTGACTGTGGTCTCGGCAACTCCGGGTACAGGCTTCGATGGCAAGACTGGCACAGAGCGAAGTCCAATCTGATCTGCGGAGAATCCGTTCGGATAGCGGGGATATTCACAGACGCCGGGCCGTTAGCGTCCTCTTCATCCACCGCGACGCGGACGTAGCAGACGCCTGTCTGGAAGAGCTCAAGAAAGCGAAGTTCAGCGTAAGGGCCGATTTTGTTTTGACCATAGCGCAATGTGCGCATCAGCTCCGCTCCCAATCTTACGATGTGGTCGTCGCCGAGTATCCCAGCCCGAGTTGCAAAGGACCGCAGGCTTTGCAACTCCTTCGTCAAACGGTGCAGGAGATTCCCCTGCTCTTCTTGACCACCGCCATGGCAAGTGAATCCATCGCGCAGCTAAATGCCGATGGTGTCTTTGATTGCGTTGATCGCCAGCATCTCGCTCAATTGCCCCTGGTGGTTCGCCGAGTTTTGAATGAAAGAAAACTGCGCACCGAGCTGGAAGAAGCCGGGAAAGCCTTGCGCCATTCCCAATCGCTGTATCGAGCGCTGGTGGAGAACCCCGCGTACGGAATATGCCGGTGCGATGCGGAAGGAAAGTTTCTCGACGTCAACCAGGCGCTCTTGACGATGCTTGGTTATGAAACCAAGGCAGAACTGTTGGCGGCGAACCACACGTTCAAAATCGCCCTCGATCTTGGTCACGGAGCGCCGTTGGCAGGATGCTCCCAAGAGTCAGTGAGAATCGAGCCAGTCGAAGTTGAGTGGAAGCGGAAAAACGACACGACACTGAAAGCCAGGCTGAGCGGGCGCGGCGTTTATAACGAGAATGGGGATTTCGCCAGCTATGAGATCATTGTTGTTGACGTCACCGAACAACGCGCGCTTGAGGATCAGTTGCGTCGCCAGGCATTCAGCGATTCGTTGACTGGCTTGGCCAACCACCGCCGTCTCTTCGATGTGCTGCAGGCGGAGATCTGCCGGACAGACCGAACCGGGCGGGAGTTCTCTCTATTGTTGCTGGACCTCGATGGACTGAAAGAGATCAACGATCGATTTGGGCATCTCGTGGGAAACCGCGCACTGTGCCGGCTGGCGCAGATCCTGATTGACTGCTGCCGGTCCGTAGACACTGCCGCGCGGCAGGGCGGGGACGAGTTCGCTCTGGTTCTGCCGGAAACAGGCGCAGACGCCGCTACACTGGTGGCATGGCGAATTTGCGATCTTCTTGCGAAAGATGGCGAGGAACCAGCGCTGTCCGTGAGCGTAGGCGTTGCCAGTTATCCGAAGGATGCCGAAACCACCGCAACGCTGCTCTACGCAGCCGACAGGGCTCTCTATGCCATGAAACAAAAGCGCTCAAAAGCTGCTCGTGCGGGGCACGTCGCATAATCCCTCTACCGGTATTCAAACGCCGAGTTTTCAGCTCTGCCATTGTGTGCATGGCGGCTTGCGTCAATCGTGCAGCACCACACTCAACAGAGAAGTGTTGATCTGCAGACCGCCGTTGTATTTGATAAAACCCAGCTTTCTGAACTTGTTCATAAAAAAATTCACCCGCGACCGCGTTGTGCCGACCATTTCCGCCAGCATTTCTTGCGATACTTTGGGAAGTAATCCGTGTGGCTTGTCTTCCTTGCCGTAACGGGCAAGCAATAGCAGAGTGCGCGCGAGCCGTTTCTCGCTTGAGTTGAACAGCTGATCGATCAAGTCCTCCTCGATTCGAATGTTCCGTGCCAGCATGAAACTGATGAAGCGGTCAGAGAGGGCATGCTGCTGATGAAGCACCTTGAACATTTCACCCTTCTCGATGATGAGCACAGTGCTGGGCGTAATCGCCTTAGCCGATCCCATGCGAACGGACTGACCTGCCAGGCAGCCTTCACCAAAGAAATCTCCTGGTCCCAGAATGGCGACAACCGCCTCTTTGCCTGCTTCATTAACGACGGAGAGCTGTACCCCGCCTTCTTGTAAGTGCATTACGCTCTTGGCGGCGTCCCCTTGAGAGTAGACGATCTCCCCCCTCTTGAACTCCTTGATTTTTCTCGCCACCCCAGCCGAATCGAGAAAAGCCTGGGCGCTGAAGGAGACCTTTTTGCCGGATCTGAGCTTGGATTTCTCGTTAATGGAAACCGTAATTCCTTTCATAACAATTCGCCATCAAAACATAACCTAGCAAAAAGCCGCAAACCGATGCAAGACTTTCTTGACGACATGGTGTATCGCGAAGAGCACAGTCAAGCCTTGGCCCCGCGAAGCTGCAAGCGAACGTTCCCAAGCATTGACGCCCTCCTTTACAGATCAGGTGCGGGATACGAAACCCGTGCCCGCCGCATCCAATCTTCAAGTACAGTAGAGACTGAAGAGAGTAAGGAGCCCAGAAAGAATGAGTGAAGTCATTTCGTTGGCGACAGAAAGCAAACGTAAGCGGCTAGGATCGTGTTCGCTGGTGATATGTGCGTGCGCCACGCTGGCCTTGCCCATGGCTGCGCAGCGTCAAGGTCCACTGCCTCCGCCTCCCGGCACTGCGATGCCTTCCAGCGCGCCCGCGGAGCCCGCAAAGACAAGTGCTCCCCGGCAAGAGGCGTCCTCCCACATCACCACTGACGCGCCAGCGGTTCCCGTGCAGCAAATCATCCAGAAATTCACCGAGCACGAGGATGAATTCCGCAAGGAGCGCGAGAATTACACCTACACGCAATTCGTTATTATGCAGACGATCGATGACGACGGCCAGCCGGACGGAGAGTACCGCCTGACCAGTGACATTCTCTTTACGCCGTCTGGCAAGCGCTACCAAAAAGATGTCTTTGCTCCAGTTTCGACTCTCAGTCGCATTCAAATGACCCAGGAGGATTTTGACGATATTGAAAAAGTGTGGCCGCTGGTGATGACCCCGGGCGAATTGCCCAAGTACGACGTCAAGTATGTGGGCCGGGAGCAGGTCGACGAAGTAAGCACCTATGTTTTTGACATCACGCCCCTGAAGATGGAAAAACGCCAGCGTTACTTCCAAGGGCGCGTCTGGGTGGAAGACAAGGATCTGCAGATTGTCAAAACCAGAGGCAAAGCCACCGGTTTGCTGAAGAAGAAGGACGAGCAGGCCTTCCCGACTTTCGAGACCTTTCGAGAGAATATCGAGGGCCACTTCTGGTTCCCGACTTACACGCGAGCCGACGACGTACTGCACTTCAAGACTGGTCCTGATGTGCGCATTCGCGTCTCCGTTAAATATACGGACTACAAGCGGTTCGGCTCCACCATCAAGATTGGAAAGCCGACGCAGGTGGACCCCGAGAAGCCATAAGGCCGGTGAACCGCGCGCGAGGCCTAACGTCTGCTGAGCCAGACGAGCGTAACCCCGACACAAACGATGAAAACGCCGAGCCAGCGCTGCGGGCTTATGCGTTCGTGCAAGAACAGCATCGCGCCAAAGGCTCCTGCGGCGTAGCTCAACGCCGTCACGGGAACGACGAAACTCACGTTCTCAATGGAAAGCATCGCCAAGAGCGAGAAGAACGCCAGCGTCATCATCGCGATTCCCATCCACATCCAGCCCACGCGCATCGCGCGGAAAACAAAACGAATGAGCGCGGCCGGCCGGAAGTCGTGAACTTCGCCAACCACTTTCATGGCACGGGAAACGCAGAGCTCACCGCCGGTTCCCGCGGCAACAATCATGAAAAGGAATAGAAACTCGCGCACGTTTACGCCTTCTCCGTGGTTCGCGGATGCGTGTGCCCGACAACAAAAACGCCGACGCAAATGACAAATATTCCGATCCACCGAAGGAGAGGCACAGCTTCTCCCAGGAGGAAATAGCCCAGCAGGGCGACCACCGCGTAGGAAAATGACGAAGCTGGCTGAACGTAGCTGTAGTCCGCCCAGGTGAGAACCAGCATGTAGGCTACAAAGAAAGTGAGCAGGCAGGCGATCCCCAGCCAGATGTAGCCCGAAGTGATAACGCTGGCGAAAATATGTAAAATGTCCCCCGGCGCCCAGTTCTTGGCGGAGCCAACTCTCTTCATTCCTTTACTAAGCAGGACGTTGCCGAGAGGAGCGAATAAAACGATGAACAGAATGAGAGCATAGGTTTTCAGGTGCAAGCCTGGAGAATCTTTCATATGGTTTCTGCTTCGTCTCTCGCATACTTAACGAGCGCCGCGTCCCGTTGCCGAGTCCTTGCCCGCGAGGTCCGCGAATGGATGTCTTCGGACGTCAGGAAGTGAACAATCCCGAAACGTTGTCAACGCCTCGTAGATCGCTCAAAAATTATCTTACAGGATGTCTTGCCGGGACCAAAGCCCCGCCACCGAAATGGCTGATTTTTTGTTATGCTTTTTCTACCGTACAGGCCATTCAAGTCACGTCTTATTGTCGAGGGAGGAGCGTGACATAATCTTAGTGTGCGAGGTGCGACGATTTCGAAAGCCGCCGATTATCTTTTTCTCGCCTTTGCTATCGCACCCTTCGTGTACTATTTGCTCGTCCTGCATAGTTCCTTCCGTTTTTTCCGGAGCTCGAAAGATCATTCCTCCAGGAAATTGGATTTTGCTCCGCCGGTCAGCAATTTGAAGCCCGTCCGGGGATTAGACCCCGAAGCATACGAAAACTACGCGAGTTTCTGTCGGCAGGACTATCCGAACTATGAGCTCATTTTTTGTGTCGGGGACCGCGATGACCCGGCGGTGCCCGCCTTAGAAAAATTGAAGGCTGATTTCCCCGAACGCCGAATCCGCGTGCTTTTCGGCTCCGGACGTAGCGCCATCAACGACAAGGTGGCCAAACTAGTGAGGATGGTGAACGAGGCGGAAAACGAGTTTTTGGTCATCAGCGACAGTGACGTTCGCGTTCGTCCGGACTACTTGCGCACCGTCGTCGCACCGTTGTGTGACCCGAAAGTCGGCTGCGTGACCTGCTTCTACGTATCCATCCACGATGAAACCTTCGCGCAACATCTGCAGTCCATCGGCATGTATTCTGACTTCTATCCTGGAATTCTGGTCGCTCGGCAGTTGGATGGAATCAAGTTCACTCTGGGACCTACCGTTGTTACAACGCGTTTGCACCTTGCCGGATTCGGCGGATACGAAGCGCTTGAAAACAAGCCCGCCGATGATCTTCTGGTTGGCCGTTTGATCGCGCAACAAGGTTTGAAAGTCGAATTGCTTCCCTACGTGGTGCAGACCGTACCCGACTATGATTCGCCTCGCGCGCTCTTTAGCAAGCGGCTTCGTTGGATGACCGTCATGCGGCACATGCGTCCTTGGGGACATGTGGGACTTGCTTTCACCCAGGGATTGCCATGGTGTCTGGCCATTGTGCTGACTCACTCCCGTGCAATTGGCCTCGCCTACGTCGCCGCCTATCTGGGTTTTCGCGTGGCGATGACGTGGCTGATCGGCGTCTGGGGATTGCAACAGAAAGGACTCTGGAAGTGGATGCCGCTCATCGTGGTCTGGGACGCCACCGCCTTTGTTATCTGGCTGTTATCCTTTGGACGCAGCAGAATACGGTGGCGTAACGTCGACTACAGGATTCAAGAGGGTATGCTCGTACCTGCTGCCCCAAGTCCTGCGCAAAGTCCACCTCAATGAATGCTCGGCCGAAGAGGCTCCTACGCCTTCTTGGCTCTTCCTACCGCGGAAGTCGCAAGATCCGCACGCGGTTCCGATACTGAGGATTTTCCGGGCAAACTCATCTGCATTCGCCGGTCGTTCTTTGGCGCGCGCCAGTTGACCTGCGGCAGCATGAGGGAGGCGTCCACTCTGTCGCGATACTTCATGGCGATGTTCATGAGCGAATCGAGCAGCGAATCCGAGAGGTGGTGTGGTTGCAACCCCAGGTCGATGAGCTTCGAATGCTTGGCGTTGTAATAATGCTGCTCGGCCTCGACGCGAGGATCGGGAATATGATCGATTTCCACAGTTACGCCAAGTTTCTTCGCCGCGGACTCCACCATGTGAGCCAAATCTAAAACGGAGAATTGTTCGGTGAACTGGTTGTACACGCGGCACTCGCCTTTGGCTGCGGGATTGTGGCAGGCAAGCTCGATGCACCGGACCGTGTCGCGAATGTCCAGGAAACCGCGGGTCTGACCGCCCTTGCCGTAAACCGTGAGCGGCTGGCCGATGGCTGCCTGCACGCAAAAACGATTGAGGACCGTGCCGAACACGTCGTCGTAATCGAACCGGTTGATCAGCGCTTCATCAAGGGCGGTTTCGTCCGTCATTGTTCCATAGACCACGCCCTGATTCAGGTCCGTGGCGCGAATCCCCCAAATCTTGCAGGCGAACATCATGTTGTGGCTGTCGTGCACCTTGGAGAGGTGATAAAAAGATCCGGGCTGCTTCGGGAAGGGAACTACGTCCTTGCGCCCGTTGTGTTCGATGGCGATGTAGCCTTCTTCGATGTCGATGTTGGGCGTGCCATATTCGCCCATGGTCCCCAGCTTGACGAGGTGACAGTCCGGCAAGAATTCGCGCATGGCGAAAAGTACGTTCAGTGTTCCGACGACGTTATTGACCTGCGTGAAGACCGCGTGCTTGCGGTCAATCATCGAATAGGGAGCAGACCGCTGCTCCGCAAAATGCACCACGGCTTCCGGCTCGAAGGATTTGAAGGCCGAAGCGAGAAAGTCGTAGTCGGCCACGTCGCCAACGAACAGCTCAATGTTCTTGCCGGTTAGGTTTTGCCACACTCTCACGCGATCCGTCAGCGGACGAATCGGAGTCAGCGTTTGCGCGCCAAGCTCGTGGTCCCAAAGGCGTCGCAAAAAGTTGTCAACAATAGCGACCGAATGGCCCCGCTGCGACAGATAGAGAGCTGTGGCCCAACCGCAATAGCCGTCCCCACCGAGCACGGCAATCTTCATGTACCCTCCTTCGGGCAGATTCCTTTCAGATTTCTACGGCAGTCCGAACTGCGGGTGACTCTCCTTAGATGCGCAGCCGGACAAACAGGGGTACTGAGCAAAAGTGCTTTGGACTGGACTTTCTTTTTTTACCTGTATATCCAGGGCTTTGCAAGCGGGTTTTTGGAAACTGCTGACAAACGGGGCATCCCGCCCGCCCCGCCGGCGTGCCCTAACGGATGGTTGGTGAGAACAAGTTTCCCGCCCCCAGCAGCGACGATTTCGAGATGCTCGGGGCCAACCATATCTTTGAATGGTTGGAGCTTTGGCTGGTAGGTCACAAGATAGCAGCGTTGCGAGTCGAGCCAAAGCCTTTTGAATCGCGCGTCGTCGATGAAAACGTCCGGAGCGCCCGGCGCATAAGAGCCGTATTCAAGATTGTGGTACCGGCCATTCAGAATGAGCGCATCTCGGTCCAGGTAAAACGCAATGGAAGATAGGCTCCATAAATTTCGGTCAATGATCAGTTTGCCCTCTGGTGATTTCGCGAGAACCTCGGCCAGTGGCCGCGAGGACAGAAATGGATCGAATACCACCATCGCCAGACGCGCTGCGTGGTAAAACACCACCATCATTAGCGCTGCTGCCAGGAAAGAGCGTAGGTCGACCCATCGCGCAGTTGTAATGGCGCCTGCAAGCAAGGCGATCGCAGCGACCGCCAGGGGAAGGCGCAGATAAGCAAAGGAATCGAGGGTAAGGTCCATCATGTGGCCCAGGGAGAGCGAATAAGCACCGGGATGATGGCCGAGCGCGGAAGAGATGTCACCCGGCGCTGGAACGTTTCGCACTAGGAAAAAAATGGTGAGGCATGCGAGTCCCCCAACGCCGGCAACCACGGAAAGAACACGAGTTCCGCGCCGGATCCAATCACCGCCCGCAGCCATTGCTGAGCCAAGTAGCAAAGCCAGCGCGGGATAGCAGGGCATCGAGTAATATTCCTGCGTCGTCGAAAAAGCGAAGAAGCCGAGGATACATCCGATCCAGCAAATCGCCAGCAGGCGTACACGGCCGGCGCGGTCGATCGGTTTAAAAGAGAGCTTTGCGACTGCGGGGAAATAAACGCTCCAAGGAAAAAGCCATAGGAAATGAAGCAGCCAGAACCAGAGCCGAGGGACTGTATTGTAATCGTGCGGGTATCGCAAGTTGAGGAAGCGGAGAACCTGCTCATTGATGAGGTAGAACCACAGAAAGCCGTGATATTCGCCCGGACCGCTGTGAAGCGAAAGAGAGAAATAAGGTGGATTTCGAATTGTAGCCAGAATGTGCCAGGGTGCCGCTACGAGGAGTGCAATGAAGAATCCGCTGATGGGGCGCAACCGCTTCCAGGTGCGAGCCACAAAAAATTGCTTGGTCACGAAGAGATACAGTACGCCTGTGGCGATCGGAAATACCGCGCCAATCAAACTCTTTAGAAGAACCCCAGCTCCCAGGCTGACGGCGAGAACGCATGCCCAGAATCGCGGGCGCGGCTCCTCTTCATCTAGGACACGCAGGAATGCCCACATCGCTAGAGCGATGGTGAGCGTCAAAATCACATCGGAGATAACCACTCGGGTAAACAGGAAGAGGCCAACACAGGTTGCCATGCACAACCCTGCACATAATCCTGCTTTCCGTCCGAAAGCCCATGCACCGAAGGCGCACGTTAGGCAGGCCAATCCGATCGCGGCAAGCGCGAAAGGAATGCGCGCGGCCCAATCATGAACTCCAAAAATCCCGAAAGAAATCGCCATGGGCCAGTAATACAACGGTGGTTTCTCGAGCAGGGCGATGCCATTCAGCCGCGGCGTTATCCAATCACCGGTTGCAAGCATCGCTCGCGCGGTTTGGGCCATCGCCGCATCCGTGTCGTCCATCAAAGACGGCGGAGAAACGATGCAGCCGAGATAAATCGCCGCAGAGAATAGAGTCACAAGCAGGCAGATGGATATATTGCTTGTTAGCAATGGTCCGTGCACTAAAGGATTTTGAGTAGAAATGAGGCGCTCCTCGAAGCGGCAATCTGTTCAAAGGCCATCTCGATGCACTTTGGAAACTTCACTGTCAAGATGTTTTGACGGCATCTCTGGATCCGCACGGGCGGTAGAATCACGGACTCATCGGGCCACCCTTCGATTCGGCGGCCGTCAGATGGATCAAAAAGCCTAATGAAAAGGCTCAGCAAAGGCGTAGCCGTTCAGCGCGACAGCATCAGCAAACTCCGTGGATAATAGGGCATCGCGCTCGGTATCCCAATCGAATTCCCAAGAGGAATAGCGAGTTCGCAGCTCCTTCGTGCCCTTTCCAGGGTGTGCCACTAGTTCGACGTGCGGTCTCCCCATGCAAGCTGCGGCATGGAGCTCGTCGGAGAGAATGGCAGCAGTGTTGTTGCCGGCGTGAGCAAGGCCCAGACAGGCAAAAAATCCGTCAACTTGTTGCGCCCGGCGCCACGAAAGACTCTGAAGCGCCAGCCCACCAACAGACTTCTTGATAATGCGCAGCGTGGGACACCAAGGTACGCGAATCCGCCGGATGCCGTGTTCCTTCGCCTGATTCAGGCACAATTCCCAAATGCCAGCCAGAACATGCACGTGCTGGTGACTGTCCAGATGGGAAAGTCTCCGCGGGTCAACACCATTATCCGCGCAGAGCAGCAACTGTCGCTGAATCTCGGCGGCGATCGCTACCCTGATTGCCTGCCCTCCAAGCAATAGTTGCCTTGCCAGATGCTTCCAATTGGGAATAAGCCGCCCATCGGTCGACCACGGTTCGCCAACTAAAGTTAAATGTAGCCCCACGTGCAGCCCTTGATCCATGAGTTCAACCATCTTGTTCCACTCAAGGGATTGTCCTGTGGGACAAAACGATATGCCCTGCACGCGCCTCCGTTCGACGCATTGCAGTATGCCGCGGTCAATATCCGAGTGCAGCCCAAAATCATCGGCGTTGACCAGCAAGCGGGCGCGACGATCGTCGCCGTTCACGCTCGCCTAATCCTTGCGCACAGCGGCGCGTACGTCGCTGTCAAGCCCGGCTGGTCCCAGGGAAACTGTCGCAGAACTCGTTATGGGAATTGTATCCCCGGGGATCAAGTCCATAACCACGAACGCCGGCCGCGCGCGGACTTGCTCGAGGATCAACAACGTGTAGCGCCCCAAGATTCCAAGCGAGGCAAGCACGCAACCGCTAAGGAAAAAGATGGCGGTAATAAGATCCGTAAAACCAGCTACGACGCTATCCCAGTGCAACAGCTTCCACGCGAAGTGGCCCGCGCCGAACAGGAATGAAATGAACGAGATCGTCATGCCCAGCCAGAACACCAGTCTAAGTGGCACAGTGCTGTAATCAAAAAGTGCTTTGCGCGCCATGCGTAACAGCATTCGGTACGAATAGGACGGGGTCCCGTGCAGTCGCTCTGCCTGGTTGAATTCCAATCTCGTTTGGTGGAAGCCGAGCGAAGGAATCAGACCCCGCAGGAATTTTTCGCGCTCCGGAATATTCATCAGCACACTGACCACCCGCCGACTGAGCAGCCGGAAGTCCGAGGCATTCGGCACGATAGGTGTGTCCGAAATATGGTTGAAAAGTCGATACGCCAGCATTGAAAACAGCCCACGTTTCACACCCGAGGGGTCAGAGCGGACCATCTGAACCACGTCGGCACCGCGTTCGTGGGCCTCCACCATACGAGGAATTTCACCCGGAGGATGTTGCAAGTCGGAATCCATCATGATGACGGCATCCCCCGAGGCATATGCAAGTCCCGCAGACAGGGCGGCTTGATGGCCGAAATTCTTGCTGAGGCGGACGTATCCGACCGGCGTCCCACTCGTGCGAATTTCATGCATTTTTTCCACGGAGTCGTCGGAGCTGCCGTCGTCAACGAACAAGATCTCCGTGTCCCAGTGTTTGATTTGGCTCGCGGCAGTCCGCAGTTCTTCGACTAGGACAGCGAGGTTGTCGGCCTCATTGTGCACCGGGATGACCACCGTCAATCGCCGCTTCCGCATAGTAGTTTTGATTTCCACTCGATTCTTCTTATTTGCAACGGCGAAGCATGAATCCAGGAATTTCTGCCGCCCTAACAAAGTATAGCAACTCCATTCCTGGAAAGTCCCAGAGATTTACGCGTTCTGTGATGGTTTTTGCGCGTCGTGCAACTGGGACGCCCGAAGCAGTTCTTCCAGCGAATATCGGAAGAATTGTTTCGGACGCATTAATTCACATGGACCTGCAGGGTGCGTATCAACGTACTTGCTCCATTCCAAAAAATCTGGACGCCAATGCAAACGAGCAGAAAGGAAGAAAGCCGCAAAATAATGCTCATGCCGCTTTCGCCGATGACGGCGGCGAGGCGGTCCGAGAATCCATAGCAAAGATAGATACTTACGGCTACCAGAGCGGAACCAATCACCGCAGCGAGAATCGCGAGGAGATTCGGGCCGAGGTGGTGCGGCTCATTGGCGCCAAGCGTGATGGCCATGGAGATGGAACCTGGCCCAACCGTTAGCGGGAGAGTGAGAGGATAGAAGGCGCTGCGAAAAACATCGTTGGGATTCACTTTTTTCTGGACTTCGGGGCCGCGGTCCACTTCACGACGGGAATGGAGATTCCGAAAAAATGCAGAATGTGCGTGCCGATGACGAACGAGGCGATCAACAGGATAAAACTGTTCAGGGCGACATGCCGCGCCAGGATGCGGCGCACAGGGTGAGGATACTCTCGCGTGAGGACGAAAAACACGGGACTGCCGCCGAGAGGATTGACGATAGGAAACAGAGCGGTGAGGATGAGCAGGATACTTTTGGCGACTTCCAACGGAGCCTCCGGAGAGGAGAGTATAGCCGAGGCGGGGCTCTTGCCGATTTTTTGAAGAGAGGGGTACCCCCAGGGGTATCCCCACCCCCGGGTGTTTTTGGGTAAAGAGTGCGGAATTGCTTGAAATAAAAGAGTTGAGTTTTTCGCCGTGTCAAAGAGTGCGCAAGAATGTGAAAAGAAAGGACTTGAGGGTAGTGCGAGTGGGAGCGCCGCGGAATGGGTTCCAGAATGGGAATTGTTACGTGACACGTTAGAGTCAAAGGGCGTAGAGATTTCAACACAGAGGTCACGGAGGTCACAGAGAGGAGCAAAGGAAGACATAGACCGAGGCTGGTTGGCGACAAACACGCAGAATGATAGCACGGTCTAATTAGGTTGTTAAGTGTTTTCCACTGAAAGGCAGAAATTGGGGGTTAAACGGTCGTGGGGAGAGTTGAACGGTTCGCAGCGGAGGCAAGAAGGGGCGACCCAATCTTGGTCAGTCAAGTGTGACATCTGTCCTAGGGGATGTCGAACCGGGGTGGAACGAGTTGTCTCTCGGCGCATGAGAACTCGATCCACCCTAGTTCTGTGGCGTGCCCTAGAAGACGAACTTCGCGGCCAACTGGACGATTCGCGGAGTGATGTCTGAGGTCGGAAATTGGAACGGGAAATTCCTCGAACTTACCGCCTGAGGCGCTGCCAAACAGGGGGCTGCAGTGGTCCCGCAAGCCGACGAAGTGAAGGCGTACTGAGTCCGGCTGACACCGCTTATGTTGGTGTGGTTGAAGATGTTGAACGCCTCACCGATAAGCTGGAGGCGGACTCGCTCCGTGAACTGAACATTCTTGGTAATGCGAGGATCCAGAGAAACAGTGCGCGGCAGGTAGAATGTGTTGCGCCCTAACCGCGGCGTGCGATCGGTGGAGCGGTTCGAGTCATTGTTCAGGTCGGTATTTACCATCGCGGAGTATGGCTGGCCGGACTGAGCCGTCAAGATTCCGCTGAGCTCCCAACCACCGAGGATCTGCTTGGGAGCACCAGAAAACCGCTGAGCGTAGTTCAGGTTCCAAACTCCACTCAGAACAAAACGGTGGCGCTGGTCATTGATTCCGGCAGCTCGATCCGCGCGGACAATGCCGGGATCGGAAACCATCTTGGCGTCGTCGCCACCTGAGAATGGAACAACGGAAGTGGCGTCGGGGGCATCGTCAATTACTTTTCCATAGGTATAACTGCCCAGGACTTGATAGTTGTGGCCGAATCGTTTGTTGAGCTGGATTATGAGGCCGTTGTAGGACGAGTTTGAGTTGCTTTCGACTTCCTCGATGCGCTGGAAGTTGCCGTTGGGCCTACAAGTGTTACTAGAGGGGATGACGAAGAGGCCGGCAGGACATGTGGCGGGCGTCCCGCTGGGGCTCGGATACCGGAGAAAATTCAAAACCGTACTGCTTCCAGCGATCCCGATGGTTGCGGGGACCTCTCCAGCCAAGTTGATATCGCGGGTGCGTTGAAGGTGTACGCCGCGAACGCCGAGATACGAAACGGTAAGCGCCGTGTCCCTTGCCAGTTGGTATTCGATGCCGAAACTCGATTGTTGCGTGTAGGGTTCTACATAGCTGGGATTGAAGACGAAGATTGTCGGCGGCGGCGGCGTCGGAACCCCCGGACCCGGAGCGGGAGGCGGGCAGCTGGGGTTGGCAACGGGTGGGCCGCAAACAGTGTTGGGATAAGTGACCGGAATGGAGGTGCCGCGATAGGTGAGCGTTACCACCTGAAGGCCATTGTTGGAATGGGCCGTGCCGACCAAGATGGAAGGTGTGCGTCCATAATAGATTCCGTAGCCGCCGCGGACAACAATCCGCTGATTGAGGCGAGTTGGCGTCCAGGCAAAACCTAGACGCGGACCAAAATTATTCTTGTCGCTATTAATGTGATTCGTAAGGATGCCAGCCTGTGCGGCGACGGGGTTCGAGACGGGCGGCTGGGCCAGCGCTTCGTAGTCATAACGAAGACCCGGGTTCAATGTAAAGTTTGGAGTGATTCGCCATTCATCCTGAATAAAGCCGGAGTATTCCTTAAGGTCCGGGTGCGTAGCTGGCCCGGTAGTTCCGACACCACCGAAGGCCTGGACAAACTGATCGGTTGCGCCATAACAGGGGACGCTTGAGAGACTACAGCCGAAGGACTGCAGACTATTAAAAGTGTAAGCACCGGAAAAGTTTCCCGGGAAGAAGTTTGCGATGGCATCGGTCAGGATATCACCGCCGAATTTGACGGTGTGGCGGCCTTTGACCCAGGTGAGGACGTCGGCAAACTGGCCGCGCTTGATGTTGGTGAAGCGAGGGCTAAAGAAATTCCGGCCGACGGTGAGCTGCAACTGGCCACCATTGAAGACGGAAGCTTCGGGATTGGTGCTATTGGCTTGACCCGGCTCATTATCACGAACATAGGCGGCGCGGACTTCATTGACGAAGCGCGGCGAAAGCGTGGAAGTAAGCTGTCCGGAGATGGTATCGGAAGTGACGTTGGAAGCGCCGGTGTGTTCGAGGGAGTTGGAGGAACCGCCATTTTCGAGGTTCGCGCCAGTGAAACGCTGACTATTGATGCGCACGGTCAAAAGTTCATTGGAATTAATGTGCCAGTCCGCCTTGCCGAGATAAACATCCTGATTGAAGCCACTCGTCCAGGAGGCGCTGCGCGCCAGCAGATAGGTGCAAGCAGCGGTGACATTGGCGTCAGTGGAAGGCGCGGCACATCCGCTGACGGGAAGTACCAAATTCTGAGTAATGTTGCGCTGTCCGTCGTAGTCAAAAAAGAAGAAAAGGCGGCCCTTCAGAACCGGGCCGCCAAGATTCCCGCCGAACTGGTTGAAATGGTAGGGTTGCTTGGCGCGACCCTGAGCTTTGGCGATGGGATCGGTGGCATTGAGACTGCGGTCGCGGAAGAACTCGAAACCGGTTCCATGAAACTGATTGGTGCCGGATTTGGTGACCACATTGATTACGGCGCCGCCGGCGCTGCCGTATTCGGCGGAGTATGCGTTTGAATTGACCTGGAATTCCTGAACGGCATCCTGACTGAACTGGTAGGGAGCGCGGCCGGAGCCGGTACGGCCCAGGGTTTGGCCAAAGAAGGTGTTGTTATTGTCGGAGCCGTCGACGATGAGAGAGTTGAGGGTGCCGCGCTGGCCGGCAAAGCTGATGTCACCGCCGCGGACGTCGGTGGTTACGCCTGGAGTAAGAAGAGTGAAATTGATGAAATTGCGGCCGAGAGTGGGAAGATCGCTCACCGCAAGTTCATTGACAGAAGATTGGACAGAAGAGCGTGTGACCTCAACGATGGGAGTCTCCGAGGTGACTGTGACAGAGGTAGCCTGGCTCCCCACCTTCAGCTGGATGGGCAAGTTTATGGTAACGCCCACGGCAACAGTGACGCGAACGGCGTAATTGGAGAAACCGGCATTCTCAGCAGTAACAACGTAAGTTCCAGGAGGCACAACAGGAAAATGAAACAAACCACTCTCATCGCTGACAGACTCGAGCTTCAGGCCGGTATCAGAATCAACGGCACTGAGTTTTACACCCGAGATGGCGCCACCCTGAGCATCGGTAATGGTGCCTTCAATCGAGCCGCTGGTGCCCCGTTGGGCGCTGGCGGTACAGACAAGAAATAGCACGGCAGCCAAGCAAATGGCTGCAGCTCTGCACATTGAAACAAATGACAAAGTCATTTCATGCCCCCTCTGATGGCGAGATCGCACCGAATGATCGAAATCCCCAGCACAATCGTACTTTTTATCTCTGCTGAGCCTAGAAAGCGAACCTCAGACCAAGCTGGGCAGTGAACGGCGAGCCTGGAGAATTAAAGGTGTTGTAGCAGCCGCTGTTCTTCGAACAGAAGGAAGGGTCGGTCAGCTGGCGAAAGGTAGCAGGCGCCGCGACGACGTTACCGGCCGCGTCCACCCCCAAACCATAGTTTGTGGTGGTCTGGAAGGGGCTGGGCGTGCCGGATTGGTAGAGGATGTTGGCGGCGTTGAATAGGTTGAAGAAGTCGGCGGTCAGGCTGACGGACTTGCCCTCCCACGGTAGGTGGAAGAGCTTGGCGACACGCAGGTCCACGTTGAGCTGGCGTAGGTCACGGAAGGAATTGCGTCGGAACGAAACGCCGGGTGCCTGGAATGCGCGGTCGCCGAAGGAATTGTTGTCTCCGTTGATGTCTGAGAATCCGACCAGGGCATCGATGGGCCTGCCGGAGCGGAAATGGCCGAGAGAGCTGAGCATGAAGCCCCAAGGCAGGTCGATTAGGCCGTTGACCTGTGCGTTATGGCGAGCGTCGAGCCGGGAAAAGCCGTATTCGGGACCCAAGTTAAACGAGTTGTCGTAGTCGAAGCCGCTGGCCAGGCGCTCGTTATCGTCGTCGGAGTAATTGTAGCTGAGCGTGTAGTAGCCCTGGAATTGCACGCGACCGCGCCGGTAGTTGCTCCGCAATGTGAGGCCGTCGTAGCGCGAACGCGCGTTGGTTTGGCGAATGGTCACGTCGCCAAGTGTCGGTATTGGCCGTTGCTGTTTGCATGCACCGCCGTGTATACCAAAGCACGGCCGCAGGCTGAGATCGACTTTGGTGCAGACCGCTGACAACGCCGTGCACGTTACGGGTGTTGGCAAGTTCAGGTTGCGGTCACGCTCCAAGTGTACGGTGTTCACGTAGTTGAAGTCGGCGCCGAGCGTAAGGCCCTTGGCGACTTCCCGTTCGATCCCCGCGCTCCACTGAAACGCGCGCGGGCTCTTGTAATCATTGGCAGCGCTGATCGGAGCGGAGCCGACGAACGGGTTGGGGTTGGCCACACCGAGCGCGGTGGCAATTTGCGTGATTTGCGCGGGAGTGATCTTCGGCAAATTGTTTAGTTGCGCCTGATTGAGGTCCACGCCAATGCGCAGCAACTGGCTATAGATGGTTTTGCATGTATCGCCGGTGTAAAGCGGGGTACAAACGAAGCCTGTCGGCAGTGCCAGCGGCAGGGTAACCGAAAGGTCTCCCGGAATCGCCCGATAGTTGTTCAGCGGCGCGGCCAGGACGATGAGCGGGGTCGGGGCGTAGAAGAATCCGACATTGGCGCGAATCACGGTTTTGGTATTGCCAGCCGGGTCCCAGGCTAGCCCGAGGCGCGGCATGTACTGGTCATAGTTGTTCGGGAGCTTTGCCGGGTCATTAGTCAGGCCGATGGGGAATGCAAAGTTTTTGACTTGGTTATAGAGCGTTGAGTTGCTGGTGTCGGGTTGTGGGTTGATGTAGCCCTCCCAACGGAAGCCGGCAGTGACCGTCAGCTTCGGCGTCAGCCGCCAGGTGTCCTGAACAAACAGCGCCACCTGCTTGAGATTGGCATTGAGCAGGCCATTCCCGATATTCACCGAATAGCTGACCAAAGAGCTGTTGGCTGGGTTGGGATCGGTGGGGATGAAGTCGAAGCGATTGTTGACCCCCGGATTGAACGAGAGTAGTTGGAGCAACTCGCCTGTCGCCGCCGCCGTAGTAGCGGCAGAGGGCGTGTTGACATTGAAGACGCCGAATTGGTTAAAGAGGAAGAATTGGTTGGCGTGTACAAAGTCATATTCGCCGCCGAACTTTACCGCATGTTTGCCGAGCGTCCAGGTGGCGTTGCCTGCAAGTTGAACGCGATAGTCATCAAGCGTCGTGGGCAGGAAGTTGCGAGCACCGGTGGTGCCAACAGCATCACTGATTCCGGTGAGCGTCGAGTTTGAGATGCGGGGGCGGTTTTCGAGCGAGTACTGGCCACGTGTTTCGATGACAAATCGCGGCGAAAGAATCCCAGTCCACTGTCCGACGACGGTGTTGGTGCGGTCGCCCTCGGTGCCATTGTTGCTTTGTGCGCGGCTGGTCTCCGGTGAGATGGCGTCGCCGGTCGAGACGGCATTTTGGCCGGTGTTCATGCTGTAGTGGTAGCTCAGGCTGACCCGATGGTTTTGCGTGAAATTGTAGTCCAGGCGACCGAAGCCGGTCAGTGCGTCATTGGTTTGCGTGAATGGGCCTTGTTGCGGCTGGTAGAAGTTGAAGGCTTCCTGTTGCGTGGCTGTCGGCGTAAAGCCGTCCAACCGGTGAAAAACCACGACGTGAGGATTATTGTTCTGCTGGTCTTCAAAGGCTGCGAAGAAAAAGGCCTTATCGCGCTTGATGCGCCCGCCGAGGGAACCGCCCTCCTGATATAGCGAAGTGATGGCGTCGCGTCCAAAGGCATCTTGCTCGGCCAGCGACCCGTTGCGTGCGAAGAGGAACGCGCTGCCGTGGAAGTTGTTCCCGCCCGATTTCGTGGTGGCGTTTACGATGCCCCCAGACGATCGACCAAATTCGACGGAATACCCGGAGGCTACCACCTGGAACTGCGAGATGGCTTCCTGTGGAATGGTGAAGGCGTCGTTGGAGCGCTCTCCGCCCCGGATGCCTCCAAAAAATGGCTCGTTGTAATCGGCTCCGTCGATGGTGACGTTTCCGTTGATTCCACGCTGGCCGACAAACGAAATACCTTGCCGCTGCGGTTCAATCTGCACGGTTGGAGTTAGCGTGACGAAATCCTGGAAGCGCCGTCCATTGATGGGAAGTTCCTCAATAGCCTTTACGCCAATCAGTGCGTCTGCAGTGGGAGCCGTAGACTCGATCACATTTTGTGCTGTTACTTCGATAGATTCGTTTACGCCACCGACCTGCAGATAAGCGTTCACGGTCTGCGCCGCTCCGACGGTCACCTCAACATTAACTTTGTAGGTCTTCATGCCGGATGCATTGAACGTGAGCGTGTAGTTTCCTACCGGCAAGAGAGCAAATCGATAGCCTCCCTCTTCGTCGGTTTTTTCCTCTCTCTGAAGGCCAGTGTCTTTGGCGCTCAGTATCACGGAGGCCCGGGCGACGAAGCTGTGGCTGGCATCGTAAACCGTGCCAACAATCTGGCCAGTTCCGGCCTGCGCTTGTGCGGCAGCCCGCGGGGCCAAGAAAGCGATCGTCAACAACACGAGGCAAGAGCATGCAGTGCCGCTTCCCGTCCGTTTTATTCTCATTAAAATTCCTCCGTTGAATATTCTTCTCGACGCTTCGCACACTTTTGCGACGACCTGAAGCCCCCGAGGCGGAACGGAGAGCTCCCGTCATTTTGGGGACGGATTGTAAAGCTCGCAAACCCCTAGTACAGACAACAACCAACCTACATCCAAGTTTATGCCCTATTTTCTATCACAGGAATTAGCTCCATTGAAGCAAGACCCTGTGGAAAACTTTGGCGCGCACGAAGCAATAATTTCAATGCGCCCGCACCGGGAATGGAGTGCAAGTACCAAACGCAAGCAGCGGCCTGAGAGTAAGGAACACAGGTTGAAGCCATATGAAGGCTGGAAGAATGGAGCGTTACAAGTGCGCCTTGCCCCGCGGCACGCGCGTGCGCTAGAGTCTCGGTGCCACGTTCGAGGTAAAGGATGCCGAAACGCAAAAAAGGCGGGCAACAAAGTTCTGGGGCACCGCGGGAGCGCGTTAGAGTGCTGATTACCGGAGGGCGGATTCAAAGACGCATTCAAGCGCTCGCGCGGGAAATCCGCAAGGATTTTCCTGGTGAGCCGTTGCATCTAGTAAGCGTTCTGAAGGGCGGGGTTTTTTTTCTGACCGACCTGGCGAGGAATATTCCTGGGGAAGTTTCTTTTGATTTCATCGCGGTGTCGAGTTATGGGCAAAAGACGCATTCGTCAGGGCAAGTGCGGTTGACACGGGACTTGGACTCCAGCATCGAGGGGAAAACGGTGATCGTTGTCGAGGACATCCTTGATACGGGAATGACACTGCAATACCTTCTACGGCTGTTTCAGCAGCGCAAGCCGAAGCATCTGCGCGTGGCAGTTTTGTTGGACAAACCGGAGCGGCGGGTCGCGGCGGTACACGCGGACTATGTCGGATTTTCTATTCCCAATGAGTTTGTGGTCGGGTACGGGCTGGATTACGCCG
>WNFT01001075.1_pt1 | contig 27058 bp, 25 predicted proteins | sample 5400191 | NCBI WGS metagenome assembly WNFT01 (sample SAMN13153359, study PRJNA577476) | soil metagenome | isolation source: 80 cm saprolite under Madrone tree | place: USA:California | collected 2016-06-14 | reverse complement strand
ATGCCGCCGTGCTCAACGCGTATCCCCCGGACCCGGCGCACCCGCAGATCCCGGCGCGCATCTCGCCGGAGATCCGGAGCTGCGTCGCCTTCTTCAAGCGCATCCCGGCCGGCGCCTTCCGCGCACGCGACAACGCGTGCATCCACCACGTGGACCAGCTCGTGCTGCGCGAGATGGACCGCGTCGGCTACCGGATCGCGCGCTTCCTCGAGGCCAACGACCACTGGGCGTTCCAGACGGCGGCGCAGGAGACCGTCTGGGAGATGAAGACCGCGAGCTATGGCTCTCTCTCGACGCGCCACGTCGCCATCGAGGCCGGGCTCGGCACCATCGGCCTCGAGTTGAATCTTCTGACGAAGGAAGCGGGGCCGCGCTGCTACACGACCGTGGTCCTCACCGACGCCGTGCTCGAGCCCGACGGCAAGCTCACTGAGCAGCTCTGCATCGGCGAGCCCTGCTCGCGCTGTCTCTACTCCTGCCCGCCCGACGCCGTCCAGCACTGGGGGCTCGACAAGCGCCTGTGCGCGACCTTCGCGCAGGAGTTCGGCTTCTCCACGATCGTGCGCGTCTTCAGTGCCTTCGTACGCGGCCAGGGCGACGAGGCGAAGCGGCGAGCGCTCGCCGGTCACGAGTGGTTCGGCATCTGGCAGGGGCTCCTGCGCGTCGTCGGCGCCTTCGGGGACTGCCCCCGCTGCCTCGCCGTCTGCCCCGTCGGCGACGACTACAACCGGTTCCTCAAGGACGCCCAGCGCGAGATCCCGGAGAAGACCGACGCGAAGGTCGCGCGAGCGCGCGAGCTGCTCGGGATCAAGAAGCGGGGCGAGCCGATCCGCGGCATGGCCGACGGCCGCGTGCGCTGGATCGGCGAGGACGGCTATCGCCCGCCCGCCCGGCGCGCCGGGACTCCCGCGTGAGCCTCACCGCCGCGGCCGTCAAGGCGAAGGCGAGGGCGCTCGGCGCGGACCTGGTCGGCATCGCTCGTGGCGATGTGCTCGACCGCCACCCGCCCGATCCGTCCCGCCCGCAAACGCCAGCCCGCATCACGTCAGACGACTCGAAGTCGGTCATCGTGCTCGCCCGTCGGCTCCTCACCGGGATCAACCGTCTGAAAGGCCACGACGACCGCCACAAGCAGTACTCGACCGAGCTCGTGCTGACCGATCTCGAGGAGATCGAGCTGAAGCTCGTCTACTTCCTGGAGGACGCAGGCTTTCCATCGATCACGGTGCCTCCCGTCCACTTCGACCCGCGCCACTACGACCCGAAGGGCGACACGCGCGGCCCGCTCTCGCTCGCTCACGCCGCTGTCGAGGCCGGGCTCGGCACGCTCGGGCTCAATCTGATGCTGCTCACGCCAGAGTACGGCCCGCGAGTCCTGCTCGGCGCCGTGCTCACGAACTGCGAGTTGGACCCCGACCGTCCCCTCGCCGAGGCGCTCTGCCTGGGCGAAGCGTGTGGTCGTTGTCTCCTCGCCTGCCCGGCCGACGCGATCGGCCAATGGACGCTCGACAAGGAGCGCTGCGCGCCGCTCGCGTCTCCGTACGGGTTCAGCTATCTGATGAGCCACGTCGAGCGCATGGTGCAGGCCTCGCGCGAGGAGCAGCTGGCGCTCCTGAAGTCGAAGGAGTCGTTCATGAGCTGGCAGTCGATACTGCGCGGCGTCGGCGTCTACTCGGGTTGCACGCGCTGCGTGGACGTCTGCCCGGTCGGCCGCGACTACGATGCGCACCTCAGGGACGCGCAGGAGGCGATCGCCGAGCGGACGCCCGAGAAGGAAGCGCGCCTGGCGCAGATGGCATGCCGGCGCGAGTCAGGTGACCGCGGCCCGCACTATGCGCACTCGGCGCGCTGGATCGAGGGCTCGCCAGGCCCGTAGGCCTCTGGAAGACAAGCTCTGGACCGATTGGTCTTAAATTCAGGGCTATTTATAGTACTATTTTACTATGAAGACAGTATCGATAGACGAGCTGAAGCGCAATCTGTCCTCCCTCGTCGATCAGGCGGCGGCGGGAGCGCGGATCCTGATCACGAAGCATCGGCGGCCCATCGCCACGCTGTCTGCGGCCGACATGGAGCATGTCCACGTCGGGCCGAGGTTCGGCCGCGGGACTCTCAAGCCACTGCTCCGGGCGCCAACGCAGGGCAAGTATCTGGAGGTCCTGGAAGACGACCGCCGGCCGTCCGCGGGGCGCCGCTGACCAGCCGTGCCAGCCGGACGATACTACGTCGATACCTCCGCCTACCTGTGTCTGCTCCTCGGCGAGGCGGGATGGCAGCGGTTGGCCGGAGAGTTAGACGGCGGGCATCTACTGTCGAGCGCCCTTCTCGCCCTCGAAGCCGAGCGAACTCTCGTACACCTCTCGCGCGCGGGACAGTTGACGCCCGCCGATCTCCAAAACGCCATCGATCGGCTCGCACGCGATCTCGACCACTTTGCTCTCCGAGACCTCACCCTCGACCTCTGCCGCTGGCGGGTCATGCCCATCGTGTCAACGCCGCGCTCGCTTGATCTCGCCCACCTGCGAACGGCGCTCTGGTTCCACCAGCGACAACCGCTCACACGGTTCGTGAGCCTGGACATGCCCCAGAACCAGGCGGCCCGCGAGCTCGGCCTTCCGGTCTGAGGCGAAGCTCAAATCGAGAAGTGAGGACATCTGGCGTGCCCTCGGACTGACGGGCGATCGGGTTGCCGAGTTCACGCTCGCCGACGGTACGACCATCCGGCGGCAGGTGTCCGAGTGCCGCGTTCAGGTCGGAGGACACCGGCGCCATCGGGTTGGACCCCCGCGCCCCTGCCCTCCTGACGTCCTGAGCCGTCGCCGTCTCGGTCGGACCCGGCGCGGCTCACGCGAAGGGGTCGTCGTCCGCGCTCTCGTGCCAGACATACTCCATGTTGCGCGCCGCGGTGAGCGCCATCTCCCGGCCGTGCAGGCGGGCGATCAGACTGAGCGCCATATCGATTCCCGCCGAGACGCCGGACGAGGTCAGGACGTCGCCGTCGTCGACCCAGCGGGCCTTCCGCTTCCAGAGTACCCGCGGCCCCTGTTGGATCACCCAGTCCCAGGCGATCTTGTTCGACGTCGCGGGCCGGCCGTCGAGGAGGCCAGTCCGGGCGAGCAGCGCTGAGCCGGTGCAGACCGTCGTCGTGATGCGGGCCCGGCGGCTCGCCGCGGCGAGCCGACCGAGGAACGCCTGGTCGGCGACGGCTGCGCGCGTCCCGAACCCGCCGGGGACGAGCAAGATGTCGAAGTCCGGTGCTCGTTCGAAGCTCCAGTCCGCCCAGGTCGCCGGCCCCTCACCGGCCTTCACTCGCCCCGGCTCGCGCGCCATCGAAAAGATCTCGAAGAAGGGCCGTCGCTTGCCGTCGGGTTGCAGCACCCGGCACGAGGCGAACGCCTGCACGGGGCCGTACACGTCGAGAACGGTGAAGCCTTCGAACAGCGCGACGGCGACGCGCTGGATCGGCGGTGTTTCAGTCATGGGGTCTCTCCGAGAAGCGGAACCTTCGCCTTGGCGTAAGTCAGCTTCTCCGTGATGCGGCCGTTCTCGACGTGGAGGATGTCGAGCCCCCGCCACGCCGACGGCCCGCGCTTGGTCTCGAGCGTGCAGAGCCAGCGGATCAGCGCCTTGCCCGCGGCCGCGTCCACGAAGATGTCCTCGGTGTGGAAGCGGAGCTTCCCGTAGTCGCCGCGGAATTGCGGCTCGAACGCCGCGCGGATCGCCGCCGTGCCGCGATTGATCGTCCCGTTGAACTCGTCGTAGACCGCATCCTCGGCCATGAACGACATGACACCGTCCAGGTCCTCACGGTTGAGCGCTTCGGTGAATTGTCTGACCAGCTCCCCGAGCTCCCCGCGCTCCATCGCCATCTCCTCGTTCCTCGCCCTCTTATCGATGACAAACTTTCAGGGCGACACATGTCACGCCGGCACGGCAGCGCAGAACTCTGCGACGCCATTGGCGACGCATAGGAGGCGCCGCATGCCAAAGAGAAGCCTGCTCGTCATCGCACTCGCGTTAACAGCCACCGGTTTCCCGATCACCGAAGCAGTCGCTGCTGACGTGAACGTCGGGATCAAGATCGGCGTACCGGCGCCGCCGAGAATTGTATTGGCTGCGCCTCCGCCTGTTGTCGTCGTACCCAACACCCCCGTTTCCTACGTCCCCAGTGTGAACTTCAATCTCTTCGTCTACAGTGGCCGGTACTACACCTTTCACGACGGCGCATGGTTCCAGGCCACGAGCCACAGCGGCCCGTGGGCTTTCATCGCGACCGAGCGCGTGCCCAGGCCGGTCGTCGCAGTGCCGGTGACCTATTACAAGGTCCCACCGGGCCACGCCAAGAAGATGGGACCCCCGGCGGCGGCACCGGCGGGTCGAGCGGCTTCCGAGGGCTTCTGCCCTCCGGGACAGGCGAAGAAGGGGCGCTGCTAGCCCGTCCATTCGTATTTCTTCGCGGCCTTCTCGTTCAGCTCGGTGCCCCAGCCCGGGGCCGTCGGGATCTTCATGTGGCCGCCCGCGATCTCGGGCAGCGCCGTGAACAGCTCGTCGCGGTAGGGCGTCTGCTCCGGGTCGCTTTCCATGATCCGCACGTTCGAGACTGACGCGCAGAGGTTGAGGCTCTGGAACGTGCTGAGGTGGCCGTTGTAGTTGTGGGGCGCGATGTTGAGCTCGTAGCTCTCTGCGAGGTCGGCCACCTTCTTCGCCGCCGAGAAGCCCTGCCACTGGACGTCGACCTTCACCACGTCCATCGCGTGCAACTCGAAGTACGGCCGGTACTGGCGCATCGTCTGGAGCTGCTCACCGGAGCAGATCGGCGGGCGCACGGACGACTTGAGCTGGGCCAGCGCGTGTGGGTCCTGGTTGTCGATCTCGAGCCAGAAGAGGTCGTACGGTTCGAGCGCCCGCCCCACGCGAATGGCTTCGCTGGGCTTGAAGTTGACATTGATGTCGAGACAGATGCCGATCTCCGGGCCGACGGCCTCGCGCATCGCCCCGATCTGCGCCACCGCCTGCTTCACAATGTCGTGCGTGGCCACCTGGTCGTGCGGGCCGAGCCGACCCTGGCTGATCGCGCGCGCCGGATCGCCGGGCCAGATGATGTTGGTCTTGAACACCGTGTAACCGCGCGCCGGCGCCTCTCGGGCGACGTCGGCCAGATCTTGCAGGCTCCGGAGCGGCTTGGCGCCGAGGAGCTTCCAGTTGTTCGCGCGGTAGGTCGCGAGATGCGACCAGTAGACCCACTGCCGCTCGCGGTGCGGCCCGCCCACGAGCTTGTAGACCGAAACGCCCAGCGCCTTGCCGGCCAGGTCCCATAGTGCGAGCTCAATGCCCGCGATCGCCTGCTGGGTCGCCCCGTATGGCGCCTGGCGGACGGCCCGGTAGAGGTCCAGATAGTGTTTCTCGACCGCTGTCGGATCCTTCCCGATCAGGCGCTGGCCGAGGTCCTGCACGAGCCCGACCAGGCCGCGGCTGAGACCGTCGGATCCGAACTCGCTGTAGCCCGTTAACCCGGCGTCGGTGCGGATCGCGCAGAAGAGCCACGCCCGCGGCGGCGTGAAGCCGTTGGACACCACGAACGTCTCGATCCCGGTGATCTTCATGTCGTGTCCTTTCTCAATGGCGGCGGCGCCGACCTCACCCGCGCCGCGGGGTGAAGCTCTTGACCGAGACGTACTGGTCCGGCCACGGAAGATCCCATCCCTGCTCGTACGCGGCGTGCCGCGTCCAGTAGGGGTCGTACAGGTGGCCGCGGGCGAGCACGCAGAGGTCGGCGCGCCCCGCGGCCAGGATGCTGTTGACGTCGTCGTACGAGGCGATGTTGCCCACGGTCATCGTCGCAATCCCAGCCTCGTAGCGGATACGATCGCTGAACGGCGTCTGGTAGAGGCGACCATACACGGGCTTCTGGTCGGGCACGGTCTGGCCGGTCGAGACAGTGACGATGTCACAGCCGTGCTCGCGGAGCAATCGCGCCAGGCCCACCGCATCGTCAGGGCTGAGTCCTCCGGCGATCCAGTCGGTCGCCGAGATCTTCACCGACATGGGCTTCCCCCGAGGCCAGACAGCGCGCACGGCATCGAGGACCTCGAGCGGATAGCGCGCGCGGTTCTCCAGCGAGCCGCCGTACTCATCCGTACGGACGTTCGTCAGCGGTGAGATGAAGCTCGCCAGCAGATAGCCATGGGCCACGTGGAGCTCGAGCATGTCGAAGCCCGCGTGCTCCGCCATGTCCGCCGCACGGACAAACTGCTCGCGCACCGCGTTCATGTCGCTCCGGTCCATCGCTTTCGGCACCTGGCTGTACGGGTGGTACGGGAGCGCGGAGGCCGAAAGAAGGGGCCAGTTGCCGTCGGGCAGCGGCTCGTCGATCCCCTCCCAGAGTCGGCGCGTCGAGCCTTTGCGGCCGGCATGGGCGAGCTGGAGCGCGATCCGCGCCGGGCTCGCCGCGTGGACGAAGTCGACGATGCGCTTCCAGGCAGCGAGGTGCGCGGGCTTGTACATCCCGGTGCAGCCGGGCGTGATCCGCCCCACGCGGCTCACGTCGGTCATCTCCGCGATGACGAGCCCGGCCCCTCCGACCGCGCGCGAGCCGAGGTTCACGAGGTGCCAGTCGCCGGGCGTGCCGTCCTCGGCCGAGTACTGGCACATCGGCGAGACCACGACCCGGTTCGCGAGCAGCATGTCGCGCAGCCGGAACGGCGTGAACATGGGCGGTGGCGTCAGCGCCCCGGGCGCCGGGACGCGGCTCTGCCGCTCGGCCTGGGAGGCGAACCAGCGGTCGACCGTGGCCACGAAGCTCGGGTCACGGAGCTTCAGGTTGTCGTGAGTCACGCGCAGGCTCCGGGTCAGGAGACTCATGGCGAACTGGATGGGCTCGAGACGGCCGTGGTAGCGCTCGGTCTCTTCGAACCACTCGAGGCTCACCTGCGCGGCGCGCTGCAGCTGCTCGACCTCGGGCCGCCGCGCTTCCTCGTAGGCGGCGAGCGCCTTCTCCACCTCGTCGTGGCGCTGGAGCGCCCGCGAGAGCACGATTGCGTCTTCCATCGCGAGCTTCGTGCCCGAGCCGATGGAGAAGTGCGCCGTGTGCGCCGCGTCGCCCACCAGCACGACGTTCCGGTGGTGCCAGCAGCCGTTCCGAACCGTTGGAAAATTGCGCCAGACGGATCGGTTCGTCAGCAGCCGATGACCCTGGAGCTCGCTCGCGAAGAGGCGCTCGCAGAAGGCCAGCGTCTGATCCTCATCCGCCTGGTCGAGGCCGGCACGCCGCCAGGTCGCCTCGGTCGTTTCCAGGATGAACGTGGACATGGAGGCGTTGTAGCGGTAGGCGTGGACGCGCCAGAGGCCGTGCTCGCTCTCCTTGAAAAGGAACGTGAACGCCGGGTACGGAAACGTCGTGCCGAGCCAGACGAACTTGTTGGGCCGCCAATCGACCTGTGGCCGGAAATGCTCGGCGTAGCGGCTGCGAACGACGCTGTTGACGCCGTCGGCGGCGAGCACGAGATCCGCGTCGGCATAGGCCGCGAGGTCGCTCTCCTCCTTCTGGAACTCGAGCCTGACCCCGAGCTCCGCACAGCGCCGCTGGAGGATGTCGAGCAGGAGCTGGCGCGGTATTCCCGCGAAGCCGTGGCCCGTCGAGGTCAGCACCTCGCCCCGGTAGTGGATGTCGATGTCGTCCCAGTGGGCAAAGTTGCTCGTGATCGCGGCGTAGCTCTCGCGGTCGGCCTCGGCGAAGTGCTCGAGCGTCGCATCCGAGAAGACGACGCCGAACCCGAAGGTGTCGTCGGCCCGGTTGCGCTCGACGACCGTGATGTCGTGGGCGGGGTCCGCCTTTTTCATGAGCAGGCTGAAGTAGAGCCCGGCCGGGCCGCCGCCGATCGAGACGATCCTCATCGGTTCGATTCTAGGCCAGCCGGCGCGCTTTCGGGCGCTGACGCTTTCTGCTTGCAGTCGTTCCACGATCCGGGTACACGCATGGAGATATGGTGCCCTCGGCGTTCGCGCGCCCGACGTCGTCGCGCCGAACGATGAGCCTGCGGGTCGTGGCGGGGCTCGCAGCGCTGGCGGTCCTCCTCCTCGGAGGGGTAGGGTCGGCGAGCGCCCACGAACCTATCGAAGAACCGGTTGTGTTGGCCCCCCAGACGACCTCACCGGGGTCGGATACGTCCATCGCGTCGCAAGCCGCTGGCTCCCACGCATCGTCCGCGATGTCCTGGCCGATCCTCGTGATGGTCATCGTCGGGTCGGCGGCCCTCGTTCCCCGGCGCGCGCCACGACTCGTTGTCGCTGCCCTCGCCGTCGTCCTCACGGTGTTCGGTGTGGAGTCCGCGCTGCATTCGGTGCACCACGTGTTCGACAACTCTGCCGTCGCGTGCCCGACTGCGTCGATTGCCGCTCACCTCAACGGCACGACGATCGAAGGCCCCGCGGTCGAGGTTCCCATGCTCCCCGTGGGCGCGACCCTCGCCGCGCCCGATCCCGGTATCTCGCCCCTCAGCCCGTTCGATCCGCCGCACGGACGCGCGCCACCCTCCGCGCTCGTCTAGATCTCCGCCGCAACCAACCCACTCGATCCCTGGAGGGTGCCATGACACGGAAGATTCTGTTCGCGTGCGTGCTCGTCGTGACGCTGATCGCCACGACGCTGGAGCCCGCGCAGGCTCACGGCCTGATCGGCAAGCGTTTTCTGCCTGCGACCCTGGCCATCGACGACCCGTTCGTCGCCGACGAGCTGTCGTTGCCGACGATCTCTCACATCCAGAGGCGCGGCTCGGAGGAGTCGGCCCCGACAAAAGAAACAGACCTCAGCGGGGAGTTCTCGAAGCGTCTGAGCCCCGATCTCGGGTTCTCGCTCGGGGGCACCTTCAAGATCCTCGATCCCGACCCTGGTACGTCCGTGAGCGGCTTCGACAATCTCGAGGTCGCGTTGAAGTACGTGTTCTTCAAGAGCGAGGCGCACGAGACGCTGCTGTCGCTGGGCCTGAGCTGGGACGTCGGCGGCACGGGAAGCAAGAAGGTCGGTGCCGAGAGCTTCAGCACATGGACACCGTCGCTCTTCTTCGGCAAAGGCTTCGGCGACCTGCCGGACCAGCTCGACCTGCTGAAGCCTCTCGCCGTCACCGGCGCCCTCGGCTGGGCCGTGCCGTCCCGGATCCACACCAAGACGTTCGAGACCGCGGAGGACGGCGAGGTCGAGGTGAAGAAGCCGCTCAACCCGACCGTGTTCAAGTGGGGGTTCAGCTTCCAGTACAGCCTCCAGTATCTCCAGTCCTACGTGCGCGACGTCGGGCTCCCGGCGCCGCTGAACCGGATGATCCCCATCGTCGAGGTCGCGCTGGAGACGCCGATCGACGGGCGCGACGCCGCCCACACCACCGGGACGGTGAATCCGGGCATCATCTGGTTCGGGCGGTATATCCAGCTCGGACTGGAGGCCGTGATTCCCATCAACGCCGCGTCGGGCAAGAATGTCGGAGTGCTCGCCCAGATGCACTTCTATCTTGACGACATCCTGCCGCAGATCTTCACGTGGACGCCCTTCCACGGCGTGCTGGGCCCGACGCAGCCCCGCTGATGCACCGGCTGCTGGCGGTGGCGGCGTTCCTGCTCGCGCCGAGCGTTGTGGGCGCGCACGCCTTTCCCGACCACTCCGAGCCTCGGGTCGGGCACACGGTGGACGCTTCCCCGCCAGCGGTCCGGATCTGGTTCGACGGCCAGATCGAGCCTGTGTTCAGCACGGTCCATGTCGAGAACGCCGACAAGCAACGGGTCGACAAGGGCGACGCGCGGATCGATCCGAAAGACGACACCCTCATCCAGGTTAGCCTTCCACCATTGCCGCCCGGCCGTTACCGCGTTTTCTGGAGCGTCATCGCACGCGACGGCCACCGCACCGTGGGCGACTTCTCCTTCCGGATCAAGTAACCGCGGCCTCGTGACGTGATCGCCCTGCCTCTCCACGAGCTCTTCATCGCGACGATCGTCCGCTGGCTCGGACTCATGGCGCTCGCGGCGGTCATGGGCTGCCTCGTTCTCGACCTCCTCGTTCTTCCACGCGAGGCCGCAGAGCTCGCAGTCGCGCGGCGTCGTCTCCGGATGTTGAGCGCCATCGCTGTTGCTGTCCTGATGGTCGCAACCGCGGGCGAGCTCCTGGCGCGGACGCGTACCATGAGCGGAGGAGATCTCGCGGGGGTTCGTGCGGCTCTGCCGCTCGTGCTGACCCGAACGCACTTCGGCACGATCTGGATGGCGCGCGTCGCGGCGCTCAGCCTCCTCCTGCTCTTCTCGCTTCTTCCTTCACCTCCAGCGCGGGCCACGGGCCTGCTGCTGGCCCTGGGAGTCACGCTGACCACAAGCCTCACCGGGCATGCCGCGGACTGGGGAGATCGTTCGTTCACGGTCCTCGTCGACTGGAGCCATGCCGTCGCCGCCGGAGCGTGGACCGGCGGGCTCTTCGGACTCGCGCTGGGGGTCCTCGTGGACCAACCGTCGTGGCCCCCGGCGCTGCTCGGCGCGGTCGCGAGGCGATTTTCGAGACTGGCGGGATATTGCCTCCTCGCCGTCGTCGCAACCGGCGTCTACAACGTCTGGACCCAGATGCCCGCGCTTGCCGCTCTCTGGACGACGACCTACGGTCGCGTGCTCGTGTTGAAGGTCGCTCTGGCCTTGACACTGGCATTCCTCGGGGCCGCCAACCGGTATGTGATTCTCCCGGGATTCATCACGGACCGTCGGCGGGGGAGGGCGGAGCGGTGGGCCCGGCTCGTGCGGTTCGCGATGGTCGGGCCGGGCATCCGCCGCGTACCCGCGTCCTTGCGGCTGTCGAGATTCGTCACCTATGAGGCGCTGATCGCGGTAGTCGTGTTCGGATGCACCGCCGTGCTCGGGGAGTCCACACCCAAGCGCCACGAGGGCCATGTCTCACGCGGGGGGGAGTCTGAGAGCACGCCATTTCTCGTCAGCATGGAGGAACTGCACGCCAGTGGCGGCGTGCCGACTGGCTGGACCTTCGCGCCGCCGGCCGGGGACGCCGCAAGAGGACGCGAGGTGTTCACGCGACTCGAGTGCTTCACCTGTCATGCAGTCGCCGGTGAGCGCTTCCCGCGGCCATCGAAGCCCGGGCCCGCGCTGACGGGCGTCGGCGGGCACCACCCGGCGGGCTACCTCCTGGAGTCGATCATGAACCCGAACGCTGTCATCGTCGAAGCACCAGGCTATACCGGTCCGGACGGTCGGTCGATCATGCCGGACTACCGAGACAGCCTTTCCGCCAGGGATCTGATCGATCTGGTCGCGTATCTGAAGAGCCTCGGAGGCTAGCACGGCGACGCCGGATATGGATGGCCCAGCCCTCCCGATGCGAGCTCGATGCGAGCTCGATTGACAGGCGCCCGGCGCGGCGGGCATAGTCGCCGCGGACCTACACACGGAGGGCAACCATGACGCGACGGGACGTCCTGCGGCTGGGCGCGGTCGGAACGGGGATCTTCGCCACGGGTGGTCTCACGCGCGTCGCCGCACGCGCGACGGCGCAGTCGCGGGCCGTGCCGACGGTGGACCGCCTCGTCATGACGAACGTCGTGGACAACATCTACGACGTCTTCGCGAAAGGTGGCACGCTCGACTCCATCACAGTCGAGCGGGCGGGCCTCCGGTTCGGCGCCGACGCGCTGCTGGCCGAGCACGGTCTCGCGTACCACCTCGAGTCGGTCCGCGGCTCGGAACGGCGGCAGATCCTGCTCGACTTCAGCCTGACCGAGCGGAACCTGTTCAACAACTACAAGGTCCTGAAGGTCGACCCCGCCGCCGCCGACGGCCTCATCATCAGCCACGGGCACGCGGACCACTACGGCGCGCTCGCGGACTACGCGCGGTTCGTCCAGGGACGGACGAAGCCCGGGCTCACGCTCTACGCCGGCGGCGAGGACACCTTCTGCCACCGCGTCGTCGCCACCCCGAGCGGAAGCATCGACCAGGGTCAGCTCGATCGCGCGGGGCTCGAGGCGCGCGGTCTGGCGGTCATGCTGGCCAAGCAGCCGACTGTCGTCGCGGGTCATGCCATCACGTCGGGACAGATCCCGCGGCTCACCGACTTCGAAAGGCCGCCGGCGGCGGCGCGCCTCGTGGCGGGGCCGATGGACTCCGCGTGCTCGGTGACACACTTCGGCGCCACCAAGGTCGAGGTCAAACCGGGCGAGCTGGTGGCCGACAGCTTCCAGGGCGAGCACGCCACCGCCTATCACGTGAGGGACCGGGGTCTGGTGGTCATCACCTCCTGCGGCCACGCCGGCGTCATCAACTCGGTCCGTCAGGTCCAGAAGGCCACGGGCATCGAGAAGGTCCACGCGGTGGTCGGCGGCTTTCACCTGGCGCCCGCGCCCGACGAGATCGTGGCGAAGACCGTCGAGGCGTTCAAGACCATCAACCCCGACTACATCATCCCGATGCACTGCACCGGGCTCAATACGATCATCGCGCTGCACGGCGCCATGCCCAAGAAGCTCGTGATGCCCTCCACCGGCACCCGCGTGATCTTCGGCGCGTGATGGCCAGGAGCGTTTACCTCGAGTACGACCAGCAGGCGCTGGACGCCGAGTACAACAACCGCGAAAAGGTCAAGGACAGCGCCGACTGGATCTCGCGGTACGCGATCGCGAGCGCCGAGACGCGCGCCACGCTCGAGTGCCGGCTCGATCTCGCCTACGGGACGCACCCGGGCGAGATGCTCGACGTCTTCCCGGCCCGCAGCGCTCCGGGGCCCGTGCACGTTTTCGTGCACGGGGGCTACTGGCATCGGCTCGACAAGGCCGATTCGAGCTTTGTCGCGCGCGCGCTCCAGCCGGCGGGCGCGGCGGTCGTGGTGATCAACTATGCGTTGATTCCGACGGTCGACATGGACGAGCTCGTCCGTCAGTGTCGCGCGTCGATCGTCTGGGTCCATCGCAACGCCGCATCGTTCGGCGGCGACCCGAACCGGATCTTCGTGTCGGGCCACTCGGCCGGAGGCCACCTCGTCGCGATGCTGATGTCGACCGACTGGAAAGCGTTCGGCAACCTGGCCGCCGACGTCATCAAGGCGGGATGCGCCATCAGCGGCCTCTATGATCTCGAGCCGATCCGCCTCTCGTATCTCAACGAGGTCCTGAAACTCACGCCGGAGGCAGCCCGACGCAACGGCCCGGTGCACTGCCCGCCGCCGCGCTCGGGACCGCTCCTGCTCACCGTCGGCGGGCTCGAGGGACCCGAGTACCACCGTCAGACCGAGGAGCTCGCGGCCGTGTGGCGGAGCCGCGCCCTCCCCTGCCAGGCCCTCGACATGCCCAAGCACCATCACTTCTCGATCCTCGCGGAGCTCGAGGATCCCGGGAGCACGCTGAGCCGATTGCTGCTGCGTCAGATGGGCTTCCGCTGAGGCGTAGAATTTGATCTGAATGGCCGACTTCCTGCCGTTCATCCGTCGCTGGTTCGCCGAGACGTTCGCCGAGGCCACCCGGCCACAACGCGAAGGTTGGGAGGCGATCGCCTCGGGCCGCGACACGCTCATCGTGGCCCCGACGGGTTCGGGCAAGACCCTGGCAGCGTTCCTGTGGGCGCTCGACCACCTCCATCGCCTCGCTCTCGATCGGCAGCTGGAAGACCGCGTCTACGTCGTCTACGTCTCCCCACTCCGCGCGCTCAACAACGACATCGAGAAGAATCTGCGTGCGCCGCTGGCGGGTATCCGCGCCGCGGCCGCCGCCGATGGGCTCACGCTCCCCGAGGTCCGCGTGGCCGTGCGCACCGGTGACACGCTGGCGGCCCAGCGACAGGCGATGACCCGGCGGCCTCCACACGTCCTGATCACGACCCCCGAGTCGCTCTATATCTTGTTGACGAGCGAGCGGTTCCGGCCGGCGCTCGCCCACACCCGATTCCTGATCGTCGACGAGATCCACGCCTTGATGGGATCGAAGCGCGGCGCCCACCTGGCGCTCTCGCTCGAGCGCCTCCAGGCGCTCGCCGACGCGCGCGGCGCCGGGAGCCGGCCCCAGCGGATCGGTTGCTCGGCGACGGTAAGCCCGATCGAGTCCGCCCTCGCCTTCCTGACGGGCGCCACGGGCGCGGACGCGGTGACCATCGACGCGGGCTTTACGCGCGACCTCGATCTTCAAGTCATCGCGCCGGTGGACGACTTCCTGACGGCGCCGAGCGACACCATCTGGGAAGCGGCGCTCCAGCAAATCGCCGAGCTGGTGCAGGCCCACCGGACCACGCTCGTATTCGCGCAGAGCCGACGGGCCGCCGAGCGGCTCGCGCGCGACCTGAACGACCGGATCGCCGACGGGCGCGTCGCGGCGCACCACGGCTCACTCTCCCGCCGTGCGCGGCTCGAGGCCGAGAATCGCTTGAAGCAGGGTGAGCTGCGCGCGCTCGTCGCCACCTCCTCGCTCGAGCTGGGGATCGACGTCGGCGCGATCGACCTGGTCGTCCAGCTCCAGTCGCCGCGCAACATCGCCGCCGCGCTCCAGCGCGTCGGCCGCGCCGGGCACCTGCTGAGCCGCACCTCCAGGGGGCGGATCGTCGTGACCAAGGGCGAAGAGCTGCTCGAGGCCGCGGCGGTCGTCCGGTCTATTAGAGAGCGCCAGCTCGACCGGGTCGTGATGCCCGAGGCGCCGCTCGACGTGCTCGCCCAGCAGGTCGTCGCCGCCGTCGCCGCCGAGTCGTTGACCGTGGACACGCTCCACGCGCGCTTCCGGAACGCGGCGCCGTACCTCAGCCTCTCGCGCGACGACCTTCTGGCGGTCGTCCGCTCGCTGGCCGAGCCGCTCCCGGCCGAGGTCAAGGGCGCGGCGCCCCGGATCCTGTGGGACCGTGTGAACGACCGGCTGCACGCGCGGCGGGGCAGCCGGTTCCTGGCGCTCACGTCAGGCGGGACGATCCCCGACAATGGCCTCTTCGACGTCTTCGTGGCCGAGACCGACCTCAAGGTCGGCACGCTCGACGAGGAGTTCGTGACCGAGAGCCTGCCGGGCGACGTGTTCCTGCTCGGCTCCCACGCGTGGAAGATCGTCAAGGTGCGCGCGGATCGGGTCCTGGTCGAGGACGCGCAGGGGATGTCGCCGACGATCCCGTTCTGGAAGGGCGAGCATCCGTCCCGCTCGTGGGAGCTCGGGCTGGCGGTCGGGCGGCTCCGTCGCGACGCCGCCGAGAAGGTCGATTCGCCGGATTTCGAGTCGTGGGCCGCGACGGCCTGCGGGCTCGACGCGCGCGCCGCCGCAGCGATGCGGGCCTGGCTGGTGAAGGCCGGCGAGGTCCTCGACGGCGTTCCGGACGACCAGGGCATCGTGGTCGAGTCGTTCTCGGACGAGATGGGCGGCCGCCACGCGATGATCCACGCGGTCTTCGGCATGCGGATCAACGGCGCCTGGGGCATGGTCTTGAAGGAAAAGCTCCGGCGCACGATGGGCCTGGTCGCCGAGGCGAGCCACGTGGACGACGGCATCTTGCTGTCGTTCGCACCCGGCCAGGTGCCGCCCGCCCCGGAGCGGCTCGTCACGCTCGTCGCGCCCGAGGAAGTCGACGCCTTGCTCGGTCGAGCGCTCATTGGAACCCCGCTCTTCGCCACGCGCTTCCGACAGTGCGCGATCCGTGCGCTCTTCCTTCCGCGCATGTCCCGCGGCCAGCGGACGCCCGCGTATCTGCAACGGCTCAAGGCCGACGCGCTGCTCGAGGCGGTGGGCGGGCAGGCCGAGTTCCCGATCGTCGCGGAGACCCTTCGGGAGTGTTTCCATGACGCCCTCGACGTCACGCGGTTCAAACGCCTGCTCGAGCGCCTGCACGACGGCGAGATGTGGCGGCGGCACGTGGACACGCCGCTTCCTTCGCCCTTCGTGTACCCGTTGCTTCTCGCCTGGGACTGGGCGTACCTCGGCGCCGGCCACGCCGAGGAGCGGCGGAGCGACGCGGTCACCATGCGGAAGGCCTGGTCGGTCGCGCCCGGTCCGCTGAAGCCGGAGATCGTGGCGGCGGTCGAGGCGGAGCTCCAGAAGACGTCGCCGGAGCGGCGAGCCCGGGATGCGAACGAGCTGGCGGGAATTCTCGACGATCTGGGTGACCTGACCGACGCGGAGATCGCTGCGCGCGTTGCCGCCGACGCCGGAGCGCTGATCGGTGCCCTCGCCGAGGAGCGGCGCGTCAGCGCCCTCGACTTCGCGAGCGGGCGGAGAGCGTGGGTGCCGTCGACCGACGCCGCGCTCTATCGGTCTCTTGACACGGGTGAGGGGCTCGAGCGGGTCACGTTGCGGCTCCTGAGAACGCGTGGGCCCGTGACCGCGGCCTGGCTCGCGGAGCGTTACGGCATCGCGCTCGACGGCGCCACCGGCGCGCTCGAGCGCTTGACGGCGCGGGGCCTCGTGCGCCAGGGCGCCTTCCTCGCCGACGCTCCGCCTCCGCAGTTCGTGCACATCGCGGTGCTCGACGAAATCCAGCGCCGCCAGGTCCACGCGCGCCGCGTCCCACGGCCCGTGGCCTCGGCCGAGCAATTCTCAGCGTTCCTCCTTCGTCGCCACCATCTCCATCCTGATCGACGCCTGGTTGGGCCGCCCGGGGTCCTCGCGGCGCTCGAGCTGCTTCAGGGCGAAGACCTTCCCGTGCGCGTCTGGGAGCAAGACCTCCTGCCGGCGCGCGTGGAGAACTACGAGCGGGAGTGGCTCGATCGTCTGGGGCTGGCGGGCGAGATGGTCTGGACGGTGTTCGACCGCGCCCCGGGCGAGCCGGGTCGCTCGACGCGAGTGGGTGCCGCCCTCCGCGAGAACATCGGCTGGCTCCGCGAGGGATCGGCGCCGCCGGCCGAGATAGACGCGCGCGTCAAGAACGTCCTGCTGCACCTCCAGCTCCGCGGCGCCTCGTTCGCCCAGGACCTCACCCGGGCGACCGGCCTCGGTACTCCGGACGTGCTCTCGGCGCTCTGGCAGCTCTTCTGGGCCGGGCTGGTCACGCCCGACACCTTCAGCGCGATCGCCGCCGGCGTGACGCCGGCGCGCCGGCCGCGCGAGGCCGGGAGTCCCCGCCGCCGGCGTCGAGGGCAGGCCCGCGGGGTGCTCGCGCGCCTGCCCGTGATCGGCCGCTGGAGCGCGCTCGGCGACGAAGAGCGGCTTTCACCGGAGGAGCGGGACGAAGCGCGCGCTCAGCTCCTGCTCTCGCGCTACGGCATCGTCACGCGCGAGCTCGCCCGGGGCGATTGGGCCACGCTCCGCCACACACTGCTTCGCATGGAGTACGGCGGCGAGGTGGTACGCGGCTACTTCGTCCAGGGACTCTCGGGCGAACAGTACGCGCTGGCCGAGGCGCTCGGCGACCTCGACGCTCCGGCGCGGCGCGCGGAGCCGCACGTGCTGGTCAACATGATCGATCCCGCGAACCTCTGGGGCCGCATCTTCGCCCTCTCGCGACGCGACGGATCGCGCGTTCCAGCGCCGCGCCTACCGCAGAACTGGCTCATCTTCCGCCAGGGCCGTCCTCGCCTCCTCGCGGAAGGCTCCGGCCGGGACCTCACGCCCCTCGCCGGCTTGGAAGATGTCGACCTTCCCGGAGTGATCGCCGCGCTCCAGTCGATGATGGAGCGTCCCCTCACCTTGCGACCGGTGCGCCGGCTCGAGATCGTGACCTGGGACGGACACCCGGTGCGCAACAGCCCCGTGTTCGAGCCCCTCGTCCGAGCCGGGTTCAGCGCCGACGGCTCACGGCTCTCCTGGGATGGCTACCCCGGTCCGCGCTCGGCGAGGTGAACGCCCCGTGAGCGGACGGCTCAGTGGCAAGATCGCGATCGTGACGGGCGCCGGCTCGCGAGGCCCTGGCCTGGGCAACGGCAAGGCCGCTGCGATCCTCTTCGCCCGCGAAGGGGCCCGGGTCCTCTGCGTGGACCAGGTGAAGGAACGCGCCGAGGAGAGCGCCGGCCTGATCCGTGCCGAGGGCGGCGAGGCGATAGCCCACGCCGCCGACGTGACGCGCGCCGCCGAGTGCGCCGCGATGGTCAAGACGGCGGTCGAGCGGTGGGGCGGCCTCGACATCCTCCACAACAACGTCGGGATCGAGTCGCGCAAGGACTTGCTCGACACGTCCGAGGCAGAGTGGGATCGCGTCATCGGTGTCGACCTCAAGTCCATGTTCCTCGCCACGCAGGCGGCCGTGCCCGCGATGGTCAGCCATGGCGGGGGCGCCGTCATCTGCGTCTCCTCGATCGCGGCGCTCCGTGGCTACGGTCGGACCGCGTACGCGACGGCCAAGGCCGGCGTGATCGGGTTCGTCCGCTCGGTCGCCGTCCAGCTCGGCCCCAAGGGGATCCGCGTCAATGCGATCGCGCCGGGGCCCGTGTGGACGCCGATGGTCGAGGACCTCGGCCCCGACGCGCGCGAGCGCCGGCGGCGCGCGAGCCCGCTCGCGACGGAGGGGACCGGCTGGGACGTCGGCTGGGGCGCGGTCTACCTCGCGAGCGACGAGGCGCGCTGGGTCACGGGCCAGACGCTCGTCATCGACGCCGGCCTCACTTTGACTACGCCTGAGGGCTCGCTGGGCGCGACCCGATGAGGGCTTGGGGGGTGGCCCGGCGGCAGGGGTCACCGGACCACGCGGCACGCGTTCGCTACCCCCGGGCGGCTGGGCTCCATCCGAACGCGCCGTGCCCGCCGCCGCGCTGCAGGAACGGGTCCGGTCGACCCCTGCCGCCGGGCCACCCCCTAAGCCCTCACCGGGCCCGCTCACGGCTGATAACATCTTCATATGATCAAGAGGGCGTGCGGCGTCGCCTATTCGCTCTTGTCAGTGCTTCTCCTTCTTCTCGTAGGCGGGTGCGGGCGGGTGTCGCAGATCGAATGGGAGAGCCCGGTGGAGCGCGCGCATCCGCTGGTTGGGCGCATCTGGGACGTGAAGGCGAGCGCGTTCATCAGCGAGGAAACCTTGCTCTCGCGGCTGGGCGGGAGCCGGTTCGTGATCCTGGGGGAACGGCATGATAACCCCGATCATCACGCGCTCCAGGCGAAGCTCGTGCGGGCGCTGATCGAGACTGGGCGACGCCCGGCCGTGGGATTCGAGATGCTCTCGACCGACGACGCCCCCGCGCTCGCGCGCTATCTGGCGCGGAGTCCGAAGGACGCCGCCGGGCTCGGCGACGCCGTGAACTGGGCGCGCTCGGGCTGGCCCGAATGGCGCTTCTACCAGCCGATCGCCCAGGCGGCCCTCGACGGTAATTTGCTAATCGTCGCCACCAATCTGTCGCGCCCCGCGACCGACGCCGTTCGGCGTAATGGCCTGTCGGGACTCGGCCCGGCGCTCGCGACGCAGCTCCGGCTCGCCGAGCCTGCCCCGGAGACACGGAGCGCGATGGCGCTCGAGATTCGGGAATCCCACTGCGGCCAGGCACCGGAGAGCATGCTCGACCGGATGGTGGACATCCAGTGGGCGCGCGATGCCCGCATGGCCGCGAGCCTGGCGCGCGGTGGTCAGCGCGACGGCGCCGTGCTCATCGCGGGCGCCGGGCACGCGCGCCGGGACCACGGAGTGCCGGCCCACCTGGCGCGCCAGGCGCCGGGCGCCGCGGTCGCGAGCGTCGCGTTTCTCGAGGTGGACCCGGCCGCGGCCAGGCCCGGCGACTATGCGCCCAGGTTCGCGAGCGATGCGCTTCCGTTCGATTTCGTATGGTTCACGCCGAAGATCGACGACGTCGATCCGTGCGAGAGGTTCAAGAAGTCGCTGGAGAGGATCGGAACGTGATCGCGGTCAAACGCGTCTATGACGCGCCCGCCGCGTCGGACGGCACGCGCGTCCTCATCATGCGGCTCTGGCCGCGCGGCATCCGCAAGAGCCGCGTGGATATCTGGCTGAAAGAGCTCGGTCCCGTCCTTCCACTGCTGCGCGCGTTCCGCGCCGGCGAGATCGGCTGGGCCGAGTACCGGCGGCGCTACCGGAGAGGGCTCGCGCGGCCGGAAGCCCAGGCGCATGTGGCGGCGGTCCGCGCCTACACGAAGGCGGGCCGCGTCACGCTGCTCTGCGGCTGCCCGGACGAGGCCCGGTGCCACCGGTCGCTGCTCCGCGCGTATCTGCTAGACTGAGCCGCGTGACGCGGGCCGTGGCGCTCGTTCTGCTCGTGGTGCTGACGCTGGCCGGCACGCCGGTGGCGGCGGAGCACGAGGTGTATTACCGCTACGTGGTCCTCGGCTTCGTGAAGGACGCCAGGGGCCACGCGCTCAGCGGCCGCGAGCTCGAGCTCATCCGCGACAAGACCGGCTTCTCGTATCCCGCGGCGACCGACGAGCAGGGCTTCTTCCTGATCATCGCGCGTCTGGGCGACGAGAGCGCCGGCGAGGCCCTGACCCTGAAGGTCGGTTCGGCGGTCACCAGGCTCAGAGCATCCTTCGATCCCGCGAACCACCGTGACGACCGTGGCACGCGGGTCGATCTCGAGGGGGCGAAGTTCGTCGAGCGGAGCGCGCAGTTCCGTTCGACGCTGGTCCACGCGGTCGGCACCACGCAACGCTGACGGGCGCGGCAGGAGGCACCACATGGCCAAGGGCGGACAGAAGAAGATGCGCGCGTACGTTCTCATCGAGACGGCGCCGGGCAAGACGAAGGCGGTGAAGAAGGAGCTGGCGTCGATCGAGGGCAGCGATTCCACGGTCGTCAACCTCGACGCGGTCACGGGCCCCTTCGACTTCATCGCCGTGGTCGAGGGTCCGACCCTCGACGCCGTGGGCCGTCTGGTCACCGACGAGATCGGCTCGATCGACGGGGTGACCCGAACGACGACGTGTCTCGCGGTCGCGATCGGCTGACGCGCGGCTCCGGTGACCCGTCCGAGCGTCCTCGTCTACCACGCCGACCGCCGCTATGCGGAGCTCGTCCGCGTCCCGAAGCGCGGGGTGAGCGTGCGTATCGCCGCCACGCCGAGCGAGGCTGCCGGGGCCATCGCGGACGCCGAGATCCTCTACGCGTGGAAGTTTCCCCCGCACCTCTACGCGAAGGCCGGCGGGCTCAAATGGTTGCAGGTGATGGGCGCAGGCGTGGACTGGGCGTTGGTGCCGGAGCTGCCGCGGGGCGTGCAGGTGACCCGCGCGCCGGGCGTCTTCGGGCCGTGGATGGCCGAGTACGTCCTTGGCTGGTGCTCCTGGGTGACGCAGCGGATGAAGGTGTACCGGGACGCCCAGCGCCAGCGCCGCTGGGACGACCACGTGCTGCCCGACCGGCTGGGCGGCAAGACCATGGCGATCGTCGGCCTCGGGGACATCGGTCGCGACATCGCACGCATGGCGCGAGGGCTCGGGATGCGCGTGCTCGGCGTCTCCCGCCGGGGCCGGCCGGTGCGCGAGGCGGCGCGCGTCTACCCCGTCACCGCGATGGCGCGCGCGCTGCGGGAGGCTGACTTCGTGGTCCTCCTCCTGCCGCTCACCGCGGAGACCCGGGGAATCATCGGCTCCGATGCGCTCGCGGTCATGAAATCGACCGCGTGGCTCATCAACATCGCCCGCGGCGCCGTCGTGAACGAGCCGGCGCTGCTCGAGGCGCTGGAGCAGAAGCGCATCGCGGGCGCCGTCCTCGACGTCTTCGACCGTGAGCCGCTCCCGCCGAGCCACCCGCTGTGGCGAATGGACAATGTGGTGGTGACCCCGCACATTTCGGGCCCGAGCACGCCCGACGCGATCGCGCCCGTCTTCAACGACAACCTCGCGCGCTATCTCGCCGGCCGATCCCTCCGCCACGTCGTCGACCGCCGCCAAGGATACTGACGATGCCGTCCCGACGGAGCGACATCACCATGTCCGACGCGGAGCTGATGCGCTTCCTCGACGAGGAGCGCGTGCTGACCTGCGCGACCCTCGGGCCGAACGGCCGCCCCCACCTGATGCCGCTCTGGTACGTGCGCGAGGGGCCCACGCTCCTCGCCTGGACGTACGGCAAGTCCCAGAAGATCCGGAACCTCGAGCGCGACCCGCGCGCGACCGTGCAGCTCGAGGCCGGCCGCGACGTGTACGGCGAGCTGCGCGGCGCGATGCTCGAGTGCGACGTGGCGATCGAGCGCGATCCCGCGCGCGTGGGCGATCTCGGGCTCAGGCTGATGGCTCGCTACACCGGCGCCGAGCCGCCCCCCGAGGCGCGGGCGGGCGTCCTCAAGCAGGCGCCGAAGCGCGTGGTGCTGCGCTTCACGCCGACGCGCATCGTCTCCTGGGACCATCGGAAGCTGGGCGCCACCTACTGAGGGGCTCCCGGCGCTCTCGATCCCGGTTGCGTCGATCCCTTTATCGACTAAACTATTAAAATGGTCAAGATAGGCGTGCGCGCGCGACGGTCGGCCCTCTTGACGACCGAGGCCCGGCAGATGCTGGAGCTGCTGAACTCGCTGGGCGGCACGATCTTCCGGCAGCTCCTGTGGCAGAAGGCCTCGGACCTCGATCTCACCTACGCCCAGTCGCAGGTCCTGTTCCGCCTCGCCGAGCACCCCGGCTCGCACATGGGCGACGTCGCCAAGGCCTTCGGCGTGACCCTCCCCGCCGTCACGCACATCGTCGATCGCCTGGAGGAAAAGGGGCTGGTGACACGCGGCGATTACCCCGCCGACCGGCGCGTGTACGTGCTGGACCTCACGCGCGCGGGCAAGACCCTCGTCGATGAGCTCGAGGCGATCCGTCTCCGGGGTATGGAGCGCGTCCTCGCCCGGATGTCCGCCGCGGACAGGCGGCAGGTGCTGACCGGGCTGGAGGCGCTCGTCGACGCGGCGGCGAACGTTCCCGAGGATGACGCGCACACTGGCCGTGCCCGCAGGGCCAAAAAGTGATCGGCCGCCACCTGACCGCCGCCGGCGCCTGGGCGTTGGCCGGCGTCCTGCTCCTCGCCGGGTGCTCGGAGAACGCCGCGGGCAAGGCCCGTGTGCAGGTGCCGCCCGTGCCCGTGACGGTGAGCGATGTCCTCGAGAGGACCGTGCCGGTCCAGCTCACGGCGGTCGGCAACGCGCAGCCCTACACGTCGGTCGGCATCAAGTCGCAGGTGAACGGGCAGATCATGGAGGTGCGCTTCAAGGAGGGACAGGACGTCCGGAAGGACGATCTTCTCTTTGTCATCGACCCCCGGCCCTTCGAGGCGGCGCTGCGTCAGGCGGAGGCGGCGCTGGGCCAGCGCCAGGCCGAGGTGCAGCAGGCGCAGGCCAATCTCGAGCGCGACCTCGCCCAGCTCGAGAACGCGAAGGTGCAGGAGCGCCGGTACCGCGATCTCGTGGACCGGGAATTGATCGCGCGCGAGCAGTACGACCAGCTCCGCACGAACTGGGCGGCGCTGGAGGCGACGGTGCAGGCCGACCGCGCCGCCGTCGAGAACGCGAAGGCCGCGACCCGGGCGGCGCAGGCCAACGTGGACAGCGCCAGGCTGCAGGTCGCGTACACGGCCATCCGGGCGCCCATCGAGGGCCGGACCGGGAACCTGCTCGTCCAGAACGGCAATATTTTGAAGGCCAACGACGACAACCCGATCGTCGTCATCAACCAGGTCCATCCGATCTACGTCTCCTTCGCGGTCCCCGAACAGTACCTGCCCGACCTCAAGAAGTACTATCGCGCCGCCGGCGCGCTCCGCGTCGTGGCGCGGCTGCCCCGCCAGCAGGAGACGCTCGCGACCGGCGATCTCACGTTCGTGAACAACACGGTGGACCAGACGACGGGGACCATCCAGCTCAAGGCGACGTTCGCGAACACCGACAACGCGCTGTGGCCCGGACAGTTCCTCGACGTGAACCTGGTGCTCACGAGTCGAGCGGCGATCGTCGTGCCCTCGCAGGCGATCCAGCCCGGCCAGCAGGGCCCCTACGTCTTCGTGGTCAAGCCCGATCAGACGGTCGAGTCGCGCCCGATCGTCGTGGGCACCCGGCTGGGGGCGGAGACCATCATCGAGCAGGGCCTGCGAGCGGCTGAGCGGGTCGTCACCGACGGTCAGCTGCGCCTGGTGCCGGGCGCGAAGATCGAGATCAGGTCGTCCAAGGCGTCATGAGCACCGACCTCTTCATCCGGCGGCCGGTTCTCACCACCCTCCTGATGGCCGCCATCCTGCTCTTCGGGATCATGGGCTTCCGGCTTCTGCCCGTCAGCGATCTGCCGAACGTCGATTTTCCGACGATCCAGGTGGCCGCCGCGCTTCCGGGTGCCAGCCCCGAGACCATGGCGTCGGCGGTGGCGACGCCGCTCGAGAAGCAGTTCACCACGATTGCGGGCATCGACTCGATGACGTCGTCGAGCGCGCTCGGGCTCACGCAGATCACCATCCAGTTCAGTCTCGAGCGCAACATCGACGCGGCCGCTCAGGACGTGCAGGCGATGATCACGAAGGCGGCGCCTCTTCTGCCGCCGAGCATGCCGACGCCGCCGACCTATCAGAAGGTGAACCCGGCGGATCAGCCGGTCATCTACCTGGCGCTCAGCTCGCCGACGCTGCCGCTCTACATGGTCGACGAGTACGCGCAGACGAGCCTCGCCCAGCGCATCTCGACGATCACCGGCGTCGCCCAGGTCCAGGTCTTCGGCTCGCAAAAGTACGCGGTCCGTGTCCAGCTCGACCCCCGCGCGCTGACTACCAGAGGGATCGGCATCGACGAAGTCGAGCAGGCGCTCGCGCGCAGCAACGTCAACCTGCCGACCGGCACCCTCTACGGCGCCCACCAGATGTTCAACGTGATGGCGACGGGCCAGCTCCAGGACGCCGCCGCCTTCCGCCCGCTCATCGTCGCGTACCGGAACGGCTCGCCGGTCCGGCTCGAGGAGCTGGGGCGGGTGGTCGACGGCGTGCAGACCGACAAGGTCGCGAGCTGGTACAACGACGAGCGCGCGGTGATCCTGGCGATCCAGCGCCAGCCGGGCACGAACAGCGTCGAGGTCGTCGACGCCATCCGGGCGCTCCTGCCGCGCTTCCGCCAGGAGCTGCCGGCCTCGGTGAACCTCAACGTCCTCTATGACCGATCGGTGGCGATCCGCGAGTCCGTCCACGACGTCGAGTTCACGCTCGGGCTGGCCATCGCCCTGGTCGTGCTGGTCATCTTCCTGTTCTTGCGCAACCTGTCGGCCACGATCATCCCGAGCCTCGCGGTCCCCCTGTCGATCGTCGGCACCTTCGCGGTCATGTACCTGCTCGGTTACACGATCGACATCATCTCGCTGATGGCGCTGACCCTGTGCGTCGGCTTCGTCGTGGACGACGCGGTCGTGATGCTCGAGAACATCATCCGCCACATGGAGGAGGGCAAGGGCCGCCTCGAGGCCGCGCTGATCGGAGCCAAGGAGATCGGCTTCACGATCCTGTCGATGACGCTCTCGCTGGCGGCGGTCTTCATCCCGGTGCTGTTCATGGGCGGCGTCGTCGGCCGGCTCCTCCACGAGTTCGCGGTCGTGATCACCGTCGCGGTGCTGGTGTCGGGCTTCGTCTCGCTGACCCTCACGCCGATGCTGTGCAGCCGGTTCCTCCGTCCACCGGGCGCGTCGCACGGGCGTCTCTTCCTGGCGTCGGAGCGCTTTTTCGACGGCATGCTGCGCACATACGATCGGTCGCTCCGGTGGACGCTGCGGCACCGGATCCTCACGATGGTCGTGATGCTGCTGACCTTCGTGCTCACCGCCGGGCTGTTCATGCGCATTCCCAAGGGCTTCATCCCGACCGAAGACACCGGCCAGATCTTCGCGTTCACGGAGGCGGCGCAGGACATCTCGTTCGACGCGATGAAGGACAAGCAGCGGGCCGCCGCCGCGATCGTGCGCCAGCAGCCCTACATCGACCAGCTCATGTCGTCGATCGGCGCCTCCACGATCAACGTCGTCCCGAACACCGGACGCATCTTCATGCGGCTCAAGCCGCGCAACGAGCGGCCGTCGGCCGACAAGATCATCGACGACCTCCGTCCCAAGCTCGCCGCGATCCCCGGGTTCAGGGTCTACCCGCAGAACCTGCCGATCATCAGGATCGGCGGCAACCTCACGAAGGCGGTCTACCAGTACACGCTCCAGGCCACCGATCTGCGGGAGCTCTACCGGTGGGGGCCGATCGTCTTCGACAAGATGCGCGCGCTTCCGGGGTTCCAGGACGTCAACACCGATCTACAGATCATGAGCCCGCAGGTCACCGTCGACATCGACCGCGACAAGGCCTCGGCCTTTGGCGTGAGCGCCGAGCAAATCGAGAGCGCGCTCTACAGCGCCTACGGCTCGCGGCAGGTGTCCACGATCTACACGCCGACGAATCAGTACTGGGTCATCCTGGAGCTCGACCCCGCGTACCAGCGCGACCCCAACGAGCTCTCCCTGCTGCACGTGCGCGCGCAGTCGGGCAAGCTGGTGCCGCTCAACTCGGTGGCGCGGCTCACGCCGACCATCGGCCCGCTCACCATCACGCATCTCGGCCAGCTGCCGTCGGTGACGATCTCGTTCAACCTCGTGTCCGGCGTCTCGCTCAGTCAGGCCGTCGAGCAGGTCAACCGCGCCCAGCGCGAGCTCGGCCTCCCGGCCACGGTCACCGGGAGCTTCCAGGGCACGGCGCAGGCCTTCCAGGCCTCGCTCAAGGGCCAGGGGGTGCTCCTCCTGGTGACGATCCTCGTGATCTACCTCGTGCTGGGCATTCTGTACGAGAGCTTCATCCACCCGCTGACGATCCTCTCCGGCTTGCCGTCGGCCGGCGTCGGCGCGCTCCTCACCCTCCTGCTGTTCGGGATAGAGCTCAACATCTACGGGTTCGTCGGCATCATCATGCTGGTCGGGATCGTCAAGAAGAACGCGATCATGATGATCGACTTCGCGCTCGAAGCCGAGCGCGCGGGCGCCACCCCGGCGGACGCCATCTACAAGGGGTGCCTGCTCCGGTTCCGGCCCATCATGATGACGACGATGGCCGCGCTCTTCGGCACGCTCCCGATCGCGCTCGGCATCGGGGCGGGCGCGGACGCGCGGCGCGCGCTCGGCCTGGCGGTCGTGGGCGGCCTCCTGGTGTCTCAGCTCCTGACGCTCTACATCACGCCCGTGCTCTACATCTACATGTCGGGGGTACAGAGGGCGCTCAGCGGCCTCCG
>WNFT01002350.1_pt1 | contig 27060 bp, 25 predicted proteins | sample 5400191 | NCBI WGS metagenome assembly WNFT01 (sample SAMN13153359, study PRJNA577476) | soil metagenome | isolation source: 80 cm saprolite under Madrone tree | place: USA:California | collected 2016-06-14 | reverse complement strand
GGGCCAGCCGCGCCAGCGCGCTGCGCGGCTCTCCTTGCGCTCCGGTGCAGAGGATCACCAGCTCGCTCGGGGAGAAATGGCCGGCCGCTTCCGGATCGACGAAGGAGTCCGGCGGGCAGCGGATGTACCCCAGGTCGAGCGCCAGCCGCACGTTGGTCTGCATCGACCGGCCGAGCATCGCCACCTTGCGGCCCTGCGCCACCGCGGCGCGGACGACGCTCTGCACCCGGTGGATGTTGGACCCGAACATCGCCACCACGATGCGGCCCCTGGCCTGCGGCCCGGCGAAGATCCGCATCAACGACTCGCCCACCTCGCGTTCGCTGATGCTGGTCCCCTCGCGTTCCGAGTTGGTGGAATCGGAGAGGAGGCAGGCGACTCCCGCTTCTCCCAGCTCGGCGAAACGGCGGACGTCGAGGAGCTTGCCGTCCACCGGGCTCCAGTCGACCTTGAAGTCGCCGGTATGGACGATGAGGCCGGCGTCGGTGGACAGCGCATAGCCGACGGCATCGGGAACGCTGTGCGCCACCTGCAGCGGCTCGAACTGGAGCCGGCTGCCGGCCACCGCCGTCGAGCGGGGCTCGATGGTCCTCAGATTCGCGGTGACCCCGTGCTCGGCGAGCTTCTCCTTGACGACCGCCAGCGTGAACTTGGTGCCCCAGACCGGGACCTCGGGAAACTCGCGCAAGAGATACGGGAGCGCCCCCACGTGGTCCTCGTGCGCATGCGTGAGCAGCACCGCGTCGAGCTTGCCGGCCGACTTGAGGTACGAGAGATCGGGCGCGATCACCTCCACGCCGAGCGCCTGCTCCCCGCTGGGGAACATCAGCCCGCAGTCCACCACCAGCCGGTCGTCGCCGGACTCCACCACCATGCAATTCATCCCCACCTCGCCGAGCCCGCCGAGCGGGACGACGCGGACCGGGGCAGGAGTGGCTGCCACCTCCTCATCGTAACGTCTTTCGCTTTGGCTCGTGCTAGCCGCGGCCGCCGGAGGCGGCATAGCGGCTACGCTTGGGTGCGATCATTCCCCCCGACGGTCAGGACTTGTGTTCTAGAGTTCACGGCCGTGGATCCGCTGGCGAAAGTCCTCAACCCGCCCCAGCTCGAAGCCGTGCGCCATGGCGAAGGGCCGCTGCTCATCCTGGCAGGCGCCGGATCGGGAAAGACCCGCGTGCTCACGCACCGGATCGCGCACCTCTTGCGGGAGCGCCTGGCCCGGGCGCCGGAGATCCTCGCGGTCACCTTCACCAACAAGGCCGCCGGAGAGCTCCGCGAGCGGGTGGAGAAGCTGGTCGGTCCGGAGGCGGAGCGGCTCTGGGTGGCGACGTTCCACGCGGCGGGTGCTCGCATCCTCCGCCGCGAAGCGGAAGCCCTGGGGCTGACGCGCAGCTTCGCCATCTACGACGACGCGGACCAGCTCTCGGAGGTGAAGCGGGCGGCGAGCGATCTCGGCATGGATGCGGCCACCGCCCGGCAGCAATTGGCGCGCATCGACCGCTGGAAGAACGCGGGCCTCCTGCCGGACGAGGTCCGCGTCGGCGAATACGACGTGCCCGGCAAGGCCGCGCTCGGCGTCTACCGCCGCTACCAGGCGGCGCTGCAGGCGTCCAACGCGGTCGACTTCGGCGACTTGATCGTGCGGGTGCTGGAGCTGTTCAAGAAGCGGGAGGACATCCTCCAGAATTATGCCGGACGCTTCCGCCACGTCCTGGTCGACGAGTTCCAGGACACCAATCCCGCGCAGTACCAGCTGCTGAAGCTGCTCGCCTCGGTCCACGGCAACCTCTGCGTGGTCGGCGACGACGACCAGTCCATCTATCGCTGGCGCGGCGCGGAGGTGGACAACATCCTCGATTTCCCCCGGCAGTTCCCCGGCACCAAGGTGGTGCGGCTGGAGCAGAACTACCGCAGCTCGGGACGGATCCTCGCGGCCGCGCACGCCATCATCGAGAAGAACGAGCGCCGGGCGGAGAAGAAGCTGTGGACCGCCGCCGGCGAGGGCGACAAGGTGCGGGTGGTGCTGGCGGAGGACGAGCGCGACGAGGGCGGGCGCGTCGCTTCCGAGCTCTATGCGGAGAACGCGCGCGGAACCTCTTATTCGGAGATGGCGGTGTTCTATCGCGCCAATGCGCAATCCCGAGCGCTGGAAGACGCGCTGCGCGCACGGCGGGTGCCGTACCGGGTCGTGCGGGGGCGCTCGTTCTACGACCGGGCAGAGATCAAGGACGTCGCCGCGTACTTGAGGCTCTGCGTGAACCCCCGCTCCGACGGCGATCTGCTGCGGGTGATCAATACGCCGCCGCGCGGGATCGGCGACACGACGGTCGAGCACCTGCGCGCCTCGGCGAGCCGGCTGGGACTCTCCCTCTGGGAAGCGCTGGCCTCGGACGATCCGGAGATGCCGGCGAACGCGAGGACCAAGCTCGCGCCGTTCAAGGCGCTGATGGAGAAGCTCCGCCAGGGCGTTGCTCTTGACGCCGGCGCGGCCGAGGCGATCGAGCGCGTGATCGAGGAGACCGGTTACGCGGACCGGTTGAGGCTCGAAGGCGAGGAGGGCGAGGACCGGCTGGAGAACCTCCTCGAGCTGGTCGGGGCCGCGCGCGAATTCGATCGGGCCTGGGCAGGGGAACCGACCCCCGAGCCGCATCCGGAGCCGGAGTCGCCTGCGCCGGCCGAGGCGAAGCCGCTGGTTCCCAATCCACTGACCCAGACCCGTGCGCAATATCTGAGGGCTGTCCGGTCCGCGCCCGGCTCGTTGGGCAGTCCGCAGGCAACGGAGGAGCCGCCGGGAGACCGGCCCGACGCCAAAGCGGCGCTGGCGGCCGCCGCTCCCGACGACGACGAGGGCGGGCGCGCCGACACGCCGCTGCTCGGCTTCCTCGAACAGCTCGCGCTGGTGGGAGACGCCGACGCGGCGGGCGGCGGCGACCGGGTCTCGCTGATGACGTTGCACGCCGCCAAGGGCCTGGAATTCGACGCGGTGTGGATGACGGGCATGGAGGAGAGGGTGTTTCCTTCCTCCCGCTCGCTGGGCCAGACCGGGCCGATGGCTTCCGGCGAGGAGGATCCGGCGGAGATGGCCGAGGAGCGCCGCCTCTGCTACGTGGGCATGACCCGGGCGCGCAAGCGGCTCACGCTCTCGCTGGCGCGCTGCCGGACGCTCTTCGGCGAGCTCCGCTTCAACGTCCCCTCCCGCTTCGTCCGCGAGCTTCCGCCCGAGGTCAGCGAAGGTCTGGCGGCCCTGGACCGGCTTTCGCCGATGCAGGAGCGCGCTCGCAAGGACGTCTTCTACGACGACTTCGATCAGAGCCCCCGATATGCGGACCAGGCGTCGCTGCGCTCGCTGCCCGCCCGCAACAAGATGCGCGAGTCCCGGTACGATCCGGCGTCGAAGCCGGCCGTCAAGCAGGCCGCGCCGGGCGTGGGAGGGCTGGCCCGGGGCGCCCGCGTCAAGCATCCCAGCTTCGGGGTGGGGACCGTCGAGGACAGCGACGGCGAGGGCCTGAACCGCAAGCTGGTGGTGCGCTTCGGCCCGGGAGTGGGCTTGAAGAGGGTGCTGGCGCGGTTCATCGACCCGGCCTGAACCGGCGTCACACGTACATGTGCGGCGGCAGCAGGTAGTCGACGAACAGCCCGAGCACGACCTGCACCAGCGCCGCCGCGAACGCCTGCCCGAATCGGATGTCGTACGCGACGGTGTAGATGACGAACCAGAGGACCAGCGCGATCACGCCCGGGATGAGCAGGAACCAGAACCAGGCGAACGGCGTGACCACGACCGCGACCAGGAACGTCACCAACAAAGCGCGGGGCAGCGTGTTCTTCGGGTTCTTGGGGGAGACGGCGCCGACCGACACCATCACCACCAGCGCGTGGATCAGCCAGGACGCGACCTTCAGGACGATCCAGTTCATGCCAGGAAGATATCGTGATCCGGCCCTCCGGATCGGTTAGATCCGTCGGAGGATGACTCCCGAAGTCCCCGTCACCGACGAGCTCCTGCACGCTCTGCCGAAGACGGATCTGCACTGCCACCTCGACGGCTCGCTGCGCCTGACCACCATGCTGGAGCTGGCCCAGGAGCAGGGCGTCCGGCTGCCGGCGGACACCGTCGAGGGGCTCGCCCGGGCGATGAAGATCGGACAGCGCCACGGGAGCCTGGAGGAGTACCTGAAGGGTTTCGACATCACCCTCAGCGTCCTCCAGACCGAGGACGCCCTCTACCGGGCCGCCTACGAGCTGGCCATCGACGCCGCGGCGGAGAACTGCAAGCTGATCGAAGTGCGCTACGCGCCGGTGCTGCACCTCCAGAAGGGACTCAAGCCCACCGTGGTGGTGGAAGCGGTGCTGGAAGGATTGCGCGCGGCCACGCGCGAGACCGGCATCCTCGCCGGAGTGCTGGTCTGCGGCATCCGGAACATGAGCCCGGAGACGTCGCTGCGCCTCGCCGAGCTGTCCGTCGCCTACAAGAACCGCGGCGTCCTCGGATTCGATCTCGCCGGCGCCGAGCACGGCAATCCCGCCAAGGACCACCAGGAAGCCTTCCAGCTCATCCTCAACAACAACATCAACTGCACCGTGCACGCGGGCGAGGCGTACGGGCCGCCTTCCATCGCCCAGGCGCTGCATTACTGCGGCGCGCACCGCATCGGGCATGGCGTGCGCCTGCGGGAGGACGGGGACCTCCTCAACTACGTCAACGACCACCGCATCCCGATCGAGTGCTGCCCCTCCAGCAACGTGCAGACCGGCGCGGTGGCCGACATGGCCTCGCACCCGTTCAAGTTCTACCTGGACTTCGGCATCCGGGTGACCATCAACACCGACAACCGGCTGATCACCGACACCACCACCACCAAGGAGCTGTCGGTCGTCTCCAAGCAGTTCGGGCTGACCGTGAGCGACATCCGCAACGTCCTGGTCGCCGGGTTCAAGAGCTCGTTCCTCACCTTCCACGACCGCGCCCAGCTCATCCGTCAGGTGCAGAACGAGATGGACGAGATCATCCGGCAATTCGCCGAGCGCAACGGCGTGCCGGCGCCAGGGCCCGCCTCGAAGCCTCCGCCGTCCCGGCCGCCGCGCTCGAAGCCGCCGCCCTCGAAGCGGGCCTGAGCCCCCGCAAGGTACCTGAACAAGCGGACGAAGCGCCGTTGCGGTCCGTCGCCGCGGGGTCTACCGTCCGGTCATGTCCGCCGGAAAAACGCTCGCCATGATCCTCGCCGGGGGCGAGGGCCGCCGCCTCGCTCCGCTCACCCAGGAGCGTTCGAAGCCCGCGGTGCCCTTCGGAGGCCGGTACCGGATCATCGATTTCGTGCTCTCGAACTTCGCCAACTCGGGCGTGCTGCGCATGAAGGTGCTCACCCAGTACAAGTCGGAATCGCTGAACACGCACATCTCGCGCGGCTGGCGGCTCAGCACCATGATGGGGCAGTTCGTGGAGAGCGTCCCCGCCCAGCAGCGGACCGGACCCGAGTGGTACAAGGGCTCCGCCGACGCCATCTACCAGAACCTGAACCTCGTCACCGACGAGGAGCCGGACCACGTCTTCGTCTTCGGCGCCGACCACATCTACCGCATGGACGTGCGGCAGATGCTCGACTTCCACATCGCGCAGAAGGCCGATTGCACGGTGGCCGCCATCCCCATGCCCATCGAGGAAGCCAGCTCGTTCGGGATCATCACCGCCGACGCGCACGGCCGCATGGTCGACTTCCAGGAGAAGCCGAAGAAGCCCAAGCCGATGATCGGCAATCCCCGGGCGGCGCTGGTCTCCATGGGGAACTACCTCTTCACCACCGAGGCCCTGGTGCGGGAGATCGTCCGCGACGCCGGCAAGGAGGGCGCCCACGACTTCGGCAAGTCGATCATCAGCGAGATGCACGGGCGCACCAACGTGGCCGTCTACGACTTCGCCACCAACCAGGTGCCGGGGCAGGGGCCCAGCGAGGTGGGCTACTGGCGGGACGTGGGAGACCTCGACACCTATTACGAATGCAACATGGACCTGGTGGCGCCGGACCCCAAGTTCTCGCTCTACAACACCCGCTGGCCGGTCTACACCGGGCCCGCGCACAGCGCCGCCCCCGCCAAGTTCGTCTTCGCCAACGAGGAGGAGAAGCGGGTGGGCCGCGCCACCGACTCGCTGGTGAGCGAAGGCTGCATCGTCTCCGGGGGGCGCGTCGACCGTTCCGTGCTCTCCCCCAACGTCCGCGTCAATTCGTACGCCGACGTGCAGGAGAGCATCCTCTTCGAGGGCGTCCGGGTCGGACGCCATGCCCGCATCCGCCGGGCCATCATCGACAAGAACGTCGACATCCCGGCGGGCCTCGAGATCGGCTACGATCCGGAGGAAGACAAGAAGAGGTTCTTCGTCAGCCCGAAGGGCCTGGTCATCGTCCCCAAGGGCATGCGCCTCGCGGGCTGAGAAAGACGTCCTTGGCGCGCGTCCTCTTCCTCTGGCACATGCACCAGCCCGAGTACCGCGATCCGGTCTCGGGGCAACCCGTCCTGCCCTGGGTCCGGCTGCATTCGACGCGCGCCTACAACGACATGGCCGCCGCGCTGGAGCCGCACGAGCGCGCCCGGGTGGTGGTGAACTGGGCGCCGTCGCTGCTCTTGCAGCTCGAGACCTACGCCAGCCGTGAGGCCGTCGATCGGGACGAGGAGATCGCGCGCAAGCCCACCGACTCGCTGACGGCCGCCGAGCGCGCCCACGTCCTGCGGCAGGATTTCTCGGCCGACTGGGACACCTGGGTGAAGCCGGTGCCGCGCTACGCCGAGCTGCTGGCCAAGCGGGGCACGGACCTGGGCCGCGTCGATCTGGCCCGCGAGCAAGCCGCGTTCTCGACCCAGGAGCTCCTCGACTTGCAAGTGCACTTCATGCTCGCCTGGATGGGATTCGCCGCCCGCCGCGAGCATCCCATGGTGGCCGAGCTGGTTCGCAAGGAGAGGATGTTCAGCGAATCGGACAAGACCCATCTGCTCGACCTCTCGCGCAAGATCGCCCGCGGGATCGTGCCGCGCTGGACGTCCTTGCTGCAGCGCGGGACCGTCGAGCTCAGCTGCTCGCCGATGTTCCATCCCATCCTTCCCCTGCTGGTCGACAGCGATTCCGCCAGACGCGCGATGCCCGAGGCGGCCCTGCCGCCGCGGTTCCAGCACGTCCAGGACGCGCGGGAACAGGTCCGCCGCGGACTTCAGCGGGCCGAGCGCGACTTCGGCGTCCGGCCGGTGGGAATGTGGCCGAGCGAAGGAGCCGTTTCCCCGGAAGTGATGCAGATCCTCGGGGCCGAGGGCGTCCGCTGGTGCGCGACCGACCAGGGGAACCTCGAGCGCAGCGAGCTGGAGACGCCCTCCGATGCCAGACCCCCGCACTACGCTCCCTGGATGGCGGGCCCGGTGGCGGTCTTCTTTCGCGACCGGGACCTGAGCGACCGGATCGGATTCCGGTACGCCAAGCACGAGGCGCGAGCGTCGGCCGACGAGCTGCTGGCCCGCGTCGCGGCCGCGGAGAAGGACGCCACCGTCACCGTCGCCCTGGACGGCGAGAATCCCTGGGAACGATATCCGCGGTCCGGAGAGCTCTTCCTCGACGCGCTCTACGGCGGGCTCGGCGACAGGGTCGTGCCGATCCTGCCGCGGGACGAGATCGCCGCCCGCCCGCCCAAGGGCCGCATCGGGCGCATCCACTCCGGGAGCTGGATCGATTCCAACTTCCGCATCTGGATCGGGCAGCCGGAGGACAATCAGGCCTGGACGCTGCTTGGCCAGGCCCGGGCGGCGCTGGAACGGGCGCGCCCGGAGCTTCCCCCCGACCGGTTCGAGAAGGCGTACGCGGCGGCCCTCGCCGCGGAAGGAAGCGATTGGTTCTGGTGGTACGGCGACGAGTTCCACACCGACAACGCGCCGGAGTTCGACGCGCTCTTCCGCCGCAACCTCGAGCAGATCTACCGCCACGTCGGGCTTGCCCCTCCGGAGCGGCTGGCGCGGCCGATCATCGCGCCGCACAAGGACAAGTCGCAGGCCAAGGCGATCAACATCCCGCCCAAGCGGCTGATCAAGCCCGTGATCGACGGCTTCACCCGCAGCTACTTCGAATGGAACGGGGCAGGGTTCTACCGGCCGGGGACCTCGGTGGGCGGGTCGATGTATCAGGGCAGCGGCGCCTTCTCGCAGCTCTGGTACGGCTTCTCCGCCACCCACCTGTACCTGCGGCTCGACCCGATGGAAGGCGCCGACACCTCCGGCGAGCTGCGGATCCTGATCACCCGCGACAAGGGCGAGAGCACGCTGCGCATGGAAGTCCGGCCGTCCGGCGGCGAATGCGCCGTCCTCGACGAGGAGGGCAAGCAGCAGGGGTCAGGGTGGGCCGGGGCCATCGTGGAGCTGGCGATCCCGGTCACCGCGCTGGAGCTTTCTCCCGGAGGTCGCGCCGGCCTGCTGCTGCGGCTGGTGCGCGGCGGCGGCGAGGTGGATCGCCTGCCGCGCTACGGCGAGCTGGAGCTGGTGGTCCCGGACCCGGCTTTCGAGCAGTCGCACTGGCACGTCTGATCGTTCGACACTGGGTCGTGAGTTGTGTCTAGATTGTCTCCACGTGCCCGAGCTACGCAGGGATCCAATCATGGGTCGATGGGTCATCGTCGCGCCGGAGCGGGCGGAGCGTCCGAGCGCTTTTTTGCGGCCGGCGCCGCAGGAAGACCATGGGATCTGCCCTTTCTGTCCGGGGAACGAGGCGATGACCCCGCCCGAGATCCTCTCCCGGCGCGAGAACGGGACCTGGACGCTGCGCGTGGTCCCCAACCGGTATCCCGCCTTGCGCACGGAGATCCAGATGTCCCGCGCCGGAGAGGGAATGCTGGACAGCATGGCGGGGGTGGGCGCCCACGAGGTGGTGATCGAGACCAACGTCCACCGTGCCACGCTGGCCGAGCTGCCGGCGGAGCAGATCGAGAGCGTGCTGGGCGCCTGGCAGGAGCGCATGGTCGACCTCTCCCGCGACGTCCGTCTCAAGTCCGTGATCGCCTTCAAGAACCACGGCGGTCCCGCCGGCGCCACGCTGGTGCACGCGCACTCGCAGCTGGTCGCGCTCCCCTTCGTCCCGGAGGTGCTCCGGGCCGAGGAGCGGGCCGCCGCCGAGCATTTCGCGGCCAAGGAGCGCTGTATCTTCTGCGACGTGATCGCGCAGGAGCAGCGCGAGAAGGAGCGCGTGGTGCTGGAATCGGACGACGCCGTCGTCCTCTCGCCCTGGGCGGCGCGCAGCCCCTTCGAGCTCTGGATCCTCCCCCGCGATCACCACTCCTCGTTCGAGACCGCGCCGCGCGAGCAATTGCGCGCCGTCGCCGAGGCGCTGCGGACGGTGCTGCGGAAGGTCGAGGTGGCGCTGGAGAAGCCGGCCTTCAACCTGTTCTTGCAGACCATGCCGCTGCGGGAGCCGCAGAACGACTACTACCACTGGCGCTTGTCGCTGAAGCCCGTGCTCACCCTGCAGGCCGGCTTCGAGTGGGCCAGCGGCTGCTCCATCAACCCGACGCCGCCGGAGGAGGCCGCGAGCTTCCTCCGGCAGACGGAGGTCATTCCGTGAAGATCCTGTTCGTCGCCTCCGAAGCGGCGCCCTACGTGAAGACGGGCGGTCTCGGCGACGTGATCGGCGCGCTTCCTCGGGCCCTGGCCAGGCGCGGACACGACGTCCTGGTGGTGATCCCCCGCTACGGCGCCATCGACGGGCAGCAGTTCGGCCTCCGCGACACCGGACGCCGGGTGGAAGTGCAGTTCCCCAACCTCAACGCGGGCGCGCACATCTTCGTGCACGCTCCGGCGGAGCGGCTTCGCTATCTCTTCCTGCAGAATCCCTGGTACGACCGCCGCGAGCTGTACGGCGAAGGCGGCAAGGACTACCGGGACAACCACAAGCGCTTCGCGCTGCTCGCCGCGGGATCGTTGGAAGCCGCGCGGCAATGGAACTTCATCCCCGATGCCATCCACGCGCACGACTGGCAAGCGGCGCTGGTCCCCCTGATCGTCAAGCGCGGCTGGGCGGGACGACCCTCTCCGGTCCGCGCCCGCACCGTCTTCACCATCCACAACGTGGCCTATCAAGGCGTCTTCCCCCGGGACGCGCTGTTCGAGCTCGACCTGCCCGCCGACCTTTTCAACGCCGACGCCCTCGAGTTCTACGGCAAGCTGAACCTCATGAAGGCGGGGCTGGTGTTCGCCGACAAGCTCACCACCGTCTCGCCCACCTACGCGCGGGAGATCGTCGAGAGCACCGAGACGGGCGCCGGCCTCGACGGCCTCTTGCGTCACCGCCAGGCCGACCTGACCGGGATCATGAACGGCGTCGACTACGAGCGCTGGAGCCCCGACAAGGACCCGCAGATCCCGCAGCGGTATTCCTCCGAGGACCTCTCCGGGAAAGCCATGTGCAAGGCCGAGCTGCAGCAGGAGCTGGGGCTCGAGCAGCAGTCGGGGACCATGCTCTGCGCCGCCATCGGGCGGCTGGCGCACCAGAAGGGGTACGACATCCTCGCCCAGGCCGTCCCCGGGATGACGGATCGGGGCGTGCAACTCGCGCTGCTCGGGACCGGCGACACGGCGCTCGAGGAGGAGTTCGCGGCGCTGGCGATGAAGTATCGCGGCCGCGTCTCCGCCCAGCTGCGCTTCGACGACCGCCTGGCACATCGGATCGAGGCGGGAGCGGACGTCTTCCTCATGCCCTCCCGGTTCGAGCCCTGCGGCCTGAACCAGCTCTACTCGCTCAGGTACGGAACGCTCCCCCTGGTCCACGCCGTGGGAGGCCTCGCGGACAGCATCAGCGAGGGTCCCAAGGGATGGGGCTTCCGATTCGAGCAGGTGGACGCCCTCGAGCGGGCGCTGGCGCTCTGGCGCGACAAGGCCGCCTGGAAGGCCGCCCAGCAGCGGGCGATGGCCCGAGACCATTCCTGGGACCGGGCAGCCGAGCAGTACGAGGCGCTCTACCGGACATAGGAGGCTTGCGCTCCCGCCGCGGGGCAGGTACACTCGCGATTGAAATTGAGACGCATTCTCAATTTCATCGGGAGCCCGGGTTGATCCTCTGCATCTGCCAGTCGGTCAGCGACCGCGAAGTGGACGCCGCCATCCGCGGCGGCGCGCACTCGGTCGCCGCGATCTCCCGGGCTTGCGGCGCCGGATCGGACTGCGGCTGCTGCCGCCCGGCGATCGAGCGCCGGATCGACCGCGCCTGCGGGAACGACTGCGCCGATTGTCCTCGCCGCCAGCCTGAGCTAGAACACGCCGCCGCTCTCTGAGGGGAGGCTCCGGCATGAAGGTCGACAAGAACATCGTCACGCTGCTGAATGACGTGCTCACGGCCGAGCTGACCGCCGTCAACCAGTACTTCCTCCACGCCCGCCTCTGCCACCATTGGGGCTACGAGAAGCTCTACGAGCGGGCGCGCAAGGAGAGCATCGAGGAGATGAAGCACGCGGACGAGCTGATCGACCGCATCCTCTACCTGGAGGGCCTCCCCAACCTGCAGCGGTACGGCAAGGTCAACGTCGGCCAGACCGTCCCCGAGCAGTTCAAGCTCGACCTGGAAGTCGAGTACGAGGCGGTCAAGCGCTTCAACGACGTCATCGAAGCCTGCCGCGCGGCCGGCGACAACGGCACCCGCGAGATCCTCGAGCGCATGCTCCGCGAGGAAGAAGCGCACGTGGATTGGCTCGAGACCCAGCAGGAGACCATCAAGCAGATCGGCGTCGAGCGCTATCTCTCCGAGCAGCTCAAGTAGCGAACCACCATCGCATCTTCTTCGAGAGCTTTCCTTGTACCCTTTGCTGTGACGCCGGCGTGAAGCATGGGCCGTGCGGCGCCGCAGCAACAAGCGCCTTCACCGTGTCCCGATCGCTCTACCGGGTTCCGACCGCCCGGCGTTGTTGATGCGTCGTCGCAGCGTCCCATGCTTCCCACCGGCGTCACGAGCGAACGATACCGGAAGCGTGGACAGGAACTGCCGGTGCTAGACGCGGGTCTCTTTGGGGAGCTGAGAGAGGTACTCCTCGACGAGCTGCTTCTGCTTCCCTTCGTCCATGTTCATCTGCACGAGCCGGCGCGCGGCCTCGATGGCGATGTCCACCGCCTGCGCGCGCAGCTCGGCCAGCGCCTGGCGCTTCTCTTCGCCGATGGTCTTGCGCGCGGCCGCGAGCAGCTGCTCGCTCTCCTTCTTCGCCGCCGCCATCAGCTCGGCCTTGGCGGCGGCCACTTCCTGCTGGTTCCTGCGCACCAGCTGCGCCGACTCCTCCCGGGCCTGCTCGAGAGCGGCCTGCATCTCGGCCCTGGCCTTCTCCGCCTCCGCCCGCTCCTTCTTCGCCGACTCGATCGCGTCCGCGATGGTCTTCTCGCGGGTCTCGATCATCTGGAGGATCGGCCCCCAGGCGAACTTGCCGAGCACCACGATGAGCAGGAGGAAGGTGACGATCGTCCAGAAGCTGAGGGCGAAGTTGACGTCGGTGAGGCTGGCGGCAAGAAGCATCTGGAGTCCTCCGTGACGCGGGGGCCTTGTATCACAGGCCCCCGCCCGATCGCTGCGGGTCAGACCTTGACGGCGAGAATGATGCAGACCACCTCGGCGAACAGGGTGACGCCTTCGATCAGCGCCGCCGCGATGATCATCGAAGTGCGGATGTCGCCGCCGGCGGACGGCTGGCGGGCGGTCCCTTCCATGGCGGCGGCGGCGAGCCGGCCGATGCCGAACCCGGCGCCGAGGACGGCGAGCCCGGCGCCGAACCCCGCGGCGAAGTACCCAAGCGAGAACTGGTTCATCGTTCTACCTCCCACTCCATGAATGCCCTGAGCCTCGGCGGCGAGGAGTGGCATGTTGTCGCGGGGTATGGACCCGAGGCCGCCAGAAGCCCAGCCCGCGATGCGGCGGAAAATCAGTGCGCGTACTGCGTCATGCCGATGAACAGCGCGGAGAGCATCGTGAACACGTAGGCCTGCACCAGCGCGACGAACAGCTCGAGCATGAAGATGCCCAGCGCGAACGCGACGCTGACGGGGGCAACGTAGACGGAGATGAAGAGCGTCAGCGCGATGAGGAAGAAGATGACGATGTGCCCCGCCACCATGTTGGCGAAGAGGCGGACCGTCAGCGCGAACGGCTTGGTGAAGAGGCCGAAGAACTCGATCACGAACATCAGCGGCCACAGGGCGCCCGGCACGCCCGAGGGCACCAGGTGCTTCCAGTAGCCGATCACGCCCTGCGCGCGCATCCCGGCCACCTGCGTGAGCACGAACGTGAAGAGCGCCAGCACCACGGTGACCGAGACGTTGCCGGTCGCCGTGGACACGCCGGGGAACCCGCCGATCTTGGGGATCGGCAAGAGGCCGGTCAGGTTCATGGACAGGATGAAGAAGAAGGCCGAGCAGAGGTACGGCGTGTAGAGGTTCGCGTGATGCCCGATGTTCTTCACCGAGATCTCGTCCCGGATGAAGAGCACGAACGTCTCCAGCAGGTTGTAGCCGCCCTTGGGGATCAGGGCCCGCTTGCGGGAGGCGAGCCCGACGACGATCAAGAGGATGCCGGCCGCCAGCCACATGTTGATGACGTGCTTGGTGATGTCGAGGCGGATGTAGCGGTTGCCTGCCCAGAAGCCGAGGGGAACCACCACTTCGTCCTCGACGTGCTCGAAGATGTGCTCCGCGATCCCACCCTTGTGCTCGGCGGCGCCCTGCTCGTGCTCGGGCTTGTGGGCGCCGGGCGCCACTTCCTGGTGGCCCAGCGTGGCGCCGTGCTTGCTGGCAGCCGGACGCGACGTGTCCGGCACTGGCACGGGCCGGCGCTGGTGCTCGGGCTGCGCCTCGGCGACGAGCAGCATCGCCAGAATGGCGATCATCGGGTGACTCCTTGCGGCCGCGAGCTCGATCCCACGAACAGCACCTCGATCACCTGCGTCGCCGCGTACACGACGAAGAATCCCGCGACGTACACCAGCGCCAGCTTGCCGCGCGCTCCGGAAGCGAGCAGCCCGGCCGCCACCAGCGCGGCGCGACAGAAAAATCCGATGGAAAATCCAGTCAGTACGCCGTTGACGCCCTTTCCTGCCGCGAGCGCCAGCGCAGCGAACGCGCAGAAGGCCCCCAGCGTAGCCGCCCCCGCGCCGTAGACCGCCGGTCCTTTCGCGGGCTCCGGGATCGAGAGGGCGACGGCGAGCGCCACGACGCACACCAAGGCGCTGGCCACCGCGAACGGGCGCGTCCTGCTCCGCTTTTCGTTCACTTCGGTCCCTTGCTCAGGTGCATCAGGATCTTGAAGAAGAGGTAAAAGCCGACGGCGATACCGAAGAGCGCTCCACCCACCAGAAGCCACGGTCCGGTGCCGAGCTTTTTGTCCAGCCACCAGCCGGCCAGAGTGCCCACCCCGACCGCCCCGGCGAGCTGCCAGCTGGCGTCGATGTAGGGCCCGGCCTTCCGGTACGAAGACGCGATTCCTTCGCCGATTCCTTCCGGTCGGTCGTCCTGTTCCTTGCCAGCCACGCGCCCATCTCCAAAAAAGCAGCGCCGTGTAGCACGCGCGTCCAGTGACAGTCAAACGCGCCGTGTTATGCTGCTCCCTCGTGCTTCGACCCTCCGACGGCCTGCTGGGCAGCTCCCGCGCCACCCATCGCGCCAGCCTGCGCGCCGAGCGCTTGAGGGCCTTCTGGCAGCTCGGCCGCCTGCTGAAGACCTTGATCTCCGGCTTGGTGCGGACGGCGGTCGACCTGGTCCTGCTGGTCGGTCTTCCCTTCGCCTATCTCGCCGGCACCTATCTCGTGCTCGATCTCCCAGCGCGGTGGATCGGTCACCGCGACGCCTACGGGCGCTGGGGACTGCTTCTCTTCGCCGCGGCCGTGGCCGTCTGCTGGGTCGGAGTCCTCCGGGCAAAGCGCGACGCGCCCCCGATCGCTCCCGTCCGCCCCAAGTTCGCCAAGGTGATGTTCGGCTTGTCCTGGGTCGCCGCCATCCTCTGCACCATCGGCGACCTCGCAGGCTAGCCCTGGTCGAAGGCGAGCGCGCCACGGAACGCCAGCATCGTCTGGTCGATCTCCTGCGTGCCGTGCTCGCTGGAGAGGAAGGCGGTCTCGAACTGGGAGGCGGGCAGGTACACGCCGCGCTCCAGCATCGACCGGTGCAGCTTGCCGAACCGGGCCAGGTCCGACTTCTTCGCGGTCGGGTAGTCGTACACCTCGTCGGGCGCGAAGAAGCAAGTCCACATCGATCCGACCTGGTTGACCCGCGCCGCGACGCCCGCGCGGCGCAACTCTTCGCGGAGCCGCGCGCACAGATCCTCGGTGCGGCGCTCGATGCTCTCGACGAATCCAGGCTGCGAGACCAGGTCCATCATCGCGCTCCCCGCGGCCATCGCCAGCGGGTTCCCGGAGAGCGTCCCCGCCTGATAGATGGGGCCGTCGGGTGCCACCTGCCCCATGACGTCCTCGCGGCCCCCGTAGGCGCCCACCGGCAGGCCGCCGCCGATCACCTTGCCCAGGCAGGTGAGGTCCGGGTCGATCCCGAAGCGCTGCTGCGCCCCGCCGCGCGCCACGCGGAATCCAGTCATCACCTCGTCGCAGACGAAGAGCGCGCCCGCCCGCCGCGTCTCCTCCCGCAGCGTCTCGAGAAAGCCCGGCCGCGGCAGGAGGACGCCCATGTTCCCGACCACCGGCTCCACGATGGCCGCGGCGGTCTCCCGTCCCAAGGGACCCCGGAAGTGATCCTTCACGGCCGCCGCGTCGTTGTACGGAAGCACGGTGGTGAGCGCGGCCACCGCCTTGGGCACGCCCGGCGAATCCGGCAGCCCCAAAGTCTCCACGCCCGAGCCGGCGCGCACCAGCAGCGCATCGGTCGCGCCGTGGAAACAGCCCTCGAACTTCACGATCCGTTCCCGGCCGGTGAACCCGCGCGCCACCCGCAGCGCCGACTGCGTCGCTTCCGTCCCGGAATTCACGAAGCGCAGCTTGCGGATCGAGGGCACCAAGGCGCGGACCTTCTCGGCCAGCACGCTCTCGCGCACGGTGGGAGCGCCGAAGCTCGTGCCCAGCGCGGCCGCCTCGCGGATCGCGTCGACGATGCGGGGATGGGCATGCCCCGCCAGCAGCGGTCCCCAGGAGAGGACGTAGTCGAGGTATGCGTTGCCGTCTTCGTCGAAGAGGCGCGCTCCCTGGCCGCGCGCGATGAAGAGCGGCTCGCCTCCGACGGCTTTGAACGCGCGCACCGGCGAGTTGACGCCGCCGGGAAACAGGCCTCGCGCGCGCGCATGCTCCCGCCTCGACTTGTCCGTGTTCAAGGACGACATGATGCGCAGGGTCTATCGCCCCTGCGGTCCACGGTAAAGGCGGGGAAGCGGGCTACTGCTGCGCCCGGCGCTGCGCGTAGCCGCGGTCCCAGACGGCGGCCTGGTTGCGCGGGTTGACCGGGTTGAACCGCTGCAGGCGCCGCTCGGCGCGCTCCAGCGCGAACTGCACTGCATCGGGGGAGTCGTGCTGGGGGAGCGCGGCGGTGTACGCCTTCACCGCGGCTTCGTCGTTTCCGATCTCTGCAAGGCAATTGCCCTTCTCGAACAACGCCTCGGCGCCCTTCTGCGTGCCGTGGTACTTCCTCTCCACTGCGTCGTAAGCGGCGATCGCGTCCTGGTGTCTGCCGGAGAGGTGGTAGGTCGACGCGGAGAGCAGGGCCGCCGCTGGAGCCAGCGGCGATTTGGGCCAGCGCCGCTGGAGCTCGAGGGCGGCGGCGCGGGCGTCGTGGAACTGGCCCTGATCGAGGAGCGCCCGCGCGACCTTCATCTGCGCCTTGTCCGCCTCGCGGCGGTCGGGGGCGGTGGCCACCTGATCCCTCCAGGCCTCGATGGCGCCCTTGACGTTGCCGATGCGCATGTCGAGGTCGCCGAGACGCTCGCGGGCTTCGAAGGCTTCCGCTGAGGTGGGGTAGCGCTTCACCAGCTCGCGATACTCGGATGCGGCGCAGCGTGGGTCATCCAGGTACACCGCGCAGAGATCGCCCGCGAGCTTCAGGGCGCCGCGGCGGACCGCATCCACCTTCAGGCCCTGCTCGTCGCGCAGCGTGAGCATGAGGGCGCGCGCTTCCAGCAGCGAGGTCTTGTAATGGCCAGCCAGGGCGAGGTCCCGCGCGTGCTGCAGACGCGCCTGCGGCCGCCCGCAGGCGGCGAGCATCAGCGCGAGAGTCGCGGCGAGGAGCGTTCGCGTCACGTAGAATGCGGTACCACCCCGGCCGACGCACCGCAACGCAGGAATCGTGGACCGGGGTGGCGCGGTGTAGGTGTTTCAGCGCGCGCTCATTCGCCCTCGGGGGGCGGCCCCTCTTCGTCGTCGCCGGGTTGGCCGGCCACCGCGTCGGCCTCGCGCTCTTCCGGCGCCCGCGTCGCCCCGACCACCTTCTCGCCCTCCTGCGAGAGCGCCATCACCCGGACGCCTTGCGTGTTGCGCCCGATGATGGAGATGTCGGCGGCGCGGCTGCGGATGAGCGTGCCCTTGTTGGTGATGATCATCACCTGGTCGGCGTCGGTGACCTGCAGCATCGCCACCACGTTGCCGTTGCGATCGCCGGTCTTGATGTCGATGACGCCCTTACCGCCCCGGTGCGTCAGGCGGTACTCCTCGAGCTCGGTGCGCTTGCCGTAGCCGTTCTCGGTCATGGTGAAGAGCGTGGATCCGGCGCGCGCCAGCTCGGCGCCGACCACGTGGTCGCCCTGCTCCAGCGTGATCCCCTTCACGCCGAAGGCGGCGCGGCCCATGGGGCGGACCTCCTTCTGGTCGAACCGGATCGCCATTCCCTGCGCGGTGCCGATGATGACGTCCTCGTCGCCCTTCGCGTGCATCACCGACACCAGCTCGTCGTCGCCCTCGATGGAGAGGGCCTTGAGCCCGCTCGGACGGGGACGGGCGAACGCCTCCAGCTTGGTGCGTTTGATCAGCCCGTTCTGGGTGACGAAGATGATGTACGGCCCCGCGGCCACCTGGACCGCCTTGGCCGCCACCCGCGAAGCTTCGCTCTCCTCGACCTCTTCGGCCTCGCCGCCGCCGGCGGGCTCCTCCGCGGCCGCGGCCTCTTCTCCGGCCTCGGCGCCGTCCTCCTCGCCCTTCTTCGCGGCCCGCAGCTCCTTCACCGGCAGCAGCGCGGCGATCTTCTCGCCTTCGGCGAGCGGCACCAGGTTGACGATGGCCTTCCCGCGGGCGGCGCGCCCTGCCTGCGGCAGCTCGTGCACCTTGAGCCAGAAGACGCGGCCCTTGCTGGTGAAGATGAGCACGTATGCGTGCGTGCTGGCGACGAAGATCTGCTCGATGAAGTCGTCCTCGGTGGTTCCGGCGCCCGCCTTCCCGCGGCCGCCGCGCCGCTGCGCCCGGTAGAGGGAGACCGGGTTGCGCTTCACGTAGCCCTGGTGGCTGATGGTCACCACCATGTCCTCGTCGGCGATCAGGTCCTCGTCGGAGAGCTCGTCCGCCTCGCCCTGGATCTCGGTCCGGCGCGGATCGGCGAACAGCGTCTTCACTTCGCGCAGCTCGTCCTTGATCACGTCGAGGAGGAGCTTCTCGGAGCTGAGGATGGCCTGCAGCTTGGTGATGAGCGCCTGCACCTCGGCGAGCTCGGAGAGGATCTTCCCCTTCTCCAGGCCGGTGAGGCGCTGCAGCTGCATCTCGAGGATGGCCTTGGCCTGGATCTCGCTCAGCGCATAGAAGTTTTGCAGCTTCTGCGAGGCCTCGTCGCGGGAGGCGCTGGCCTTGATCAGCGCGATGATCTCGTCGATGTGCTCGAGCGCGATCTTGTAGCCGAGCAGGATGTGCTCGCGCTCCTTGGCCTTGCGCAGCTCGTAGCGCGTGCGCCGGGTGACCACGTCGCGCCGGTGGGCGATGAAGCGCTCGAGGATCGCCTTCAGCTTGAGCGTCCGCGGCTGCCCGTGATCGATGGACAGCATGGTGGCCCCGAAGGTGTCCTGGAACAGCGAGCTGTGCTGGTAGAGGTTGTTGAGGACCACGCCGGCGATGGCGCCCCGCTTGATCTCCACCACCGCCCGGATGCCCTCGCGGCTGGATTCGTCGCGCAGGTCGGAGATGCCCTCGATCTTCTTCTCGTTGTGCATCTCGCCGATGGCCTGGATGGCCCGCGCCTTGTTGACCTGGTACGGCACCTCGCTGACCACGATGCGCTCGCGGTCGGTCTTCTTGTCCGTCTCGATGTCCACCTTGGCGCGCATGCGCAGGATCCCGCGCCCGGTCTCGTAGAGGGCGCGAATGGGCGCGACGCCCATCAGGATGCCCCCGGTGGGGAAGTCGGGGCCCTGGATGCCGCCCGCCAGCGTGCCGCCCAGCTTGGGATCGAGCAGCTGGCTCGCCGGAGCGTCGGGATGGTCGATCAGGTGGATGGCGCTTTCGATCGCCTCGCCGAGGTTGTGCGGCGGGATGTTCGTCGCCATGCCGACCGCGATGCCCGCGCTGCCGTTGACGAGCAGGTTGGGGAACCGGGTGGGGAGGACCAGCGGCTCGGTGGTCGAGTCGTCGAAGTTGGGCCCGAAGTCGACCGTATCCTTGTCGATGTCGGCCAGCATCATCTCCGCCAGCCGGGTGAGGCGCGCCTCGGTGTACCGGTACGCGGCGGCGGAGTCGCCGTCGATGCTGCCGAAGTTGCCCTGTCCGTCGATCAGCGGGTGACGCAGGTTCCACTCCTGCGCCAGCCGCACCAGCGCGTCGTAGACCGCGGCGTCGCCGTGCGGGTGGTACTTCTTCAGCACTTCGCCGACGGTTCCGGCGCACTTGCTGTACCGCTTGTTGTGCAGCATCCCCTGGTCGAACATCGCGTAGAGGATCCGGCGATGGACGGGCTTGAGGCCGTCGCGGACGTCGGGCAGGGCGCGCCCGACGATGACCGACATCGAGTAGTCGAGATACGCCTGCCGCATCTCGTCTTCGATGGCGACGGGGACGAGCTGGGGACCGGTTGCTTCAGCCATTCCATTTCCCTCGGAAAAAGACCTTCGATTTTAACTCGTTTTCCATGCTCCGGCCATGAGAAATCGGGCCGGAAACCGCGTCTCCGCGGGGCTTCGCACCAGGTCCAAAAGCAATGAAACCGACTATATGTTGTCGAGGTGGCGCCGCGCTTCCCGGCCCGCGTCGCTGCGCGGGTCGGCGTCTTCGGCCTTCTGGAACCAGTCGCGGGCGGAGGACTTGTCGCCCTTCAGCTTGAGCGCGATCCCCTTGCCGAGCAGGGCGCCGGCGTGACGCCGATCGATGGCCAGCGCCTTGTCGAACTCGGCGACTGCCTTCTCCAACTCGCCGTCACCGAGCAGCTTGCGCCCTTCCGCCACGTGGTGGTCGGCGTTGGAGACGAACTCGACGTCGAGGATGGCCTTCCCCACCACGTGCCCGAGGACGACGCGCAGGGGCCCGAACCACCAGAAGCTCGCCACCTCGGCGGCGGCGACGACGGTGATGGGCAGCTCGGCGATCTGCTTGCCGCGGAACTTGATCCGCACGCGCGTGTGCTGGCCCTTCGACATGAGGTCGCGCGCCTGCTCGGAGACCTTGCTGAACGCGTCGTCGATGCCTTCGGAGAGATCCACGGCCATCTTCTCCGCCGCGGGCTTCGCCTTGTCGGCGATCTCCCGCATCCTGCGGGCGGCGCGGTCGGCGAGCTCGCTCCAGTCGGTCGGTCCGTTGGTGGGACCGGACCTCGCTGCTTGCCCGTTCGAATCGGCCTTGGTCCCTTCGCGGGTCCCGCCCGGCTGCCTGGCCTTGCGGGCGACCTTCTTGCGCCGGCTCTTCGCCTCGGCCATCTCGCGAACCTCCAGTGGGCAGTATGCCCGCCGCGTGCCGCCACCGCCATCCCGGCGTGCTAGGCTCCCGCGCCCATGCCGGTCACCCGCGAGCGCGTCGACCCGCAGCGCGACCAGAGCGAGCTGGACCTCGTCCATCGCCGCTGGATCGTGCCCGACGACGTGCAGCGGCCGATGCCGCTGCCCAACCTGGCGCGCCTCTGGCGGGGGCTGATCGAGCTGCGGGTCCTCGACCCCGGCGCCGAGGTCCGGCTCTCGCGTGCCAACGGCGAGTCGCTGGAGCTTCCTGCCGCCGCCAGCCCGGGCGCGCTGCTCGCCGGAGCGGGGCTCGCCAACCTCGTCACCCAGGTGGTGTGGACCGACGAGGAGGACCGGCGGGACCCCTACGCGCTCGAGGGCGAGCCGGATCCCGAAGGATTCCGCGACTATACGCTGTACGCCATCGACGTCCCCGGGCGGGTGCTGCTCCCCATCCCTCCGGTCGCGCGCCTCTGCGCTCACTGCGGGCGCCGGGTAGAGATCCAGCTGCCTCGCTTCGGCGAGGGCGTGCTGCTCGACCTGGATGAACCGGTCTGCACCTGCGGCGCGAAGCCCGATCTGGGCCGCGACCGGGCGGAGCTCCGCAACGGCGCCGTCTTCCTCTTCGAAGAGCTGGCCTGCCGGGCGGCGCTGAGCATCGAGCTGCCGCGGAAGCCGCAGAGCGAGGAGCTGCCGGACGCGCAAGTCGCGCAGCTCGTCCGCGACACGCTGGGCGGGACCGACGAGCTGGCCGACGACGCCGTCCCTCCGGCGGAATAAAAAAATAATTATTTTTTTTGGCAGGCGGCTTGCGACAGCACCCCGGTGCGCCGGTCCAGCGTCTCGAAATGAGACCGGCGCGGGGGGTTCATGCATCGCGACCGATGGTCGCGGCCCGTGATCGAGGCCGCGACGGAAGCGCACCGCATCCTCGGACCTGGTCTCCTGGAGACGGCCTACAAGCTCGCGCTCGCCGAAGAGCTGCGCCGCAGGGAGGTCCCGTTCGAGCAGGACAAGACGGTCCCGATCCGGTACCGGGATCTCGTTCTGGTCACCGGCCTGCAGCTCGACCTGGTCGTCGGCGGCGAGCTGATCGTCGAAGCCGTGAGCGTCGACCGCATCGACGACTGGCGACGCGCCCAGCTCCTCACCCACGTCCGCCTCTCCGGATATCCGGCCGGGCTCCTGATCAACTTCAACGTCACCGTGCTCAAGCGGGGCATTCGCCGGGTGACGGCGCCGCCGGCCTGAACCCTCAGGGGCGTGCGCCCGCCACCAGGGCGCGCGCCGCCGCCCGCTCCACGTGCGCCCGCTCGATCTCGAAGCTCGGATCGTCGGGACTCATCGAGGCCAGCCGGGCTTGCAGCTCCTTCAGCTCCGAGGCGGCGCGATTGGGATCGATCTGCTCGGCGCGCACCGCTTCCTCGACGAGGACGCGCACCTTGTCGTTGCTCACCTCGGCGAACCCCTCGCCGACGGCATAGCGCTGCTCGCTTCCCGCGTTGACGATGACCAGCTCGCCCGCGGCCAGCGCCGCCACCAGCGGCGTATGGCGCGGCCGGATGCCGAAGCCGCCCTCCACGCCGGGCAAGCGCACCTCGTCGCATTCCGTGGTGAGGACGCGCTGCTCGGGAGTGACGATTTCGATCGAGAGCGGCATGGTCAGCGGGCCAGGGTCTTCGCCTTCTCCACGGCTTCGTCGATGTTGCCCACCATGTAGAAGGCCTGCTCGGGCAGCTCGTCGTGCTTGCCATCGAGGAGCTCCTCGAACGAGCGGATGGTGTCCTCGATCTTCACGTACTTGCCCTTGAAGCCGGTGAACTGCTCGGCGACGTGGAAGGGCTGGCTGAGGAAGCGCTGCACCTTGCGGGCGCGGGCCACCGTCAGCTTGTCCTCGTCGGACAGCTCGTCCATCCCGAGGATGGCGATGATGTCCTGCAGCTCCTTGTAGCGCTGCAGCACGGCCTGGACGCGCCGCGCCGTCCGGTAGTGTCGCTCGCCCACGATCTGGGGATCGAGGATGCGGCTGGTGGAGTCGAGCGGGTCGACGGCGGGATAGATGCCGATCTCCGTCAGGGCGCGCGACAACACGGTGGTGGCGTCGAGGTGGGCGAACGCCGTCGCCGGAGCGGGGTCGGTGAGGTCGTCGGCCGGCACGTAGATGGCCTGCACCGAGGTGATGGCGCCCTTCTTGGTGGAGGTGATGCGCTCCTGGAGCTCGCCCATCTCGGTGGAGAGCGTCGGCTGGTACCCGACGGCGCTGGGGATGCGGCCGAGGAGAGCGGAGACCTCGGAGCCCGCCTGGGTGAAGCGGAAGATGTTGTCGATGAAGAGGAGCATGTCGCGCCCCTCCTCGTCGCGGAAGTACTCGGCGATGGCCAGCGCGCTCAAGGCGACGCGGGCGCGCGCGCCGGGAGGCTCGTTCATCTGCCCGAAGACGAGCACCGCCAGGCTCTTCTCCAGGTCGTGGGGCTTGATGACGGCGTTCTCGCCGCCTTCCTGGAACTCGGCGTAGAGATCGTTGCCCTCGCGGGTGCGCTCGCCCACGCCGGCGAAGACGGAGAAGCCGCCGCGCTGCTTGGCGACGTTGTTGATGAGCTCCTGGAGCAGCACCGTCTTCCCCACGCCGGCGCCGCCGAAGAGTCCGATCTTGCCGCCGCGCAAGTACGGAGCGAGCAGGTCGATGACCTTGATCCCGGTCTCGAACGGCTCCATCCGGACGTCCTGCTCGGTGAACGTCGGCGGGTCGCGGTGGATGGGCAGCCGCCGCGTCGCCTTCACCGGACCCTTCTCGTCGACGGGCTCCCCGACGACGTTGAGGATCCGTCCCAGCACTGCCTTGCCCACCGGCACCGTGATGGGCTCGCCGGTACTCTTCACCGGCTGGCCGCGGATCAGGCCCTCGGTGGAATCCATGGCGATGCACCGGGCGGTGTTCTCTCCCAGGTGCTGCGCCACTTCGACGGTGAGGTTGTCCGGCTTGTCGGAGATGCTGGGATTGCTCAGCGTCAGCGCCGTGTAGATCTCCGGCAAGCCGCCGGGAGGGAACTCGACGTCCACCACCGGGCCGATCACCTGCGTGACCTTCCCCACTTTCGAAACCTCGGTCATGGCTACCGCCGCCATCTATCGTGACCTCGCGATCATTTCAGCGCCTCGGCGCCGGAGACGATCTCCATCAGCTCCTTGGTGATCGATGCCTGGCGGGCGCGGTTGTACTGGAGCGAAAGCCGCCCGATCATCTCGTTGGCGTTGTTGGTGGCGGAGTCCATCGCCGTCATCCGCGCGCCGTGCTCCGACGCTTCCGACTCGAGCAGCGCCCGCCAGATCTGCATCGCCAGCTGCCGGGGGATCAGGTGCTCGAGCAGCGCCGGCCGCGAAGGCTCGTACAGGTGCTCGGGCGTGATGAACCCCCCTTCGCCGGTCCGCTGCTTCGAGGGAGGCGCGACGATGGGCAGGAGCTGGGTGAGCGTGATCGACTGGGCGATGGCGGAGCGGAACTGGTTGTAGAGCAGGAAGACGGCGTCGAGGTTCTTCTCCCGGAACTCGACGATCAGGTCGTCGGCGACCTGCTTGGCCATCGCGAACCGCAGGCGTCCGAAGAAGCCGACGTAGTCCTTGCGGGTCTGGATGCCGCGCTTCTTGGCGAAGTCGCGTCCCCGGCGGCCGATGGTGGAGAACTGGATGACGTCGTACTTGTCGGCCTCTTCCACCAGGAACCGCTGGGCCCGGCGGATGATGTTCGAGTTGAACCCGCCGCAGAGGCCGCGGTCGCTGGTGAGCAGCACCACCTCGATGCGCTTGGGGTTCTCGCGCACCTCCATCAGCGGGTGGGGCGGGATCTCCGCCGCCACCCGGGCCGCGGCCAGCGACCCGAGCAGCTCGTTCAACGCCTCGGCGTAGGGGCGCGTGCGCAAAACCGCGTCTTGCGCGCGGCGCAGCTTGGCGGCCGCGACCAGCTTCATCGCCTTGGTGATCTTCTGCGTGTTCCGCACCGACTTGATCCGGGTGCGGATGGCGCGAAGGGAGGCCATCTAGGCTGCTTTCTGGCTCGACACCTTGAACACGGACCGGAACTCTTCCAGAGCGGCGTCGAGGGCCGTGCGCACGTCGTCGGTGAGGTCCTTCTTCTCGCGCAGGAGCTTGAGCACCTCGGGGTGGCGCGTCTCCATGAACTCCACCAGCTCCTTGACGTAGCGGCCGACCTCGGGGACCGGGATGTTGCGGATCCAGACCACGCCGCTCTTGTCCTTCTGCGTGCCGGCGTAGACCTGCACGATCTGCTTCTCCACCGGCATCGGCTCGTACTGGCCCTGCTTGAGGATCTCGGTCAGGCGCGCGCCGCGCTCCAGGGTCTCCTGGGTCGCCTTGTCCAGGTCCGACCCGAACTGGGCGAAGGCGGCCAGCTCGCGGTACTGGGCGAGCTCCAGGCGCAGGGACCCGGCGATCTTCTTCATCGCCTTGATCTGCGCCGACCCTCCCACGCGCGAGACGGAGATGCCGACGTTGATGGCCGGGCGCTGGCCGGAGTTGAAGAGATCCGTTTCCAGGAAGATCTGCCCGTCGGTGATGGAGATGACGTTGGTAGGGATGTACGCCGAGACGTCGCCCGCCTGCGTCTCGATGATGGGGAGCGCGGTCAGCGATCCCCCACCGCGCTGCTTGGAGAGCTTCGCGGCGCGCTCCAGCAAGCGGCTGTGCAGATAGAAGACGTCGCCTGGATAGGCCTCGCGGCCCGGGGGCCGGCGCAGGAGCAAGGAGAGCTGGCGGTACGCCACGGCCTGCTTGGAGAGGTCGTCGTAGATGATGAGCGCGTGCTGTCCGTTGTCCCGGAAGTACTCGGCCATGGTGACGCCGGTGTACGGCGCCAGGAACTGGAGCGGCGCGGGCTCCGAGGCGCTGGCGGCGACGACGGTGGTGTACTCCATGGCCCCGAACTGGTTCAGCTTGTCCACCACGCGCGCGACCGTCGACTGCTTCTGGCCGATCGCGACATAGATGCAGAACATGTTCTGGCCCTTCTGATTGATGATCGCGTCGACCGCGATGGCCGTCTTGCCGGTCTGCCGGTCGCCGATGATCAGCTCGCGCTGGCCGCGCCCGATGGGGATCATCGCGTCGATGGCCTTGATGCCCGTCTGCATCGGCTCCTTCACCGATTCGCGGGCGACGATTCCCGGCGCCTTCACCTCGACCCTGCGCCGCTCTTTCGTGCTCAGGGGGCCCTTGCCGTCGATCGGCTCGCCGAGCGCATTGAGGACGCGGCCCACGACCTCGGGCCCGACGGGAGCGTCGGCGATGCGTCCCGTGCGCTTGACCAGGTCCCCTTCACGCAGATGCTCCTGGTCGCCCATCAGCGCGATACCGACCGAGTCCTCGTCGAGATTGAGCACCAGCCCCATCAATCCATGGGGGAACTCGACCAGCTCGCCGGCCATCACGCCTTCGAGGCCATAGACGCGAGCGATGCCGTCGCCGGTGGCGAGGACCGTGCCCGTCTCCGTCACCTCGATCTGCTTGCCGTATCCTTTGATCTGCTCGCGGAGGATGCGGCTGATTTCATCTGCCCGGATTTCCGCCATTGACTCTGCTCCGTGACTCCGAAGGGGTTCAACCCGGCGCGTTCTTCAGCTCAGTGCGCATGCGCTCGAGCTGCGTGCGCAGGCTGCCGTCGAGCAGCTTCGCCCCGACCTGCGCGACCACCCCGCCGATCAGCGAGGGATCCGTCTTCGCTTCCAGGACGATGGAGCGGCCTGTCATCCGCCCGATCGCCTCGCGCACGCGCTCCAGCTGAGGCTCCTTGAGCGGGCCCGCCGAGGTCACCGTGGCGCGCACGCGCCCGGCCTGCTGGTCGACCAGGGCCCGGTAGACGCGGGCGATCAGCGCCAGGTCGCTGATGCGCTGCCGGTCGATGAGCAGCCGGAGGAAATTCACGGTCATCGCGGAGAGGTTGAGCGCGCCGGCGACGGCGTCGACCGCTGCTCGTCGCTGCTCGGGCGAGTAGCCGGGATGGGTGAGCAGGGACGCAAGCTCGCGGCTCGCCTTCGTCGCCGCCAGCACCGCCTCCAGCTCGTCTCCATATTGTTCGAAGCGGCCTTCCTCGAGGCCGAGCGAGAGCAGGGCACGGGCGTAACGTCGGGCGACGCTCGAGGCGATCAAGTCGTTGGCTCCCTGCAAAAACCGTGAAGGCGCGGCTACCTAACACGTGGCATGGGACGGGTCAATGCGCTGCGGCACACAGT
>WNFT01001167.1_pt1 | contig 27069 bp, 18 predicted proteins | sample 5400191 | NCBI WGS metagenome assembly WNFT01 (sample SAMN13153359, study PRJNA577476) | soil metagenome | isolation source: 80 cm saprolite under Madrone tree | place: USA:California | collected 2016-06-14 | reverse complement strand
CTTCGCCTCGCGGGCCGAGGGCCAGGTCATCGCGGGGAACACGATTCTCTACGGCGCGACCGGGGGACGGGTCTTCATCGCCGGGAGGGTGGGGGAGCGCTTCGGGGTGCGGAACAGCGGCGCCCTCGCGGTGGTCGAAGGAGTGGGCGACCACGCCTGCGAGTACATGACCGGGGGGGCAGTGGCGGTGCTGGGCCCCTTCGGCCGCAACCTCGGGGCGGGGATGTCGGGCGGCCTCGCGTATGTCTTCGACCCCGAGGAGCGCCTTTCCCGCCGCACGAATCCCGAGATGGTCGCGATCTCCGCGGAGGTGCCGGCCGGGGACGAGGCCTGGCTCCGCGAGGGCCTCGAGCGGCACGTCGAGGCCACGGGCAGCCCCCTGGCCGAGCGCCTGCTCGCCGCGTGGTCCGAGAGTCGCTTCCTCTTCCGGCGCGTTGCGCCCCGGGGCGCGACCGAGGCGCGGCCGGCCGCCTGGCCTGCGGTCGAAGCCTTCGCGCGGGCGGAGAAGGATGCGCTTCCCCTTCCCGCCGCGGGGGCGTGACGGGCCCGCCTAACCCACGAACTTGTAGCCGAGCCCGTGCACGGTGAGGATGAACTGCGGGTGGCGCGGGCTCGGCTCGAGCTTCCGGCGAAGCCAGGCCACGTGCACGTCCACCGTGCGCGTGCTCGGCATCGCGTCGTAGCCCCACACCTGGTCGAGCAGCTCGTTGCGGCTGAGGGTCGCCCCTCGGTGGGCGATGAAATATCGCAGGAGCTGGAACTCCTTGGCGGAGAGCGCTACGGGTGCTCCGTCGCGACTCACCTCGGCGCGTCGAAGATCCACCTCGATGGCCGCGAAGCGATAGAGCGGATGGCTGGCCTCACCGGTGGGATGCGCGCGCAGGCGGGCCTCCACCCGGGCCAGCAGCTCCGCCATCTCGAAGGGCTTGGTGAGGTAGTCGTCGGCCCCCAGCTTCAGGCCCACCACCCGGTCGGCCACCTGGCCCCGCGCGGTCAACATCAGGACCGGGGTGGCCACCCCTCGCCGGCGCAGGTCCCGGCAGACGTCGAAGCCGTTCCGGCGAGGCAGCATCACGTCCAGGATGACCAGGTCGAACACGTCGCCCGCCGCGCGGGCCAGGCCCGCCTCGCCGTCCACCGCGGTCTCGACCCGGTACCCCTCGCTGTCGAGCCGATGGGTCAGGGTGAGCCGGAGGCCCGGGTCGTCTTCAACCAGCAGTATGCGGGGTCCCATCCGTGGGCTCCGAGACGGGCGCCGGGTGGGGCGGCGCCATTTCCGCCCTGGGACGGAGCGGAGGGGAAGCCGGCAGCGCGATGGTGAACGCGCTCCCGCGGCCGGGTGCGCTCTCCACGCCCACCCGCCCGCCGTGGGCCTCCACGATGCGCTTGACCAGGCTCAGGCCGAGGCCACTGCCCCGGATCTGGCGGTTCTGGGCCTCCTCGCCGCGGAAGAACGGCTCGAAGAGGCGCTCTACCTCCGAAGGCGGGATGCCCAGGCCGTGGTCCTGCACGGTGATCCAGACCTCGGTCCGCTCGCCCGGAGGGCCGGCGCCCACGCGGACACCGATCCACCCACCCTCGCCCCCGTACTTGACCGCGTTCTGGAGGAGGTTCTGCACGGCGCGCCGGAGCGCGTCGCGGTCCGCCCGCACGGGGGGAAGACCCGGGTCGACGGCGGCCTCCACCCGCAGGCCCGTCTCCCCGCGCGCGACCGCCTCCAGACATTCGCTCACGAGCTCGGAGATGGCGAGCTCCTCGAAGCGGTAGGCCCGCCTTCCCGAGTAGCTCCCCGCGAAGTCCAGGACCTGCTCTACCATCTCCACGAGGCGGCGGCCCTCGTCGCGGACCACCTGGCCGTATTGCTGGACCAGCGCCGGGTCCTTCACCAGGCCGTCGGCGAGGTTCTCGCCCGCGGAGCAGATCACCGCCACCGGCGTGCGCAGCTCGTGGGACACCCCGGCCACGAACTCGAGCTGGCGGTCCGCCAGGCGGCGCGCGCGCTGGCTGGAGACCACGATCAGGACGACGCTGACGGTGAGAAGGGCGAGGATGCCGGCTCCGATCCCCAGGTTGCGCCGGCGGGCGGAAGCCACCACCTGGTCGACGGAGCCCGCGCGGGGGGTGACCACGACCCGCCAGTGTCCCGCGTCGGGCTCGCCGGGTCCGAACCCCGCTCGGCGGGACCAGCCGAAACGGTGCGCCTCGAGCCGGCGCCCCGAGACTCCCGGGGAGGGGGCGGGACTCGGCGCGGGGAGGGCCGCGAGGTCCTCCTCCGTCGCCTCGTCGAGGCGGACCGCGAGAAGGGTGGCCGTGGCGTCTCCCTCGGAGGCGGCACCGGGAACGGGGGGAGCAGAGCGGAACAGCACCGCCCGCGGGTCGGAGCGCCTCGAGACCACGACCCCGTAGTCCGAGTCCTCGCCCGTTCCGAAGTGCCGCTCGACGAGGGCGGGAAGAAACCGGTGCCTCACGTAATCGAGGTCGAAGGTGACGAGGGTGAAGCCGGCCAGGCGCGAGAAAGGCATGCCGGGCCGTCCGGGAGGCACGGGCTCGAAGGACAGGATCGGTGCGACGAAGGCCGGTATCTGGTCGTCGAAGAGGTCCGACGGCCGATGGAACGATTTCGGGAGCCGGGAGGCGCCCGAGGGACCGGGCCGAGGAGACGCGTGGGGAGGGCCGAGGCGGGGAGGCGACGAGAAGGCCAGCGCGACCTCGTGGACGCGCTCCCGGAGGGGGGAGAGGGAGTCGGGCCACGATGCCGGCTGAAAGCCGGAGGTGGCGGGGTCGAACCGCTCCAGGGCCTCGCCCGTGGCATCGACCAGCCAGACGTCCTTCACGAGCCCGGCGTGGGGGGTGAGACGAGCCCAGCGCGCGTGCCGGTCTGCGTACGCCGCCCAATCGTGCGAGCGGACGGACCCGGCGTCGACGTGCAGCCACAGGAAAGCGCGCGTCACCTCCCGGTCGAAGTCGCGCGCGAGCTGCTCGGCTCGCGAGCGGGCTCCCGCGCGGAGCCGCGCCTCGTCGGCCTCGCTGATCTGCCCCAGCCAACGGTACTGGAGGGTGGCGAGCACGACCAGGAGGACGGCGAGAGCGATGGTGCCGAACAGGAGCGAGCGCGGGACCCGGGAGCGCGACAGCGACGGCATCCTCACGAGTCTAGCACCCGGCCCCCTGGCTCTCCGTCGCCGGGGCAGGTTTTACACTCGCTTAACAATCTCTTTTCCGCGCCTTAACCCCGGAGGGCGCCGCGCGCGGCGAAGATGGCAAGGGGGCAGGTTGGGGGCAGGAGGTCAGCGGTCCCATGCGTGCCCTTCCCGGTTTCTTCGCGGCTCTCTTGAGCATTGCCCTGGCCGTCCCGGGCTGGAACGGAAGCAAGGCGGACCCCGAAGAGGTGATCGCCCTCGCGCGCGCGGCCCTGCGTGGCGAGGCCACGTTGGAATCGTTCCGGAGCCTCTCCGCCTCCGGCACCGTCCGTCGGCCGCTCGCGTTCGGCGGCGGGCCGATCAGCGGTGAGCTCAACCTGGACCTGTTGCCCGATCGGGTGTCCGCCGTCGTTGCCGGCCAGGCATGGACCGGACCCGTGGTGGCGGCGCTGCTGCTCCGCACCCCGGCGAGCGAGGTCCGCTTCTCGTAGGTAGGCGAGGTCGAGGCGCCCCACGGCCGGTCGGACGTCGTCGACATCACGGCTCCCGACGGCTTTGCCGCCCGCCTCTTCCTCGACCAGGCATCGCACCTGCCCCTCATGCTCACCTATGCCGGCTTCCCCGAGGCGGAGCCATCGACCGAAGAGGGCGGCATTCCCGAGTCTCGGCTCGCTTCCGCGCGCGCGTCGACGCTGGCCCTGCTCCTTTCCGACTACCGGGAGGTCGACGGGATCCGGCTGCCCCACGTGCTCTCCCGGGCGGTCAACGGCGTGTTGGTGGAGGAGTGGGCGATCGATGGCTGGAGGGTGGCTTTCACCTCGCACCACGAAGGTTTTGCCTCCCCTTAACGACGAGGGGACCGCGCCCTCGTCTCAAGAGGTACCGGGGACGGCGCCGGCCCAACCTCCGGTGGCCAGAGCGGAACCAGCCGCGTATTCATACCCTGATCATCCCGTTCGTGGCCGCGACAATCCGGACCCGGCGCCGTCCCCGGTCCAGTCAGGTTGGTCGATGCAGGTTTTGCGTCGTCTTAACAACTCTGGGACCGGCCAGTCGGTCCAATGTAGTTGACCGAAGCGACGCCGGGGCCCCCCAGGGGCATGGCACAGGAGGACAGCATGATGCGACATTCAGAGATGGCTCTCGCCGTTGCCGTGCTCTCGGCCGGCGTCGTTTTCGGTTTGTCGTCCGCCCGGGGCGACGAGAAGCCGGCGCTCGAAGCGCCCACTCCCAGCCTGGCCGGTCGTTGGAAGCTGAATCCCGAGCTGAGCGAGGACGCGCGGGCCAAGATGCGCGAGGCCAGGGAGGCCGCGCGTGGCGACGGCTCGGGAGGCGACAACGGTCGCGGAAGCGGCTCCGGGGGCGGCGGCCGGGCTTGGGGCCGGGGTGGACACGGGGGCGGCGGCATGGGCGGAGGCCGCGGGGCCGGCCGTTCCGGCGCGCGCGGGGGCGATCCGCAGGACTCCATGCGCGAGGTCTTCGAGGCGCCGGCCGAGTTCACGATCACGCCCACGGCGTCGGAAGTCGTGATCCTCGAGAAGGACGGCCGCCAAGGGGGCGCCGCCGAGGTCGAAGCCCGCTGGGACGGCGGCCAGCTGGTGGTCGACACGAAGAGCGATCGAGGACCCCGGATCACCGAGACCTTCGACGCGGCGCCGGACCGGACCCGCCTCACGGTCACCCTCAAGGTCGACGGCGCCCGCGGGCCGAGCGTGACCGTCAAGCGCGTCTACGACCCCACGGAGGCCGCGACCGTTCCCTGACCCACCGTCGCGAGGCCAACGACTCCCCCGACCCAGGAGCGGAACCTGACGAAAGCAGCAATCGCCCTGGTCCTGCTCGGGACCCTCTCCGTGGCCGCGGCCGGCTTCCCCGAGGACGCGGAGGAGACCGTGGTCGAGAGCGTCGACGTGGTCAACAACCAGTTCCTCCCCCGCGACACCCTGCTGTTCTACGTCTCCACCAAGGCCGGTGACCGCTACGACGAGGCGCGGCTGCGCGAGGATTTTCGCCGGCTCTGGGGGACGGGCTTCCTCGACGACCTTCAGCTCGAGGCCAAGGAGGGTGCTCGCGGAAAGGTGGTGATCTTCAGGGTCTCCGAGCGCAAGCGGGTCCAGATCGTGGACTACCGCGGCAGCAAGGAGCTGACCGCCAGCACCATCGCGGACGAGCTCAAGAAGCGGAACGCGGCCATCGCGGTCGACAGCTTCTACGACCTCGCCAAGGCCCGCCGGGTGGAGAAGGTGATCGAGGAGATGCTCGCCACGCAGGGCCGGCCGTTCGGCAAGGCCCGCCACGACGCGAAGGCGGTGGGAGGCGCCGGGCTCCAGCTCTCCTTCGTCATCGACGACGGCCCCAAGGCCCGGATCAGGGAGATCGCGTTCGAGGGGAACGCCGTCTTCTCCGATGCCCAGCTGCGGCGCCGCTTGAAGCTCAAGCCGGCCGGCTTCTGGAACCTCTCCTGGCTGGGGGGGAAGACGACCTACACCGACGCCAAGTGGACGGGGAACGCGGACGATCCTCGCGGCGACCAGGGCCGGTTGGAGGACTTCTACCTCGACCACGGCTACGTCCAGGTCCGGGTGGGGCAGCCCCGCACCACCTACACCGACGGCCGGTCGGGCCTCTTCGGCAAGAAGCCGGTGAAATGGATCCGCCTGGAGATCCCGGTGACCGAAGGCGACCAGTACCGCGTGGGCGAGGTCCGCTTCGAGGGCCTCACCGTCTTCAAGGAGGATTTCGTCCGGCCGCTCTTCAAGCTGAAGACGGGCGACGTCTACGACGACTCCCGTTTCAAGAAGGGCCTGGACAAGCTGCGGGACTTCTACGGCTCGGTCGGGCACTTCCAGTGGACGGGGGGCACGCGCCGGAAGCCCGATCCGGAGCGCAAGGTGGTGGACGTCACCCTGACCATGGAGGAGGACAAGCGGTACTACGTGGGACACATACGGTTCGCGGGCAACGACAGCACCCGGGACAAGGTCATCCGGCGCGAGGTGTTCCTGAACGAGGGCGACGTCCTGAACACCGAGGCCCTGAAGCTCTCGATCAAGAGGATCAACCAGCTCGGCTACTTCAAGCCCATGGAGGGCGCCCCCGAGCTCCAGCCCGATCCCAAGCGCGACGACACCATCGACGTCACCTTCAAGGTGCAGGAGCAGAACCGCAACCAGTTCACCTTCGGGGGCGGGGTGTCGGGGCTCGAAGGGACGTTCCTCAACGCCAGCTTCCAGACCTCGAACTTCCTGGGCGGGGGCGACACCGTCACCCTCACCGCCCAGACGGGCAGCCGCACCCGGAACTACCAGCTCGCCCTCACCAAGCCCTACTTCCTCGATCGTCCGATCACCGCCGGCTTCGACATCTTCATGCGGCGGCTGACGTACCTGAGCGTCGTCAACTTCGTGGGCTACTCCCAGCAGGACCAGGGGGTGGCGGTCACCTCCGGGCTTCCCGTGGGACGGTTCTCGCGCCTGTTCGCGAGCTACTCCTACGAGATCATCGACATCTACGGCGTGACCAAGGCCGCCGGGCAGACCGTGCCCCCGGGCTTCCTCGCGGAGGTCGGGAGGCGATACGAGAGCCGGATCAGCCCCTCCTGGGTCCGCGACACCACCGACAACCCGTTCGCGCCCCGCCGGGGGACCAAGAACACCGCGACCTTCCAGTACGTGGGCGGGCCCCTGGGAGGGACGGTGAGCTACTACCGTCCCAGCCTGGAGAGCATCCTCTACGCGCCCGTGGGGCGGCGGACCGCGCTCGGGCTGCGCGGCGACATCGGCTACATCCGGCCTTTCGGGATCACCCCCGCCATCCCCTATTACCAGCGCTACTTCCTCGGCGGGGAGAACCAGATCCGTGGGGTGGACGTGCGCACCGTGGCTCCCATCGATCCCGTGACCAAGACCGCCCTGGGGGGGAACAAGTACCTGCTGTTCAACGCCGAGTACTACTTCGACATCTTCGGCCCGCTGCGCTTCCTGCTCTTCTACGACGCCGGCGAGGCCTACCGCGAGAACGAGCCCTTCAACCTGCGGACGCTCCGGACGTCCACCGGCGCCGAGATCCGGTTCCTGATGCCGGTGCTGAACGTGCCCTTCCGCCTCATCTACGCCTGGAACGCCAACCGCGACTCCTTTCAGCCCAAGACCGCCTTCAAGTTCGCCGTGGGCACGACGTTTTAGGAAAGGAGGTCGATGAGAAATGGCGGAGCCAAACACGCATCAGCGTTCCCCTCCCCCTACGTGGGGCGATACATCGGAATGAAGTAGTGCCGGTCGAGCCAGAGCCAACTCCGACGCATTCCGATGTATCGGGAGGGATGGGGAGGGGGGTCGATGAAAGACGCGGAGCTGTACGTGGTGCGGCATTCCCTCCCCCCTACGTGGGGGAGGTTAGGAGGGGGGGTCGATGAATGACGGGGGGTCGATGAATGAATGGAGAGTGTGATGCCGAGAGCGATGAGAGCCGCCGTGCTGGCGTCGACCGCGGTCTGGCTGGTGGGGTGTTCGTCACCGACCGATCCCAGCGCGACCACCGCGAAGGTGGACCTGACCGCCAATCCCAATCCCACGATCGCCCTGCCCAGCAGCGGGGTGACCTACACGATCGTGGGCGACGCCACCCATCCTGACCAGATCAAGCAGTACCCCTGGCAGACCCAGTTCAACTTGAACATGTCGGAGACCGCGGGGGTGGGGCTGGACATCACTTCCATCAGCGTGAAGGTGCAGCAGGCCACGAGCGGGATCATCACGCCCCCCACGAACGGCGAGATCGAGCACTACCAGTTCACCTCGCAGTCCGCGGGGAACCGTCTGGAAGGGCACGGGCAGGCGGTGGTGAGCTTCAACGTGTGGTACGCCCTTCCGAACCTGGGGCGGGAGGCGGTGGTGACCGTCATCGTCACCTTCCTGGACAAGAAGGACGTGAACAACCTGACGGACGACATCTCGTTCACCAGCCAGGTGGCGGTCAAGGTGCAATGAAGAGCCGGGGTCGATGACCACCTGAGCCTTCCCGGGAGCGGTATCATGGCTCTCCACCCGGGAGGGCCCATGAGCGACAACCGCCGCAGCCAGCTCGTCACCGCAGGCCCCGAGCGCGCCCCCAACCGGGCCATGCTGCGCGCGGTCGGCTTCGGGGACGCCGACTTCGCCAAGCCCATCGTGGGCGTGGCCAACGCCTACAGCAACCTCACCCCCTGCAACCTCGGCCTCGACACCCTGGCCGAGCGGGGCCAGGCCGCGCTGCGGTCCGCGGGGGCCATGCCCCAGGTCTTCGGCACCATCACCGTGAGCGACGCGATCTCGATGGGCACGGAGGGGATGAAGTATTCCCTGGTCTCCCGCGAGGTCATCGCCGACTCCATCGAGACCGTGTGCAACGCCCAGGCCATGGACGGGGTGCTCGCGGTGGGAGGCTGCGACAAGAACATGCCGGGGGCGATGATCGCCATGGCCCGGCTCGACATCCCGGCCCTCTTCGTCTACGGGGGGACGATCAAGCCGGGCCACCACGCGGGCCGCGACCTCACCATCGTGAGCGTCTTCGAGGCGGTGGGGGAGCACGCGGCGGGGAAGATCGACGCCGCGGAGCTCCTGGAAGTGGAGCGCAAGGCCTGCCCGGGGGCCGGCTCGTGCGGCGGCATGTTCACCGCCAACACCATGTCCTCGGCCATCGAGGCCCTGGGCATGAGCCTGCCCGGGTCCTCGACCATGGCCGCGGAGGACGACGAGAAGGCGGAGAGCGCGGGGGAATCGGGCCGGGCCCTGGTCGACGCCATCCGGGCCGGCCGCCGTCCCCGCCAGGTCCTGACCCGCGCGGCCTTCGAGAACGCGATCGCGGTGGTCATGGCGACCGGGGGGTCGACCAACGCGGTCCTGCACCTGCTGGCGATCGCCCACGCGGCGGGAGTGCCCCTCGCCCTCGACGACTTCGAGACGATCCGGGCGCGCGTCCCCGTGCTGTGCGACCTCAAGCCCTCGGGACGATACGTGGCCACGGACCTGCACCGGGCGGGGGGGATCCCCCAGGTCATGAAGATGCTCCTCGCCCATGGGCGGCTCCACGGCGAGGCCCTCACCATGAGCGGGCGCACGGTGGCCGAGGTGCTGGCGGCGGTGCCGGACTCGCCGCGCGCGGACCAGGACGTGATCCGGCCCTGGGAACGGCCGCTCTACGCCCACGGCCACCTGGCCATCCTCCGCGGGAACCTCGCGACGGAGGGCGCGGTGGCCAAGATCACCGGGGTCAAGACGCCGCGCATGACCGGCCCCGCGCGGGTCTTCGATTCGGAGGAGGCGTGCCTCCAGGCCATCCTGGCCGGCCATGTCCGCAAGGGCGACGTGATCGTGATCCGGTACGAAGGGCCGAAGGGCGGCCCCGGCATGCGCGAGATGCTCTCTCCCACCGCGGCCATCATCGGGGCCGGCCTGGGCGATTCGGTGGGGCTGATCACCGACGGCCGGTTCTCCGGGGGGACCTACGGCATGGTCGTCGGCCACGTGGCCCCTGAGGCGGTGGTGGGAGGCACGATCGCCCTCGTGCAGGAAGGCGATCCCATCACGATCGATGCGGAGGCGCGGGTCCTGCGCCTGGACCGGCCGGAGGCGGAGATCGCGCGGAGGCGCGCGGCCTGGAGGCCCCCCGCCCCGCGCTACACGGCCGGAGTGCTGGCCAAGTACGCGAGGCTGGTCTCGAGCAGCAGCCTGGGGGCGGTCACCGACCTGGCCCTCGCCTGACCCCGACGACTTCGTGGCCCCCACGAAGAAACACACAAAATTGTAGGTTCCTACGCGGGGGCCTGGGGAGTCCCGGCTGCCGCAAGGTCGGGGTCGGGCCGAGGGAGGGAGGCGGCGGTCACAGTTGTGACGGCAGTTCGGTACTTGCAGACAATTCTGTAGGTTCTCACACTTCAGATAGCTCTTGGCCTCCGGGGCCATAAGTCCCTTTGAGACCGATCCTTTCCTGATCAGGCGGCACCGCCCGCCCCCCCGGTACACCTCTTGCTGGAGTTGCCCGGCGGATGCAGATCAACCGAGAGTCGATCCAGGTCCATGCCCGGGAGCGCCTCGACGCGCCCGGGCTGGCGGCCAACCGCGAGGGGCAGATCGAGGCCTTCAAACGGTTCCTGAAGCTCGAGACCGAGCGGTTGCGAATGCGGCACCGCTTCGGGCTCGGCGGCTCCGAGATCGCGACGGGGCGCAGCTATCAGATCGACATGGTGGTGACCCGGGCCTGCCAGGTGGCGGCCGGTCGCACCGACCGCGTGGTGCAGCGCGAGCTCCAGCAGTGCGCAGTGGTGGCCCTCGGGGGCTACGGGCGGGGTGAGCTGGCCCCGTCGTCCGATGTGGACCTCCTGTTCCTCCATCCGGGTCACCCCTCGGATGAAGTCGCCCGCTTCGTCGAGCAGGCGCTGCAGATCCTCTGGGACGTCGGCCTCACCGTGGGCCACAGCTTCCGCTCTCCGCGCGAGTGCGTGGCGGAGGCGAAGGACGACCTGCACAGCCGGACCGCCCTCACGGAGGCGCGGCTGGTGGCCGGCAACCCGAGCCTCTACCAGGCGCTGCTGCGCCAGCTCGAGACGGACCTGCTGCGCAACCGGCGCGCGACCGAGAGCTTCCTGGAGTCGATGCGGGTCGAGCTCGCCGAGCGGGGGGCGAAGTTCGGGGGGGCGGTCTGCGTCCTGGAGCCGAACGTGAAGGAGGGCCTGGGCGGCCTCCGGGACCTGCACGCGATCCTCTGGGTCGGCCACGCCCGCTTCGGCAGCCGGGGGCTCGCCGGCCTGCAGGCCGAGGGGTGGATCTTGGAGAGGGAGTACGTGGCGGCGCGGCGCGCCTACGACTTCCTGTCCCGGGTCCGCAACGAGGCCCACTTCGCCACCGGCCGCAAGACCGACCTCCTGACCCTCGACCTGCAGCCCGAGCTGGCCCAGAGCCTCGGGTACAAGGCCAAGGGGGGGCTCCTCCCGTCCGAGCTCTTCATGCGCGACTATTTCCGCCGCGCCTCGGAGCTCTACGAGGTCCGCCGCGGCTTCATGCTGATCCACCTCGCCTCCGAGCCGCGGCGCTCCCTCTTCGGGTTCCGCCGCCCGCGCTCCCACAAGGGGTTCACGGTCAAGGACGGCCAACTGCACGTGCGCGGAGAGGAGCTCAAGGGCGGGCCCATGCGCGTCCTCGAGGCCTTCGCGAACGCCCAGGGGGAAGGGCTCGACCTCTCGGAGGAGCTGAAGCGGGCCATCCGCGAGCGGACCGAGGCCATCGACCGGGCCTTCCGGTCCTCGCGGGACGCCACCCGCGCGCTTCTGCGCCTGCTCGAGCGGCGCGGACGGGTGAGCGCGGCCCTGCGGGCGATGCACGAGACGGGAGTGCTCGGCCGCCTGCTCCCCGAGTGGGCGCGCATCACGTTCCTCGTCCAGCACGACTTCTTCCACAAGTACACGGTCGACGAGCACACCCTGAAGGCGGTCGAGGCCCTGGACGAGGTGGCGGCGGGGTCCGATCCCGCCCTGGCCCGGCTCGGCAAGGTCTTCGACGAGGTGGAAGACGCGATGCCCCTCTATCTCGGCATGCTCCTCCACGACATCGGCAAGGGGCGGGGCGCGGGGCACGTGGCGCGAGGGGTGAAGATCGCCACCCGGATGTTCGAGCGCCTGCGGCTGGAGCCGAAAGCGGCGGAGAACGCGCTCTTCCTGATCGGCGCCCACCTCGAGATGTCGCAGCTCTCCCAGCAGCGCGACCTCAGCGAGCCGGGCCTCGCCCAGGCCTTCGCGGCCCGGGTGGGGAGCCTGGAGCGGCTGAACCTGCTGTTCCTCCTCACCTACGCCGACCATCGCGCGGTGGGCCCCGGGATCTGGAACGAGTGGAAGGCCTCCCTGCTCTGGGAGCTCTACAACCGCGCGCGCCCTCACCTCGCGGGCGGGGAGCGCAGCAGCGGAGACGACGATCGCAGCGAGCGCGCCCGGGAGACCGCCGTTCGCGAGCTCCTCGACGAGTTCCCGGGAGACGACGTCCAGCGGCACTTCGCCCTGCTGCCCGAGCGCTATCTCCGGACCACGAGCTCCGATCGCATGGTGCGCCACTTCCGTCTGCTGCGGTCACTCGGCGAGCGGCCCGCGGCCGTGGAGTGGGGGGAGGCGGCGGAGCGCCCGTGCAGCGAGCTCACGGTCACCGCCCACGACCGCCCCGGGCTGCTGGCGAGCCTGGCCGGCACCCTGACCGCCAGCGGGATCGACATCCTGAGCGTCGACCTCTACAACCGGGACGACGGCCTGGTCATCGACACGTTCCTCGTGTCGGAGGTAGGGGGCCCCGGGCCGGTAGAGCGGGAGCGCCGCGAGAGGATCACCCGGGGCCTGGTCGAGGCCGCTGCGGGCCGCCTCGACGTGGCCAAGGCGGTGGAGAAGTGGCGGGCCACGAGCGTGCGGCGTCCCCGGCGTCCGTGGGCCCGCGGGCACCGGGAGCCGGCGGTGCGCTTCGACGGGGAGGGCTCCGCCACCGCGACCATCGTCGAGGTGCGCGCCCCCGACCAGCCGGGGCTCGCCTACACGATCGCGGACACCCTGGCCCACCTCGGGCTCGACATCACGTTCGCCAAGATCGCGACCGCGAAAGCCCTCGCCCTCGACGTGTTCTACGTGACCGACGCAGGGGGGCGGAAGCTCTCCCCGGAAACCATGAGGGAGGTCGAGGACGCGCTGCTGGCGGCTCTCGGCCCGAGGACCAGGGACCAGAAGCGAGTGAAGGAGGCGGAATGAAGAAGGTCGAAGCCATCGTGCGGCCGCATCTGCTGGAGGCGGTGAAGAACGCCCTGCAGGAGGTCGGCGTCGTGGGGATGACGGTCAGCGAGGTGAAGGGTTTCGGCCGCCAGAAGGGCCACACCGAGACCTACCGGGGCAGCGAGTACAAGGTCGAGTTCCTGCCCAAGATCAAGATCGAGATCGCGCTGCCCGAGGAGCTGGTCGAGCAGGCGGTGGAAGCCGTCCTCAAGACCGCCAAGACCGGCAAGTTCGGAGACGGCAAGGTCTTCGTCAGCTCCCTCGATCAAGTGGTCCGCATCCGCACCGGGGAGCGCGGGGAGGCGGCGCTGTGACGGTCCTCTCGCGATTCCGAGCTTTGGTTTCCCGGTCCGTCCGGGCCGCGGATGCAGCGGCTCCCGGCGGGCGTTCCGAGGGCCGCCCTCCGGAGGCCCTCAAGAAAGGAGAGTTTGCCTTGAAGAGTGACACCCGCAGACGTCTCGTGCGCAGCTTCGTCTTCGGCCTCGCGCTGGGCCTCGCGGTCTGGGGCTTCCGCTCCGTGACCACGCACGCGCAGGAGCCCGCACCGGCTCCCTCGGCCGCACCCACCGCGGCGGCCCCGGCGCCTGCGGAGTCAACTGCGGCGGCGGCGCCGGTTGCCGCTCCCGCCGCGCCGAAGGGGCCGGATCCCACCGGCGCCGTCACCGGCACCGCGGCCGACGTCCCGGTGAAGGACCCGGCCAAGCCCGCCCTCGCGGAAGTGATGGAGACCGTGGGTCACAACAAGATCTCCATCAACATCGTGTGGACGCTGTTCACGGGCTTCCTGGTCATGTTCATGCAGGCCGGCTTCGCCCTCGTCGAGACCGGGTTCTGCCGCGCCAAGAACGCCGCCCACACCATGTCCATGAACTTCATGATCTACGGCATCGGGATGCTGGGCTACTGGATCTGCGGCTTCGCCCTGCAGATGGGCGGGGTGGGGGCGGTGGCGGTCCTGGGCGGCACCCCGCCCCTCTCGCACGAGTTCGTCCTCACGCTCTTCGGGAAGCCCTTCGGACTCTTCGGTATGTCGGGCTTCTTCCTGGGCTCGGACGTCTATGACGTGGGCGTTTTCGCCCTCTTCCTCTTCCAGATGGTCTTCATGGATACCACCGCCACCATCCCCACCGGGGCCATGGCCGAACGCTGGAAGTGGTCGTCCTTCGTCATCTACGGCTTCTTCATCTCGATGTTCACCTACCCGCTCTTCGCGAACTGGGTCTGGGGCGGCGGCTGGCTCTCCCAGCTCGGGGCCAATTTCGGCCTGGGCCACGGACACGTGGACTTCGCGGGCTCGTCCGTGGTGCACATGGTGGGTGGGGTGGCCGCCCTGGCGGGTGCCATCGTGCTCGGCCCGCGTCTCGGCAAGTACACCAAGGAAGGCAAGCCGGTCGCGATGCCCGGCCACGACATCCCGATGGCCCTCCTTGGGACGTTCATCCTCGCTTTCGGCTGGTTCGGCTTCAACCCCGGCTCCACCCTGGCCGGGACGGATCTGCGCATCGCGGTGGTGGCCACGAACACCATGCTGGCCTCGGCCGCGGGAGCGTTCTCGGCCATGCTCGTGATGATGCTCAAGTTCGGCAAGCCCGACCCGAGCATGATGGCCAACGGAATGCTGGCCGGGCTGGTGGCCATCACGGCCCCCTGCGCCTTCGTGACCGCGCCCTCGGCGGTGCTCATCGGCGTGGTCGCGGGGATCCTCGTCGTCTACTCCGTCTTCTTCGTCGAGGGGACGCTCAAGGTCGACGACCCGGTAGGCGCCATCTCCGTCCACGGTACGAACGGGGCCTGGGGCGTGCTGTCCTTGGGCCTCCTCGCCGACGGCAAGTATGGCGACGGCTGGAACGGCGTCCCCGGGACCGTCACCGGGCTCTTCTATGGGGACGCGAAGCAGTTCCTCGCTCAGTGCCTAGGGACCCTCACCTGCTTCGTGTTCGTGTTCGTGACCATGTACGTCTTCTTCAAGGTGCTGGACGCCGTGCTCGGCAACCGGGTCTCGGCCGAGGTCGAGCTGGCTGGCCTCGACCTGCCGGAGGTGGGAGCACTCGCCTATCCGGAGTTCGTGCTCACTCCCGGCAGCGCCTCCGTGGTGGAGGCGTCGTTGCCATCCCCCGCCATGGCGGGATCACGGGCCAAGGCGGCGGCGGAGGCCCTATGAGCAGGTAAGGCAGCAGGAAGAACCCGGCGGCGCGCCGCGGCCACGGCGCGCCGCCCCGTTGTCCCGTCAAACGACATTGGAGTAGAGGAATTATGACACACGACTACGCGCCGTTGAGTCGACGGTTGTTGTACCTGTCCCTGGCGTTGATGATCGCCGGGGGGGCCGCCGCGGGGGCCGAGACACCCGCCCCGACACCGACCCCGTCTCCGGAGCCGTCCCCGGAGGCGAGCCCCGCCGCGCCCACGCCCCTGGAGGTGACCGCCTTCGCCGACGCCTACTACGGCTGGCACTTCAACAAGACGGGCGCCCTCCTGCGCAACTTCGACGTCGATCACAACGCGTTCAGCATCAACCTGGTCGAGGTCGCGCTCGAGAAGAAGACCTCGGCCGCGAGCCGGGTCGGCTTCCGAGCCGATCTGGACTTCGGCCCCACCGCGGACGCGGTGGCCAGCCTCGAGCCCTCGGGGACGGGGAAGGACGTCTTCAAGCACCTCCAGCAGGGCTACGTCAGCGCGCTGGCCGGCTCGAAGCTGCAGATCGACTTCGGCAAGTTCGTGACCCAGCACGGGGCCGAGGTCATCGAGTCGAAGGACAACTGGAACTACTCGCGCTCCCTGCTGTTCGCCCTGGCCATCCCCTATTATCACGTCGGCCTCAGAGGCACCCTGCCGGTGAACGACAAGCTCACCCTGGCCGGCTACGTGGTCAACGGGTGGAACAACTCGACCGACAACAACTCGGGCAAGACCTTCGGCCTGCAGGCCATGGTCAAGCCCAACGGCAAGCTGACCTGGGTGGCCAACTACATGGGCGGGCCGGAGCAGAAGGACGACAACCACGACTGGCGCCACCTCTTCGATACCACGGTCACCGTGACCGCCACTCCCAAGCTCAGCCTGATGGCCAACTACGACTACGGCAAGGACAAGGTCGCGGGCACCGGTGTGAGCTGGCAGGGCGTAGCCCTCTACGCGAAGTACCAGGCCACGGACTACTGGGCCATCATCCCGCGCTACGAGTGGCTGGACGACGACGACGCGTTCATGACGGGCACCCGCCAGAAGGTCCAGGAGTTCACCCTCACCAGCGAGTTCCTCATCGCGAAGAGCCTGATCACCCGCCTGGAGTACCGGCGGGACTTCTCGAACTCGGCGTTCTTCCCGACCGAGTCGGAGGGCATCAAGAAGTCGCAGTCGACCCTGACCGTCGGAGTCATCTATGCCTTCGGCGGTAAGATCTGACCACTCCGGGGCGCCGGAACGTCCGGCGCCCCGCTTTTCAACTGCCTGAAGGAGGCGGAATGACCCCAAGCGACGTCCTGAAGCTGGCCAAGGAGAAAGGCGTGAAGATCGTGGACCTCCGGTTCATCGACATGCCCGGACTCTGGCAGCACTTCTCCATCCCGGTGGGCGAGCTCAACGAGGACCTGTTCAAGGAGGGCATCGGCTTCGACGGCTCCTCGATCCGCGGGTTCCAGGCCATCAACGAGTCGGACATGCTGCTGATGCCGGACTCGACGACGGCCCAGCTCGATCCCTTCACCGCCGTCCCCACCCTGGTCCTGATCTGCGACGTGAAGGACCCCGTGACGGGCGCCTGGTACGACCGCGACCCGCGCTACGTGGCCAAGAAGGCCGAGGCGTACCTGAAGAGCACGGGCCTCGCCGACACCGTCTACATCGGCCCCGAGCTCGAGTTCTTCATCCTCGACAGCGCCCGCTTCGACCAGGGCTACAACTTCGGCTACTACCACCTCGACTCGGACGCGGGGACGTGGAACACCGGGCGCGAGGGAACCCCCGAGCGGCCGAACCTGGGCTACCGGCCCCGCTACAAGCAGGGCTACTTCCCGGTCTCCCCCGCCGACCACCACCAGGACCTGCGCTCGGAGATGGTGATCGCCCTGGAGAGCGTGGGAGTGAAGATCGAGGTGCACCACCACGAGGTGGCCTCGGCCGGCCAGACCGAGATCGACATGCGGTTCGACACCCTGGTCAAGATGGCGGACAAGGTCCTCTGGTACAAGTACTGCACGAAGAACACGGCCAAGAAGTTCGGCAAGACCGTGACCTTCATGCCCAAGCCCATCTTCCAGGACAACGGCTCGGGGATGCACACCCACCAGTCGCTCTGGAAGGGCGGCAAGAACCTCTTCTACCAGAAGGGTGGCTACGCCGACATCTCGGAGACCTGCAAGCACTACATCGGGGGCATCCTGAAGCACGCCCCCGCCCTGTGCGCGCTGATCGCTCCCTCCACCAACTCCTACCGGCGGCTGGTCCCCGGCTACGAGGCGCCCATCAACCTGGCCTACAGCGCCCGCAACCGGTCCGCCGCCGTGCGCATCCCCATGTATTTCAGCTCGGAGAAGTCGAAGCGGCTCGAGTTCCGCACCCCGGACCCGACCTGCAACCCCTACCTCTCCTTCTCGGCCTGCCTGATGGCGGGCCTGGACGGGGTCCAGAACAAGATCGACCCCGGCCAGCCCCTCGACAAGGACCTCTACGAGCTGCCCGCGGAGGAGGCGGCCAAGGTCAAGCAGCTCCCGGGCTCCCTCGACGTCGTGCTCGACAACCTGGAGAAGGACCACGAGTTCCTGCTCAAGGGCGACGTCTTCACCCGGGACTTCATCGAGACCTGGCTCGAGTACAAGCGGAAGAACGAGGTCGACGCCATCCGGCTCCGTCCGCATCCGTACGAGTTCTCCCTGTACTTCGACATTTGAGTTGAAAGGGGGGGACGCCCGCGTCGCGTCCCCCCCTCCCCCCTCCGCTCCATGACCGCTCCTGACGTCCGGGACCTGCTCCTCGCCTCGCACCTTGAGCCGTCCCGGGCGGCCGAGTTGCTCCGCCCCTACGGCTTCCGCGACCCGGGGGCGGCCGACCGCGAGCTGCAGGCCCTGGCCGCGGACCCCTCGGCCCGGGCGCGGCTTTCCGAGCTGCTGCCGGAACTCCTGGCCGGCCTCGCCGCCTCCGCCGACCCCGACGGCGCCCTCTCGCGCCTGGAGCGCTTCGTCCGCGCGAGCGGGAGCGCGGCCGCCATGCTCTCCCACCTCACGACCGACCCGCGGATGATCGACGTGCTCGCCCGCACGTTCGGGGCGAGCCCCTTCATGGCCGAGATCCTGATCCGCCACCCGGCCTGGCTCTACTGGCTGTCGGAGCCGGACGTGCTCGCCCGGTCGCGCACCAAGGACGAGATGGCCCGCGACCTCGCGGCCGCCCTCGAGCCCCTGCGCACGGACGAGCGCCGGCTGGACGCCCTCCGCCTGGCGAAGCGCCGGGAGATCCTCCACGTCGGGGTGCGCGACCTCCTGCGGCTGGCCACCGTCGAGGACACGGTGGGCGCGCTGTCCCTGGTCGCGGAGGCCCTCATCGAGGCGGCCTGCGTGGTCGCGGAGGAGGGACTGCGGGCCAGCCTGGGCCTGCGCCCGCTCCGCCTGCGCGGGCGGCCCGGATCCGCGCGCACGGGCTTCACCGTCCTCGGGCTGGGCAAGCTGGGCGGGGGCGAGCTGAACTTCAGCTCCGACGTCGACCTCGTCTACCTCTACGCCTCCGACCGGGGACGCGTCCCGGGCGGCGCCTCCCTCTCCGACCGGGGCGACTACTTCCAGGCCCTGGCCCGCCGGATCACCTCGGCCCTGGTGGACGTGACCGGCGAGGGCTACGTCTACCGGGTCGACCTCAGGCTGCGGCCGGAAGGCCGGAGCGGGAGCGTGGCCCAGTCGCTGCGCTCGTTCGAGGAGTACTACCACGCGCGGGGCGCCACCTGGGAGCGCCTCGCCCTGCTCAAGGCCTGGCCGGTGGGGGGGGACCGTGCGCTCGGCACGCGCTTTCTGGAGCGGGTGCGCCCGTTCGTCTATGGCCGGCCCTTCGACGCGGCCGCCCTGGAGGACGTACGGCGGGTGAAGCAGCAGATCGACCGCAAGATCGCGGAGCGGGAGGAGAGCCACCGGCACGTCAAGCTCGGCGTGGGGGGGATCCGGGAGATCGAGTTCATCTGCCAGGCGATGCAGGTTCGCTTCGGGGGACGCCACCGGAGCCTGCGCGAGCGCAGCACCCTCGGGGCCCTCGACGCCCTGCGGCGGACGCGCCTCCTGGCCCTCCCGGAGCACGACGCGCTGGTGAGCGCCTACCTCTTCCTGCGCGACGTCGAGAACAAGCTGCAGATGGTCTCGGACACCCAGGTCCACGCCCTGCCCGAGGCCCCGGAGGAGCTGCGGGCCTGCGCGCTGCGCCTCGGCTACCGCGACCGCGACACCCGCAAGGCCGAGGAGGCCCTCCTCTCGGACTACCGATCCCACACCGAGGCCACCCACCGGATCTTCGAGGACGTGCTGGGGGGAGAGAGGCTGCGTTGAGCCGGTCGGGGTCGGCCCCTCCGGCCTTTTCGGCGGGCGTAAGGGATTACGGAATCCCGTGCGTGCCTGCGCCACCCTACCCGAAAGTTGTTCAGAAGCCTGGTCCGTGGGGGCGAGCCCTCGGGCACGCTGCTTGCTCTAGATCTCGCGGGGCCGCGCCGATACGGAGGTGGTATGCAGGGTCCTTTCGGTTCCCCCGCCGTCGGGAGGCTGGTGTGCAGCTGCCTCGCAGCGCTGTTGATCGGCAGTTGCGGCGGCTCGTCTTCGCCCGTCGCCAGCTCCACGCCGTCGCCCAGCCCGATTCCGACGCCGACTCCCACCCCCACACGGACCCCCACGCCGACGCCCATGCCGGAACCCACGCCTTCGCCGACCCCGGCTCCGACTCCAACCCCTGTTCCCACTCCGACCCCGACGCCGACTCCCGCACCGACCCCGTCACCCAGCCCGACCCCAGCTCCCCTCACCATCGAAATCTTGAGCAATAACGGCGGCATGTCCTTCTCTCCGAGTCTGGCCAACGTGCAGGTCGGCCAGCAGATCCGGTGGCACAACGCCGACAGCATCGCGCACACCGCTACGCAGAACGGCGGGGGCTTCAACACGGCCTCGATCGCCCCCAACGGGACGAGCGCGCCGGTCACGGTGAGCACGACGGGGACGATCGACTACTTCTGTGCCATCCACCCGAGCATGGTCGGGAAGCTGAACGTCACGCCCTAGCGGAAGCGCCGGTCGAAGATGGCGCTCACCCGGCCACGGTGGGCCGCCACGTCGGCGGTCAGGGCGGCGCCCGCCTCGCTCCAGCCGGCCTCCGGGTAGCCGAGGCGCCGGGCCAGCAGACCCAGGGCCTCGGAGCCGTCCGCGGGGAGCAGGAGATCACGCGCGTTGCCCCGGACCATGCGAAGGCCGTCGGCCACCCGCCGCCAGAAGACGTAGGCGTCGCGCAGGTCCCGGTGCTCGTCCTCCGCGAGGAAGCCGAGCGAGCGCAGGCGCTCCAGGGCCTCGAGGGTCGAGGGCGTCCGCAGCTCGGGATGGTCGCGCCCGTGCTGGATCTGCAGGTACTGGACCGAGTACTCGACCTCGACCAGCGCGCCGCGGCTGTACTTCACGTTGAAGCGGCCGGGAGGGACGAGCTCCCGGACCTGGCGCTCGCGAAGGTGCAGGGCGTTCGCGCGGTCCCAGGGGACATCGCTCCAGACGAACCCGTCGCGATGGGCGAGAACGCTGCGCGCGAGGGCCTCGTCCCCCGCCACCGGCCGCAGCTTGATCAAGGCCTGGCGCTCGAAGGCCGCGGCCCCTCCCCCGGGGCGGTAATAGTCCCGCACCGCCTCCAGGGGGCTCGCGAGGGAGCCCTTCCCTCCGTGGGGCCGGAGGCGCAGGTCCACGTGGAAGATTCCCGCTTCGCGGGCGGCGATGAGGTCGGTCAGGCTGCGGACCAGCTCCTCGAAGAAGATGCCGTTCTCGATTCCGCTCTTCTCGGTTCCGCCGGGGCCCCCGTAGACCACGAGCAGCTCGATGTCCGAGGCGTAGCCCATCTCGCGCCCCCCGAACTTGCCCAGGCCGAGGACCGTGACCGGGCACGCGCGGCCGTCGGCCGCGAGGGGCCGCCCGTGCTCCTCGAGCAGCCGCGTGCGGGAGAGCAAGAGCGCCTCCTCGACCACCGCCTCCGCGAGGTCGGTCAGGGCCCGGGAGAACCGCTCGAGGGTGACCGCGGGGTCCAGCAGGTGCTTCATGTCGATGAGCAGCACCTGTTCGTCCTTGAAGGCGTTCAGGAGCCGCTTCCGCTCCTCGGGGGACGCCCCGGCGGCGATCCGTGCCCGAAGCTCGCGGCCCAGGGCTTCGCGATCCAGCAGGGGGCGGCTCCGCCACTCGCCGAGCACGGGCAGCAGGTGCTCGAACTGCATGCGCAGGAAGTCCTCCCACAGGAACGCGCTCGAGCCCAGGAGGCGCGCCAGCTCCCGCAGCCCTTCAGGGCTGCCGAGGAGGCCCAGGGTCTCGGGGGCGCCGGGCCCCTGGGGCGTGGGGTCCCCCGCCATGGCGCGGTCGAGGAACTGGTCGAAATAGCGCAGGGCCAGGGCGGGGTCGGGGGCGGAGGGCAGGAGGTGGGTGAACTGCTTGATGAGGGCGACGGCCAGCCGGAGAGCTTGCTGGTCCCTTGCGTCCTCGATCTTGCGCCCGCCGCGGCGGGCGATCCAGAAGCGGTCCCTCGCCTCCCGCCCCACGCTCTCGATGCGGACCCGGTGCACGTAGATCTCGCGCAGCGCGAGCGCGTTGGCCAGCGCGTAGAGAAAACCCGGGGTGTCGCGACCCTGGACGTCCATGACGGTCCACTGCGCCGAGGCCTGGTTGTCGAAGGCGATCTCCAGGGGGGCGATGGCCCCCTCCCCCGGGGGCGGGCCCAGCGACTCCGCCAACCGGCGGTTCAGCCGCTCTCGCGCCTCGTCCGTGCGCCGGTCCGCGATGAGCCCCAGCATCTCGAGGAGGTCGCGCTCGAGGGCCGCCTCCTCCGGCGCGCCCCGGCCGGACAAGGGGACGACGCGGAACACGTCCACGATCTTGCCCGCGAACGTGTGGACGTGGCCGGACTCGATGCCGAGGCGGTGAGCCGTCAGCAGGCCGCAGAGGATCGAGAACTCCGCGAAGTAATCGAAGGCGACCACCGCCACGTCGTAGCGGCCGCCCTCGCGGGTCGTCACCGCGAGGCGGGCCGGCCGGGACGGGCCCAGCTCGGCGGCCATCCGAACGTGAACCGCCACGTCCTCCGGCGCCTCCTCGGCGAAGTAGCCCGGGTCCAGGTGGGCCACGAACTCCTCGAGGACTCCGAGGTCTACCGGTGGTCCGGCCCGCGCGAGGGCGGCGCGGACGGCGTCGAGGACGGAGGGGGGAGAGTGCTTTGGCACGTCCGCCGGGTCAGCCCCGGAAATACAGGTACCCGCCGAGGATGCAGAGCAGCACGAAGGCAGAGGCGGCCACGTCGCGCCCATCCCACCCCGCGCGGGTCTTCCGATCGTCCTCCTCGGTGGCGGTCCCGAAGGTGAGGCTCCGGATGCGGCCATAGTCGGGCTGCGCGGTCAGGAGACTCACCCCGATCATCACCAGGGCCGAGACCAGGGTGATCAGAACGCTGAAGTACTGGAAATAGACGTTGTTGCAGATCCAGAGGAACGAGCCGTAGGCGTAGCCGTTCTCGAAGCCCCGGAGGCCCAGGGTGACCGGCGTGTCGACCAGCATGCGGAAGAGACCCATCACGAAGCCGACCAGCATGGCCCAGAGGGCGCCCTGGGCGTTCATCCGCTTCCAGAACACACCAAGGAAGAAGACCACGAAGATGGGCGGCGCGAGGTATCCCTGGATCGCCTGCAGGTAGTTGTAGAGCCCGTGGGCGTTCTTGATCACGGGGATCCAGCCGAGGGCGATGATCACCATGATCGTGGTGGCGATCCGGCCCGTCCGGACGAGCTGGTGCTGCGAAGCGCCCGGGTTCAGCTTGTGATAGAGGTCCACGGTGAACAGGGTGGAGCAGGCGTTGAACACCCCGGCCAGCGACCCCATGAGGGCCGAGAGCAGACCTGCCACCACGATTCCGCGCAGCCCCGGCGGCAGGAGGTACTGGACCATCATGGGGAAGGCGCCCTGGGCCACCGACGGGATCGCCTTGCCGTCGGGGCCGATCATCACCGCGAGCTCGGGGATCTTGCCGCTCCGGGCGAGGGCGTAGCAGACCAGGCCCGGGATGATGAACAGGTACACCGGAAAGAGCTTCAGGAACGCGGCGAAGATGCTGCCCCGCCGGGCGACCGTCTCGTTGGGCGCGCCGAGAGCCCGCTGCACGATGTACTGGTCGGTGCACCAGTACCAGAGGCCGATGATGGGGGCGCAGAACAGCATGCCCAGCCAGGGGAAGTTGCCGTTGAAGTACCAGGCCTGGCGGATGACCTGTCCCGCGCCGTCCCTCTCCAAAACGGGAGCCCAGGTGCCCTCCACGCCCGGTGGGATCAGGGGCTTCCAGAGGTTGAACATGTCCGATCCGCAGATGCGCCGGAGCTCGTCCCAGCCTCCCAGCTGGGCCAGGCCGTAGAACGTCAGCAGGGCAGAGCCGGCGATGAGGACCACCACCTGGACCGCGTCGTTGTAGGCCACCGCGCGCATGCCGCCGAGCATCGTGTAGAGGCCGGTCAGGACGATCACGAGCACCGACCCGATCCAGAAGGCGTCGAGGCGGGCGGAGCCGATCTCGAGCTGGAGCTCGGGCAGGAGGGTCCCGAACACGACCCCCCCCGCGAAGATGCCCACCGCGATCTTGGAAACAACGAAGGTGATGAGGGAGACGATGGAGAGGACGTAGCGCGAGGCCTCGCTGAAGCGGCGCTCGAGGAACTCCGGCATGGTGAAGACGAGGGAGCGCGAGTAGAAGGGAACGAACACCCAGGCCAGCACGAGGAGGCACCAGGCGTGCAGCTCGTAGTGGGCCATGGCCACGCCGTCCGTGGTTCCGGATCCGGCGAGGCCCACGATGTGCTCGGACCCGATGTTGGAGGCGAAGATCGAAGCGCCGATCACCCACCAGCCGAGGTTCCGGCCGGCCAGGAAGTAGTCCGCCGCCGTGTCCTGGCCGCGGCGCACGACCCACCAGGCGACCGCGCCCAGGACGCCGAAATACAGGCCGATCACCGCCCAGTCGGCGCCTGCGAGGTGGGTGGCGAAGGCGAGGAGCGGAAGGGCATTGATCATGGTGGGGCTACCGGTCCTTCCCGGACGGCCGGAAGGCGCCGCCCGCGTCGGGCGCGGAGTGTAGCACGGCCATGCTTTCCCTGCGTCGGCTCTCAGGTCATCCCCGATCAGTCTTTCCGGAAGCGGTCGAGCTGAGTCTCCGCATCCCCCCGATGGACCTCCTCCCCCCGCGAGCGGAGGATTCCGACAAGAACGGAAGGGAGCCAATCATGAGGGGTCACAGGAATTCGCTCGTCGCTCCGACTCGCGGGCCTCGCACCTGGAGGGCCTTTCTCGTTTTCCTCGTCAGCCTGGGCTCCCTTGGGCTCGCCGGCCCCGTGGCCGCTCAAATACGGCCCTGGAACCGCATCGAGCAGCCAGAAGGAGGCGACGTCCGGGCCTTGGTCATCGATCTCCAAACGCCGACTGCCGTTTACGCGGGGACGTTCTCTGACGGCGTCTTCAAGAGCACGGATGGAGGCGGCAACTGGACCGCCGCCAGTGGCGGGCTGACCACTCTTGGTGTCCGGGCTCTCGCCCTCGACCCCCTGACGCCGACGACTCTCTATGCGGGGACGGGGGGCGGGGTCTTCACGAGCACGGACGGCGGCGGCAGTTGGAGTGCCACGAGCGCCGGACTGACCAGCCTCGATGTCCTCGCCCTGGCCGTCGACCCCCTGACCCCGACCACTCTCTACGCGGGGACGGGCGGGGGCGGCGTCTTCAGGAGCACGGACGGGGGAGGCAGTTGGAGTGCCGTGAGCGCCGGACTCACCAACCTCGTGGTTCGAGCGCTGGCGGTCGACCCGCAGACTCCCACCACCGTCTATGCCGGCACGCGTGGGGGCGTCTTCAAGAGCATGGACGCAGGCGACAACTGGAGCGACGCGAATGGGAGCTTGTCGGACCGGGAAGCGTTCGTGCTGGCCGCTGACCCCTTCACGCCGACGACCATCTATCTGGGGACGATCAACAAGGTCTACAAGAGCACGGACGGGGGAGGTAGCTGGAGTGCGGCCAGTGCCGGACTGACCAGCTGTGGAAATGTTCGGGCTATGGTCATTGACCCCCAGATCCCAACCACGCTCTATGCGGCGATGGGCGGCATCTGCATTCGCGCCTCCGGCGGCGTCTTCAGGAGCACGGACGGTGGCGGCAGTTGGAGCGTGCTCGAGACCGGCCTGCCCCCAGGACAGGGCGGCGGCGACGCGACCTTCACCAACGCGCTCGCCATCGACCCCCAGACCCCCACCGTCCTTTACGCCGGCACCCGAAGCGTCATCAAGAGCACGGACGGGGGCGACAGTTGGAGCGGCACCGGCCGGATGACCACCCGACGTCTCCCTATCCAGGCCCTGGACGTCGACCCCCGGACCCCGACCGTCCTTTACGCCGGCGCCGGAAGCGTCTTCAAGAGCACCGACGGGGGCGGGATCTGGAGTCCCATCAGTAACGGAATGGAGAGCTGGCAGGCTTTCACCGTTCTGGCCATCGACCCCTTGAGCCCGAGCACCGTGTATGCGGGCACGTCGGACTCGATCGACGAGCGCCCCGTCCTCTTCAAGACCACGAACGGGGGGGCCACCTGGGCTCGGACGACCGGTGGCGCGATCCGCGCCCTGGCGATCGATCCCCAGACGCCCGGCACCCTCTATGTCGATACCGAGAGTTACTCCGGCTACAACAACCGGCTTTACAAGAGCACGGATGGGGGTAGCACCTGGAGCGCCACCGGTTTGACCCCCGGACTTCGGACGGCGTCGTTGGTGATCGACCCCGCGACTCCAACCACCCTCTATGCGGCGACCCGCTATTCGGCGACGAGTGACGACGTCTTCAAGAGCACGGACGGAGGCGCCAGTTGGAGCGCCCTGAACACCGGCATGACCGCCTTTCAGTTGGTCGTCGACCCCCGGATCCCGACCACCCTCTATGCGGCGACGAACGACGGCGTGATGAAGAGCATCGACGGGGGCGACAGCTGGAGCGCCGTCAACGCCGGCTTGACGGACCTCCGCGTGACCGCGCTGGCGATCGACCCTGCCACTCCGAGCACCCTCCAAGCGGGGACGCGTAGTGGCGGCGTGTTCAAGAGTACGGACGCGGGCGGCCAGTGGAAGCCGATCAATGCAGGCCTGACGGACCTCAGCATCCGGGACCTGAAGATCAGCCCCGCCAGACCGACCACCCTCTACGCACTAACGACCGGCGGTGCACTATTTGTGCTCGATCAATCGAGCGCCCCCTTCTCTGGTCAGCCCGTCGCCGTTCCGGGGTTGATCCAGGCCGAGGACTTCGACCGCGGCGGCGAGGGCGTCGCCTACCACGACAACGTTCCCGGGAACGCGGGAGGCCTCTATCGCCCCGAGGAGGACGTGGACATCATCTCCCCGGGTGGCAGTGGGTACGTCGTGAACAACTTCGAGACCGGGGAGTGGCTCGAGTACACCATCGACGTCTCGCAAGCCGGCGTCTATCGGCTGGAGACCCTGGCGAGCAGCGAGTTCGACGGGAGCGGCTGGCGCATGGAGGTCGACGGGGTGGACGTGACGGGTCCGGTCACCGTCCCCAACACGGGAAGCTGGATGACGTTCCAGTGGGTGGGCGTGGGAGGAGTGAGCCTCACGGCGGGACGGCACGTGCTGCGCATCCGCGCGGAGCAGGAGTACTTCAACCTCGATGCCCTCCGTGTCATCCTCGCCAGATCACCCTTCTCGGGTCAGCCCGCCGCCGTTCCGGGGCTGATCCAGGCCGAGGACTTCGACCGCGGCGGCGAAGGCGTCGCCTACCACGACAACGTTCCCGGGAATGCGGGAGGCCTCTACCGCCCCGAGGAGGACGTGGACATCATCTCCCCGGGTGGCAGTGGGTACGTCGTGAACAACTTCGAGACCGGGGAGTGGCTCGAGTACAC
>WNFT01008228.1_pt1 | contig 27081 bp, 21 predicted proteins | sample 5400191 | NCBI WGS metagenome assembly WNFT01 (sample SAMN13153359, study PRJNA577476) | soil metagenome | isolation source: 80 cm saprolite under Madrone tree | place: USA:California | collected 2016-06-14 | reverse complement strand
AATATGACAATGGCACGTACAACAAGCATCACAACTTCTACGTTACGGTAAATCCTTTCTTTTTGAGCCACTCGCGCACAACTTCCGCCTGGTTGCGTTTATTCGCGTCCACCTCGTAATTCAGTTGGCGCATTTCTTCAGTTGAAATGGCATGCGCGAGTTTTGTCAGCACCTCGCGCAGTTGCGCGACCCGCGCCAGCGTGTCTTGCCGGATAAGATAAACCGCTTCATAGGGTGGAAAGTAATGCCGGTCATCTTCGAGTTGAAACAAATCGAGCGCGGCAATCCTTCCTTCAGTTGAGTTGCCTGCAATCAAATCAACCTTGCCGGATGCAAGTGCGATGTAAGTCAATGAAAGGTCCATCTCGCGCGGTTGATCTGCAAACTTCAATCCATAAGCTTTCGAAAAGCCCGAATAGCCATCGGCGCGTGACATGAAATCCTGGCCAAAGCCGGCGCGCCAATTGCTCGCGTAGGGTATCGCATCAGAAATCGTCTTCAACTTCAACTTCCGCGCCTCAGCGCCGCGAATGAGAATTGCAAAAGAGTTTTCAAAACCGAGCGGGTCGCTGACTGCAACGCCGAATTTTTGCGCGTACTCAGCCTTGACTTGTTCGTAGACTGCGCGCGGGTCGGTGATCGGTTGATGATGAAGGATCGCGGTGTACGAGGTGCCGGTATATTCCGGATAGAGATCAAGGCGTCCCGCCAGCATCGCATCGTGCGGAAGATTTCCACCCAATTCGTACTTGCGTTCCACGGTCACGCCGCGCGCTTCCAACATCTGCGCCACAATTTCGGCGAGGATGGCGGATTCAGTGAAATCTTTTGAGCCAACCACGACCCTCGCGCTATTCGCCGGACCACTTGCAGAATTCAAATTGCGCCGTCCTGAAAAATAACTTCCAAAGATTACTGCTGAAGCGATGACTGCAACCGCCACTAACGCGATTACCTTTGCTTGCGATCTCGTTCTTCCTTTTCGCCGTTTGGCTAACGAGAAATGATGTTCGAGCAGGCCCAAACCAAAGTCTGCAGTCAAAGCCATCAAGGCCGCGGGAACCGCGCCGGCCAGCAACAAATTGTTGTCATATTGTCTCAGCCCACGAAAGATGTAAACGCCGAGCCCGCCGGCGCCGACCGCGGCAGCAATGGTTGCCACGCCAATCGCAATCACCATTGCGACGCGCACGCCAGTAATGATCACCGGCATCGCTAAAGGCAGTTCCACTTGCCAAAGAATCTGCCGGCCAGTCATGCCCATCGCTACCGCTGCTTCGCGCACATTTGGATCGACGCCCACAATACCGGTGACCGTGTTTCGAATTATCGGCAGTAACGCATAGACCACCAGCGCAACGATCGCAGTGCGCGCGCCAATGCCGCCAATGAAAGGCAGCGGGATCAGAAAGCCAAACAAGGCCAGACTGGGAATCGTCTGCATGATGTTGGCGATGCCCAGCACGGGACCACGCAAGGATTTTCTGCGCGTGAGCAGAATGCCGGTGGGAATTCCAATCGCGACCGCCACGAAGGTTGAGATCAGTACCAGCCACAAATGCTGTCGCAGCAGCGTGAATAGTTCCGGCCAGTTTTGTTTTAGAAAATTGAAGAAACTCACGGCGCCTCCTCCTGAACGGAACCAGCAGAGACGCGTAACGTTTCCAGGTACGCCATCGCTTTTTCGTTTTTGGACTTAAGAAAATTCTCGGGCGTTTCCAGCAGCAATAATTTGCCGGCATGCATCAGTCCGATGCGCGAGCCGAGCAATAAAGCCTCGCGCACATCGTGCGTTACAAACACCGCGGTTTTCTTCAAACGTTTGCTGAGTTCCGCAAACTCGCGTTGCAGACTGGCGCGTGTCAACGGATCCAGCGCACCGAATGGCTCATCGAGCAGAAGCAGTGGTGGATCGGCAGCAAGCGCGCGCGCTACGCCAATGCGCTGCCGCTGGCCGCCGGATAATTCCGCCGGATAGCGATCGGCGAAATCGCGCGGTTCAAGTCCAACCAGTGACAACAATTCGTCGACGCGATTTCTGATGCGCGCTGGTTCCCAACCTTCAAGTGCCGGGACGAGAGCGACGTTTTTTGCGACGGTGAAATGAGGAAAGAGGCCGCCTTCCTGAATCACGTAGCCAGTGCGGCGGCGCAAGCGAATCGGATCCCAGGCTTTCGTTGACTTGCCTTCGATGCATACTTCGCCCGCATCCGGCATTAACAGACAGTTGATTAACTTGAGCGTTGTGGTTTTGCCGCAACCTGACTCACCGAGAAGAACCAGCGTCTCGCCCGGCGCAACTGAAAAACTGAGATGAGAAATTATCGGAGCGGCTGCAGACGCATGCGAGAAACTGACATCGCAGAATTCAACCAGCGGTTTGTCAGGAGGTTCAGACATCTTTCGGAGGACATGGATCAAAGACAGGATTTACAAGATGAACAGGATTACGAGGCAACTGCAAACACTCATTTACTTTTTGATCTTGTCCATCGTGTAAATCCTGTCTCTTTTTGCCTAAACTGCCAACAGCAAATTGCTGCTGAACTGCTGCGCGCGATCCTGCCAGGTTTGCGCGCGAGTGAAACCCGTCGCCTCAGCCAGTTTGCCAATATCAACCAAATCATACTTATAAGAATTCTCAGTATGAATTTGTTCGCCTTCCGCGAACTGCACTTGCATGTCGAGCTTCCTGATAGCCACGGTTTGTTCGCGTGTGCTCTCGATATAAATTTCTACGCGCCCGGCCGTTTCATTGTAGAACGCGCGATGCGCAAAGGCGCGCAGGTCAAATTCACCACCAAGCTCCCGATTGATGCGCGCCAGCACATTCAAATTAAAAGCGGCCGTCACTCCGAGCGCATCGTTGTAAGCGGCCTCGAGCACGGCTTTGTCCTTTTTCAAATCCGCGCCCAGCAAAAGCGCGTCGCCTTCGTTTAGCACCTGACGCAGCGCCCGCAAAAACTTCAAAGCTTCATCCGCGTCAAAGTTGCTGATGTTCGAACCAAGAAAGAGTGCGAGCGTCCGCGTCCGCGGTTTGTGCTGCAAGTCTGAAAGCGCCGCAAAATAATCCGCAGCATAAGCTTCGATTCTCAAGCGCGGATACGATTGCAGCAGGATGCGTGAACTGTTCTCCAGCGCCGTCGCCGAAATATCCACCGGCATGAACAGCAAGTCACTTTGTTTTCGCAGCAGCGCCTCAATTATCAGCCGAGTTTTAGACGCGCTGCCGCTGCCCATTTCAATCAAGGTCGTGGGCCCGGCAACCGAACTAATAATCTCGTCCGCGTAACGCTCGAGGATTTCATTCTCGGCACGCGTCAGGTAATACTCAGGCAACAAACAGATGGCTTCGAAAAGTTGCGAGCCAAGTTCATCGTAGAAATACTTGGGCAGAAAACGCTTTGGTTGAGCAGAGAGCCCACGCCGCACATCATCAGCAAGGCCAGCCAGCGGATCGCGCGTGACCAGGTTACGAATGAACAGCTTTTCTTCATGCGCCGGTTTCAGCTCTGTTTTTGACACAGTGTTTCTGGTCACCTTTCCCTGATGTTGCCGTTCGGGATATAGCTTGGTTCACGATGGGGTCTGGTTATGATACCGGATCGAACTCGATTAACAACCCTTGACCCACCAGCCGTAGCTCCGGTTCCGACAAGGCGATGCGGCGCCAGGTCTCAATGTCTTTACAGTCGAGTCCGAAAATCTTAACAACCCAGCGTCGCAACTTCTTTCAATCACTTTCTCGATTGACTCCCCGAATCATGCTTTTACGACCCAGCTTGACCGGCGGCTTATGCTCCGGCAAGATCGCACGGCTATGCTTTACTTGACTTCCCCCGCGACCATTTCGGTTCGTAAACATTTCCCCAAAGGTTTCTTCTGCTTGATTGCCGTGCTGTTCGCACTGGCGCCGGTTAACGCGCAAACCTATCGTCACGAAGTGGAAACTGGAGACAAGACTTCGGTTTCAGTGAAGAGTCGCAACGGTCGCATTAGCGTTATTGCTACGGACGAGCAGCAAAAGAAAGTCACGATCGAAGCTAGTTCCGCCGGCGCCCTGGTTGATCAAAGCGACGTCCTGACGGTAGCGAAAGGCGGCGAGGTGAGTATCACGGTGCGCGATCGTCGCGAGAAAGATCGGATCGACCTCGTCGTCCATGTACCTGCGCGAACAAAAGTCAAAATCGAAAGTGAAGCCGGTGCTGTTGATGTGGTGGGCAATCTGGAATCGGCCCAGGTCAGCACCAACACGGGCACGATTCACGCCGACGTGCCGCTCGACGCCGTCAAATTTAATTTCATCTGGAGCGCGAGCCGGCCGCGCTTTTTGAGTGACGTTGAGTTGCCGAAGGTGAAAGAAAGAGCCGCCGGCGCCTTCACAATTTCCGGAAAGCTGGGCGACGAGAAACCTGATAAGGCGGAACGCGTACAGCTCGAGTTTCTGACTCAACGCGGGGTCGTTTTGCTCAACGTCGATCCGGCGATGGTGCCTCCGGATTTGCGCGAGCGCCCGCTTACCGAAGCTGCGCGCGCGATTGTCCGCAGTGGTGATAGTCAATTGACCGATGCGATTCGGAAAGTGTCGCCGAAAATGTTTGGCGATTATGCAATGACCCTGCCGCCACCTGAGAAGCAGCCGGAACTCGTCAAACGTTCAGCGCCCGGCCAGTTCGTCAGCGCATTGTCGCCGCAACTGATGCGTTTTAATGCCAGCGTCATGGATCGCAACGGCCGCGCCATCGGCGGCATGAAAGAAACTGATTTCACTGTTTTTGAAAACGGCGTCGAGCGCGAAGTGAAACAGGTAACGCCCACCAACGAGCCGTTTAATCTAATTCTTCTTCTCGACGTGTCGGGCAGCGTTGAAGAACGCATTGACTTCATTCGTAAAGCCGCGCGCGACTTTTTGAACACGGCCAGCCCGCAGGATCGCATTGCCATCATCAGTTTTCGCGATGACATTCAGGTGATTTCGGACTTCACTACTGATCGCCGCCTGCTCTCGAAGAAACTTGAGGACATCGATGCCGGTGGCGCCACTGCGCTCTACGATGCGCTGGGTTATGTCCTGGCCGATCCGGTGAAGAAACTACGCGGCGAACGAACCGCAATCGTGATTCTTTCCGACGGCGACGACAACAGATCGTTTCTGCCTTTTCCGGCGATTCTGGAAGCGCTGGTGGAGTCAGGCGCACTGATCTATCCGCTGTACATTCCTTCAGGTTTAATTCCGGAAGGCAGCGTCCCCAAACCAGAAGTGACCATTGATCCTTTGCGCACTCGCTATTTGACACTAACGACGCGCGCCGAAGAAGAAGGTAAGAAACTCGCGACCGCATCTGGTGGAGTTTATTATCCGATCCATCGCCTGGAAGATTTGCAGCGCGCTTACGATGACGTTGTGATCCAACTCCGCACTGCGTATACAATCACGTACGCTTCAAATTCGCGTTCGTCCACTAACCCGCGCGTGCGCGTCCGCGCCAACCGCGACGGCGCGTCAGTGCGGTTGAGCCCGGTGGTAGGCGTGGCAACACCTTAAGTTTTCAAACAACATTTCGCTTTACTCTAGCGACGCTTGGTAGGATGTCCCAACCACTCTTCAATTCCCTTTTCGACGAAGTTGAGCGCCGCCCGCTGACTGTCAGCGAGCTGACTGAGTCGGTGCGCAAGGCGATCGAGGCACGCTTTGCTTCTGTTTGGGTTGAAGGCGAGATTTCAAACTTCAAGGCGCATTCATCGGGCCACTGGTATTTCACAATCAAAGATGAAGGCGCTCAACTGCGCGCGAAGTGTTTTCGTTCGGCGAACAGTCGCATACGTTTTCGGCCTACTGATGGCTTGCATGTGCGCGCCCGCGGGCGTCTGTCAGTTTATGAGGCGCGCGGCGACTATGAAATGATCGTCGAAGCGCTCGATCCCGTCGGCGCTGGCGCACTACAAGTTGCCTTTGAACAGCTGCGCGATCGTCTTCAAGCGGAGGGTTTGTTTGCCGAGGAACTGAAACGCGCGCTGCCGGTTTTTCCCGGACGAGTCGGAGTTGTCACGTCGCCGACTGGCGCCGCTATTCGCGACATTCTCAACGTCATCTCGCGGCGTACGCGAACGGTTCATGTGCTTTTTTCGCCGGCGCGGGTGCAGGGCGAAGGCGCGGGGCCAGACATTGCCCGGGCTATTAAACTAATCAACCAGCATCATACGAACGCGTTACGGGATGGGCGCCATATGGATCTGGTAGACGTGCTGATTGTGGGACGCGGCGGTGGATCAACTGAGGACCTCTGGGCATTCAACCAGGAAGAAGTGGCGCGCGCTATTCGCGCTTCCACGATTCCGGTTATCTCCGCCGTGGGCCATGAGACTGATTTCACGATCGCCGACTTTGTAGCCGACCGGCGTGCGGCAACGCCGTCGGCCGCTGCCGAATTGGTTGCAGCGCGCGAGGATCAGATTTGCTCATCGATCGAACAGTTGGGCCAAAACCTTGCGCGCCTCATTCGTTACCGCATCGTAAACGCTCGAACCCGTGTTCAGACGCAAGCGCTATCGCACGCTTTCGATGAAGTGCGGGCCAGACTTCGCGAAGCGAATGCGGCGATGACAATCGCCGGCCATCGTCTGCAAATCCTGACACAGGAATCCTTGCACGTCGCCGCGGCGCGAGCCGGCGAGTTGAGTCGCAGGCTTTCGCCCGCGGAGTTAAGCGGGCGTCTCGCCAACGCTCGCAATCGTTTTGAGTTGGTCGCTTCCGGCAGCCAGCTTGCAGTTGAAAAGCAGATGGACGATGCGCAAAAGCGTTTTGCGCTGGCCGCGGCTTCGCTCGATGCGCTATCGCCGCTGGGTGTATTGCGACGTGGTTATGCGATCGCGCAGAAGGAAGACGGCACTCTGCTGCGCGATGCAAGCGCTGTTGCAGCGGGTGATGCAGTCAACGTGCGGCTGGCCAAAGGAAAGATTGCGGCGCGCGTAGAGAGCGTCGAGGATGATGCGTAGCGTCCAATCTTTCGGTAAAACCGGCAACGCAAATCGCGGTTCTGTAAACTTCGCTCGCGAATGTTCGCTGCCCGTTTTCTGTGCGAAAATGAAGTCATGAAGAATAACGCTGAGCAGGCCAAGAGTTTTGAGGCATCGCTGGAGGCGCTCGAGCAGATCGTGCACGAGCTGGAGCACGGTGATTTGCCGCTGGAGAAAAGTCTGGAGCTTTTTGAGCAGGGCATCAAACTCTCGCGACAGTGTCAGGAGCGTCTCAGTCAGGCGGAAAGGCGCATTGAAATTCTGCTGCGCGACCACCAGGGCCGTCCGGTAGTCAGCGCGTTCGAGGATACCAAATTAACCACTCCGGTAATGGGCAGCAGCAATGATGAAGACGTCCTCTGAAATGCCAGGCTACGCGCGCCCTCTGCCCTTGTCTGAATTCCTGACACAAGCACGAAAGCTCGTTGACAGCGAACTCGATCGTCTTTTGCCTGCCGACTCGGTTTCCCCAACAAACATTCATGCGGCCATTCGTTGGAGTGTTTTTGCCGGCGGAAAACGCTTTCGCCCCGCCCTACTGCTGGCTGCAGGCGAAACCTTTGGCGCTCCCCTGGATTCACTCATCGCAACCGCCTGCGCACTGGAAATGATCCATACCTATTCGCTGGTCCATGACGACCTGCCGGCGATGGACAATGACGATCTGCGACGTGGCCGGCCTACCTGTCACGTGCGATTCGGTGAAGCGACGGCGATTCTCGCCGGCGATGCACTGCTGACGTTGGCCTTCAAGACGGTTTCCGAAGACACCAACCTTTCCAACACGAAACGAGCTGTTCTGATTTCGGAAATTGCCCAGGCGGCGGGCACCCCCGAGGGAATGGTTGCGGGCCAGGCTTACGATCTCGAAGCAGAATCACAGGACGTTGCGGCCGCCGAGTTGGAAAAGATTCATCGACTCAAGACCGGCGCTTTGATTACCGGTGCCGCGCGCGCCGGCGGAATAATTGCCGGCACGTCGAAGGACGAACTAGAAGCAGTCACGGAATATGCAGGCCAACTCGGATTGTTGTTTCAAATCACCGACGATCTCCTCGATGTAACTGCAACTGCGGAAACTATCGGCAAGACACCGGGCAAAGATGCTCGCTCGCGCAAAGCAACTTATCCGGCGCTTTACGGAATCGAAGCCACTCGCAAACATTTGGCAAGCACGCATGCAGCAGCTTGTGCTGCGCTCGCGCGTATTGATCAGCCAACTGAGTTGCTGCGCTCTATTGCCGATTTCATTCTTCAGCGCGAAACATAATGTGTTGATGTAAAGCAAACTGTTAGTTTGCGCGGTCGCCGGGCCATTCGAGTTGAGCGCTAACGAGCCATCGCAAACTAACAGTTTGCTTTACGACGCCGCAAAACAAATCTATGACAAATAAACTTGCCTTCTTCTTGATCTGTGCAATCGCTTGCTCCGTCGCGTGCAACAAGCCCAAAACGGTTTCATTCGACGCAGCAGGTTACAAGACAGAGATCCAAGAGTGGCAGAACGATCGTTTGATCAACCTGAAAAAGGAAGACAGTTGGCTTACGCTGGTCGGACTCTATTGGTTGCAGGAAGGCGAGAACAAGTTTGGCAGCAACGGTGCCAATGCGGTTGCGCTACCAAAGGACAAGGCGCCTGACGTGGCTGGTTCTTTTTGGCTCGATAAAGGTCACGTACATCTCGCCGCGCTGCCATCCGCGAACATCGCGGCGGACGGCAAACCTGTCACTGCGCTCGATCTCAAAGACGACAACGATGACAACGGACCTACAATTCTGCAAATGGGCACGCTGATCATTAATATCGTCAAGCGTGGCGATCGCATTGGCGTGAGAGTCAAAGATTCCCAGGCTGCGGCGCGTTTGCAGTTTAAGGGTCTCGAATATTTTCCTACCGATCCCAGGTGGCGCGTCGAGGCGCGCTTTGAACCGTATCAGCCGGCGAAGATGATTCCGATCACGAATGTGCTGGGGATGACGAGTGATGAAACGTCGCCGGGCGCCTTGGCATTTGAGGAGGATGGGAAAACTTACCGGATCGATCCGATTCTGGAAAAAGGCGAAACCGACTACTTCATCATGATTGCCGACGAGACTACCGGCCGGGAAAGTTTCGGCGCCGGCCGCTATCTTTATGTCTCACCGCCGGACGCATCAGGAAAAGTCGTGATCGACTCAGCTTTCTTCTGCATCGCTTTGAGTGTGTCCGGAATGAATGACGTGATGTGGTGAGTTTCTTCGCGGCCGTCAGCGAATGTCTGATACAAAGCAAAGTCAGGTAGCGACAGACAACTCAGCGGTGATTGCAGGTTGTAGCCGGTGTCGATGCCGATGGCGCTGTGGGAAATATAAATACCATGACGGCCCAGCCTTCCGCGCAGCGGTAACAGTGGCGTTGGCGTATGACCAAAGATGCAGGGCTTGCCGCGATAGTTCTTATAAAAGTCCAGGTCGCGCATCCACAGCAACGCCTGCGGCTCAGTGTCCTTTGGATGTTTGTCGCGTTGCAGCCCGGCATGAACGTAAATGGCGTAGTCGTCTTCGTGGAAATAGGGCAGCTCATGGAAAAAATCGAGATGCTCCGCCGGCACGCTGCTCTCAATGGTGCGGCGCGCGTCATCAAGATCCTGCTCGCTGGTTATTGCCAGTGCTTTGCCGGCATATTGCTCAAAAGTGCGCTCGCCGCCGGTGACCGGAGTTATCCAAAGGTTCGCCCTGCCTTCAATAAAATCCAGCAGCATCTGCTCGTGATTGCCGCGCAGGCAATGCACGTGATCCGGATTCTCGCGCTGAAGTTTCAGTACCCGGTCAACACAGCCGGGAGCGTCCGGGCCGCGATCGATCAGGTCGCCCAAAAACACGAGCGTGTCCGCGGATTCATCACGCGGCAACATGTCGAGCAGGTTATGAAGCTGAGCACAACGGCCGTGAACGTCGCCAACGATGAAAGTTTTCATGCAGTGTTTGCCTCGCGCTTCTGCAGCGATGCTTTGATCCTTTGCATCAATTCCTGAAAGCGTGGGTCAGCGTGAAGATCGAACCAGTTTGGATCAGACTCGAACCAAAGATAATTTTCATTGCCGAGCTTAATTGCCTTCTCCAGCCATTCAAGCGCCAGCACCTGCCGTCCTTGTAATAGATACGCTGACGCTAACCAATATGAGATGTCGTGATCGGCGGCGGCAGCAACCTTTACTCGCTCGGTCAGTTGCTGGCCGGCCAGTTCATGCTTGCCTTGGGCGCTCAAACAGATTGCCAGCATAGGACGAATGCCGTCCATCCGCGGATTGCGTTCGAGCACTTGCTCGATGACTTGCGTGGCAGCGTCGATCTCACCGCGATAGTACAGCAAGCGGCTGCGAAAAGTTTGAATCATCGGATGGTCGGGCTCTAATTCCGCGCCACGATTAAGCTCAGTCAGTGCTTCCTCATAGCGCCGCTGGTACATGAAGATGCGCGCGCGATTGTAACTGGTCACCACCTGTTCGGCGGGATTGAGCCGCACCATCCGATCAAAGCTGCGTAAGGAGCGTTCGTAGTCGCTGTCCAAACGTGCCACCACGCCGCGAGCAAAATGTACCCCGACGTCATTGGGATACTCTTCGCGCAAGAGCTCAACTTCTGCGCGTGCCTTCGCCTTCTCGCCGCTGCTCAGATAGATAAAGATCATCTGCATGCGCGCTTCAAGTAACTTGGGATCGAGGGCCAGCGCTTTGTTGAAGGCGGCCTGTGCTTTGTCGTGATCGTTTGCTTCGCCCAGTCCCTTCAGCACTCGATTGACATAGCAGCTTCCCAAAGCAGAGTGGGCCAACGCAAAATCGGGATCCAACTCGATGGCCCGCTCGAAGTGGTCGATGGCTGAATCCAGATCGGCGCGACTAATGGTGTGGTAGATGAACTGCCCCATGCAGTGGCGGCCACGCAGATACTCTTCCGAGGCGGCCGCGTCGGTGGTGGACCCTTTTGCCAGCTCGACTCTCTCGTCCGGACTCAGCTCTATTCGTAAACCATCGACGATGTGCTGCACAATTGTGTCCTGCACGGCGATGATGTCGCTGGCATCAGCATCGATGCGATCGCTCCACAAAATCTCGCTGGTCCTCACGTCAAGCAGTTGCACCGTCACACGCAGATGATCGCCCGCACGCAGGAAGCTCGCAGTCAGAATGGCGTCAACGTTCAACTCGCGACCCACATCGCCTGGATCAAATTGCTTGCCCTGATACTTCGCAATTACCGATGACGGTCGCACGACCAGAGAGCGCACGCGCGCAAGTTCTGTGATTACCGCGTCGGCAAGTGAGAATTCATAGAAGGCTGTTTCCGGGTCATTGCCTAAATTCTTGAACGGCATAATCGCGACGCTGGTGCGCTCGCGATCGCCAAAGGTGGTCGGCGTTTCGTGTGCATCGCTCGGCTGCGGCACGGTGGCGCGCCGGCCAGATGAGCCGGCAGACGTATCGCCGCTGGCGACATTTTTGAACCAGCGAAAGGCACGGGCCATCGGATTTTCGTTGTGCAGATGGCGTGGCGCGACCGGCAAACCGCTCTCGTCGATGACGACGCCGCTGGTTGTTGCCAGATCGCGCACGACGGAACGCAAGTCGTCGCGAAATTGCGAGATCTGTTGATAACGATCGCGCGGACTCTTATTGAGCGCTCGATCAAGAATCTGCTGCAAGCGCGGCGGCACCGGATCCGGCCGGGCTTCGCTTAGCAGAATCGGATCGTCGTGCACCACGGCATGACGCACATCGACGGCGGTCTTACCGCGAAACGGCCAGGTGCCCGTCAACATTTCATAAAGCAAGACGCCGGTCGAAAAGATGTCAGCACGTGAATCGACGCGATCGCCGCGCGCCTGTTCCGGCGCGGCATAGGTTGCCGTACCGTAGGGCACGCCTACTTCAGTCAACTCGGTGTGATGAATTCCGGAGGTGCGCGCTGCTTCATCGTCGAGTAATTTTGCCAGGCCAAAATCCAAAACCTTTACCTGGCCCTTGCTGGTTACCATGACGTTGCCGGCTTTGACGTCGCGGTGAATGATTCCCTGCGCGTGCGCCGCAGCGAGCGCGTCGGCAGTTTGAATGGCAATCGAAAGCGCGCTCTCAAGTTTCAACGGCTTGCCGTTGACTAACTGGCGAACGTTGCGGCCTTCGACGTATTGCATGGCAATGAAATGAACGCCATCGATTTCATTGAGATCAAAGATGGTGCAAATGTTTGGATGGTCGAGCGCCGACGCCAGCCGCGCCTCGCGCTCAAACCGTTTCAGGTTTGCTAGTTTGGTGGTGAGCTCCTGCGGCAGAACCTTGATCACCACGGCGCGGCCCAGTTTAGAGTCGATCGCCTTATAGACCGTGCCCTGCCCGCCCGCGCCGAGTTTTTCAAGAATCTTGTAATTCCCTAAGGTTGTGCCGACCATGCTGTTTTGAGTTTCTTTATTTAACTCCCGTTAGTGGTCGGTCGGCAACCGTACAGGACGCAAATGAGGCAGACGATCGAGTTCGTCATTTGTTTATGCAAACAAAAGCGGAGGACTGAGATTTAGTCAATTCAGTCGTCCGCTTCGCAAGACCTGCTGAGTGGTGTTGTTTCTACTTCTGGCGAAAAATCGTTGGGCTACCCGCATGGCGGCGTGCGCTATGCGATCGGTGTCACCTGGCTGGCTGCCAGCCACCACCGTCCTCCCTTCCATGTCCAAACCTGGATGAATCGCGATTGCTGGGTTGCGCCACTCGAGTTGCTGGTGGTGACTAAACCAGTCGCGAGCCCCGAATTCCCGTATGTTCGAACAGAAACATCAGAGTACGCCAGAACCTTTGGCCCGGTCCCGTCTTTCATCATCTTGATTCGTTCTTCGGCATTCACCATCTTGCCGTCGGGCCCGGTGAAAGTGTAGTCGGCAGTGTAGTAAGTTTTGATTTTGTCCGCATTGCTTGCCTTCACCAGTTCAAAAAATCCATTCACAGTTTTCTCAAGTCCAGCTTTGTTGCCCATCGCCTTTTGGCCATAAACAGCAGAGACGGAAAACGCAACAAGAATTAACGCGGCCATCGTGATTCTTTTCATAGGTTCCTCCAGGGAGAGTTGTTGTTTGATCCGATGGTTTCGTGAGCCGCGCACAATGACACACTACTTGCGAAAACAGCATCAGCGATTTGGATGAATTCGAAATCTGAATTGGAACTTTGGCGGACACTATCACATAGCCAGAGGGATAAAACAAGGACAATGTTCTATCGGTAGTGGGTCAGTTTCGTTAGAAATGTTCGATAAACTTTTAGTTTGTCGCGGCGCTACGACAAGCTAAAGCTTATCGGACTAATACTTCGCCACGCTTGGATCGACTTCATCCGACCAGGCAGTAATGCCGCCTTTGAGATTTGTCAATTGTCCCTTATAGCCTGCCTGCTTTAACGCTTCGATTGCTTTGGCGCTGCGCACACCGGCCTTGCAATGCAAAACTGTTTCACGCGAAGCGTCGATTTCTTTCATGCGATTTACCACCTGCGCCAGCGGAATCAACTTTGTATTCGGGATGCGGGCAATCTCATATTCGTGCGGTTCACGCACGTCGATGATCTGGACATCGTCACCGCGATCCAAACGCTGCTTTAGTTCCGTGGCCGTGATCTCGTCCAGTTGCGGCGCGGCAACCTGTTGCGACGGCGCCAGTCCGCAGAACTGTTCGTAGTCAATTAGTTCCTTGATAGTCGGATGCTCACCGCACACCGGACAATTCGGATCTTTGCGCAGCTTAAACTCGCGAAACTTCATGTGCCACGCGTCAAACAACAACAGGCGATTCACTAGCGTGTCTTCTGCGCCGAGAATGATTTTGATTGTTTCGTTTGCCTGAATCGCGCCTACGATTCCCGGCAGCACGCCAAGCACGCCACCTTCCGCGCATGAAGGTACCAATCCGGGCGGCGGCGGTTCGGGATAAAGACAGCGATAGCACGCGCCACGTTCGGCCCAAAACACACTTGCCTGTCCTTCAAAGCGGAATATCGAACCATAAACGTTTGGTTTGCCGGTCAACACGCAGGCGTCGTTGACAAGATAACGAGTAGGAAAATTATCGGTGCCGTCAACTATGATGTCGTAGTTCTTAAACAGAGCAAGCGCGTTATCGCTGGTCAACCTTGTGTCGTGCGTTTCGATTTCTACATGTGGATTGATGTCGGTGAGGCGTTCGCGCGCCGAATCTACTTTCCGCCGGCCGACGTCTTTCGTGCCGTGAACTATCTGGCGTTGCAGATTGGACGAATCAACTACATCGAAATCAACCAGACCTAAACGGCCCACGCCCGCCGCGGCCAGGTACATTCCGAGCGGCGCGCCCAGTCCTCCGGTGCCAATCGCCAGCACGCTGGCGGCCTTCAATCGCCTCTGTCCTTCTAGCCCAACTTCGGGCATGATCAAATGACGGCTGTAACGCGCTATCTCTTCATTCGAGAGCGTCGGCAGCTCTTTTGCCACATCCGCTTCCGCAGTTGCGCCGCCGGCGATGGAAGGAACAACCATGAGCGTGTCGCCATCCTTCAATGGCGTGCTGACGCCGGATTGATGCCGGATGTCTTCGTCGTTAACGTAGATGTTGACAAAGCTGCGTAGCTTGTTCCTCTCGTCATAAAGATGGCGACGAAGCTCGGCGTATTGCGAAGTCAACTGATCGAGCGCTTCACCGGCGGTTGTTGCCTGCAACTCGAGGCGCGACTGGCCCGCTGTAAAGTTGCGCAAGGCGGTGGGTATGACAATGGTGACTGACATCTTAATTTCCTTTCAAAATCTCTTCCTCGTCAAAGCGAGTTCTATCTGTTTGCATCTCCCAGGAGCGCAAGGCTTCGGCGCGGCCTGATTTTATGGCAACCACAATGTAGGAATAGACTGGCCACGCGTGTTCCAGGTCGTAAGTTGACGGCACAGCCGGATGGTCCGGATGCGAATGATAGAACCCAACGATATCCAGACCCTTTGCGGCGGCAAGCTGTTCGCCGCGTAACAATTCCTCGGGCCGGATTAGAAACCGGTTGCGCTTTGCCTCTTCCTCACGTGCGTTCGAAATGGGAAAGAGTTCAGCGCAAACTTTCGCTCCGTCGCTTGCAAAGTGACCCAACAAAAGACCGCAACACTCATAGGGATAATCAAGCTCGCCGTGTGTTGCGATAGCGCTCTGTTGTTCGGTGGTTAATTGCAGCATCGGGTTGCGTATCAAGCTTTTCTTCCGGCACGCGCTCGTCAGTTCTTCATTCAAAGTACTTCTCGCCGCCGTCGCACAAAATTGTGACTATCACCGCGCCCTCGCTCAACGTCTTTGCCAATCGCAACGCCGCAAACACGTTCGCACTGGAACTCGGGCCAACGAATAAACCCTCTTCGCGTGCCAATCGTTGCGTCATCATCAAGGCGTCGTCGGTTGCAACCTCAACATTGTCGTCGGCCAGCGCCGGATCGTAAATTCCGGGAACCATAGCAGTCTGCAAGTGCTTCAATCCTTCGAGACCGTGCAAGGGCGAATCAGGCTGCATTGCGATTGCTCGAACCTGCAGGTTGAATGACTTCAGCCGGCGCGCAACTCCTACGAACGTCCCGGTTGTTCCCAGGCCCGTAATGAAGTGAGTGACGCGTCCTTCTGTCTGTTCCCAAATTTCCGGCGCAGTCGTGTCATAGTGCGCGCGCCAATTAGCATCGTTGTTGTACTGGTCGGGATAGAAATATTTTGCAGGCTCTTTCCGAAACATTTCGCGAGCAACTAACTGTGCCCCGTCGGTTGATTGCAGCGGATCGGTTTCGATGATTTGCACGCCATAGCTACGCAAGATCTGCTTGCGCTGATGGCTGGCATTTTTCGGCAGGCACAAGGTCACCGGGTAACCGCGGGCGGCGCCGATCATCGCGTAGGCAATGCCTGTGTTGCCGCTGGTGGCATCGAGGATCGTCATGCCCGGAAGCAAAGTCCCCGCACGCTCGCCTTCTAAAATCATCCGCAGCGCGGGTCTGTCCTTTACTGAACCACCCGGATTCAAATGTTCGGCTTTCGCAAACACCGTAACGCCGTATGGCAGTCCCCCTGTAATTCGCCGCAGTTGAAGCAGCGCCGTTCCACCGATGCTGGTCTCGATTGAAGTTTTTGCTTCGAGTTGTAACTGTTCCGAAATGCCGGCGCTCATGTTTCTTTACCCGTGGTCTCGAAAAATTAGGCCAACAGAAGCAGTAGCAGGGTTTATTCATTTGGTCAGCTTTCGAGAGCGACTATAGAAACTCACCAAAACTCTGTCAAGCCAGCGAGCGCGTTTCCGTTAGCGGTTTGCTGAAGAAGAAGGCTGATTGCCGTGGGAGCGGCTGCCGGGCGATGAGGTCAGTACCACCACGCGGTAGCGGGTGGGTTATCGATGGAGTAGCCAGTACGCTGGAGGATACTTGGTTCTGCCCAGCGGTCTTGTTCGGGAGCAGACCCACCCGCTACCGCGCGGTGGTACTGACCTCATTGCCTCAAGGTTGAAGGCTAACAACCCCCGCAAACTCACAGTTTGCTTTACGATTTAGTTTGCCTTCCCCATCTGCCAGAGCATGAATGAGTAATCAAACGCAATTTCGCGCAGGTAATCGTAGCGACCTGACGAGCCACCGTGGCCTGCGCCCATGTTTGCCTTCAACAGCAGCGGGGTATTGTTAGTTCTCAGCGCGCGAATTTTTGCAACCAGCTTTGTGCCTTCCCAATAAGGAACCTGACTGTCGTTAAGTGAAACCTTCACCAGCATCGCGGGATAGTTCTTCCGACCCACATTGTCGTACGGCGAATACTGCCTCATGTAATCGAACGCGGGCTTCTCATTCGGATTGCCCCATTCGATGTACTCGCTGGTAGTTAACGGCAAGGTTGCATCAAGCATGGTATTGAGCACATCGACGAAAGGTACCTGGGCCACGACTGCTTTGAAAAGATCCGGACGCATGTTGGTGACCGCGCCAACCAGCAAACCACCGGCGCTGCCGCCCTGGATCACCAGCCGATTGCTCGAGGTGTATTTGTTCTTCACTAAATACTCAGCGGCCGCGATGAAGTCGGTGAAGGTATTCATCTTCTTCATCATGCGGCCCGCGTCGCGCCACTCTTCGCCCAGTTCGCCGCCGCCGCGAATGTGCGCGATAACATAAACAACGCCACGGTCGAGCAAGCTAAGCCGGTTTGAACCAAATGTCGGCGCGATCGAGATGCCATACGAGCCGTAGCCGTACAACAGCAACGGGGCTGACCCATCGAGTTTCGTGCCCTTGCGGTAAACCAGCGACAGCGGAATGCGCGTGCCGTCAGACGCCGTCGCAAAGAGTCGTTCCGATTGATAATTCTGCTTGCTGAATCCGCCCGGCACTTCAGTCTCTTTCAAAAGCGTGGCCTTATGCGTGTTCATGTCGTAGTCGAACACCGAAGTCGGCGTGACCAGCGACTGGTAGTTGTAACGAACCACATCCGTGTTGAATTCACGGTTTTGCGCAAGCGACGCGGAATAAACTGGCTCGGGAAATTCAATGCGATGCGTCTTGTTGGTTTTGAAATCAAAAATCTCAAGCCGCTGCAAACCACTTTCCCACTCAGACAAGACCAAATGGTCGGCAAAAGGATCGACGGCTTCAATCTTCACTGCCCGCCGGTGCGCAATAAACTCTTTCCAGTTCTGCTGACTCGGATTTGAATCCGGCGCAGTTACCACGCGAAAATTCTTCGCGCCCTTGTTGGTACGAATGTAAAAAAGGTTCCCGCGGTGATCGATGTCGTACTCGTGATCCGCCTCGCGCGGGCTGATGATTTTCAATTCCGACTCAGGCGCGTCGGCCGGCAGATAACGATATTCCGTTGAGGTCTTGCTTTCTGAACCGACGAAGATCATTGCTTTATCGCGCGTGCGGCCGGCGCCGAGGTCGAAAAGTTCGTCCTTCTCTTCGAAGATCAGATCCGTCTTGCCGCTGCCCAGCACGTGACGGAAAAACTTGTCCGAGCGCTTGGTAACTGCATCTTCTGTAGTAAAGAAAATCGTCTTGTTGTCGGTGGACCAGGCGACGTTCCCGACCCGCTCGAACGATTCGGGCAACAGTTGGCCGGTGCGCAAATCTTTGATCTGGAGTTTGTACTGGCGATAACCGGTCGTATCAGTCGAGTAAGCGAGCAGGTTGCCATCGTCGCTGGGAACAAATACGCCGACGCTGAAAAACTTCAGGCCCTTCGCGAGTTCGTTTTGATCGAAGACAAGCTCCTCCTTCGCGTCAAGACTGCCCTTCTTGCGGTAATTGATCGGGTACTGTTTCCCCTTCTCAGTATGCGTGTAGTAGAAATAATCGCCCTGCCGATAAGGCACGGTGTCGTCAGTCTCCTTAATATGCCCGACCATTTCGTTATACAGCTTCTCTTGCAGCGCCGTCGTCGGCCTCATCATTTCTGCAGCGTAAGTATTCTCGGCTTCGAGGTGGGCGATAACTTCCGGACTGGTTTTCTCGCGCAGCCAAAAATAATCGTCCGTTAGGGTGTCACCATGAATCGTCGTCGTCTTTGTTTTCTTTTCTGTCATAGGCGGCTGCGGCGCGGACGCATCTCCATTTGTTTGCGCAAAGCCGAAATTGCTAAGCGGAAAAATAGTTACCAGCAGGGCCAGGAGTTGGACCGTTATTGTCTTGCGGAATCTCTTCATTGTTTAGTCTTTCTAAAATCCAGGCGTCGGTCTCGCGCAAATCAAACAGTAGTCCGGCGAGAACGAACTCACCCCAGCCCGACCCCTTGTATTTGCCATCTTCGACTATGCACGGGACGGTCGGGTCGCCGCCTGAATAGCTCAGCATTTCTTTGCGGCGCGCGCGATCGTTTTGCGCGTCATAGTCGGTAAACGGAATTCCTTTTGAATTGTAATAAGCCCGGGCCTGCTCGCAATAAGGACAGCCGGGTTTAGTGTAGATAACAAGTGACACCTTGATTTCCTCCGATGCAAGTAGTTTACCAAGGCAACTGTTGAGATGAGAAGCGGGCTGAAAGGAAGGCAAACGTTAATTTACAAGTTAAACAAGCGAGAGAGTTATTCCGAGGTTTGGACGAAATGAATTAGAACGAGTGTGTTGCGCAGGATTGTGGTGCAGCACCAAGTGTTTTTCATCCCACTAACTTTTGTCGGACCATTATCCTGATCCTGCGGATCAGTCATATCCTTAATTAGTTGGCGATGACTTTTGGGCCCCAGCCCGACTATGTCTTTGGGCTTGAGCTTCTTCGCCCAAACTTTGGGTGCGACGGATGGTGACGATGCACGTATCTGTCGAACGTATGTACCGCCGTAGTAATTGAGGACGAAGGTATAGAGTGGCATGAGGGCTTATAACACTATTTCCAACTCCAAGCACAGAGACGACGATCCTAAAAGAGGGCAGTACAATTTTTCGATGGGAATCGCTATACTGCCGGAGATGAGCGAGCAGACCTACGAACCTTCACTGACCACGCCCGTAGAAAACGATCTGCTCGATCCTTACGAAAGACTGGTGACGATTGAGGTGCTGGGCGAGCGCGTTGAAGTGCCTGAGAAAAACCGACTGTTGCGCTGCTTTCAATACCTTTCGCTGGAGACGATTTCCTACGGAGACTTTTGCTGGAACGGCGACTGCACCAACTGCCAGGTTTGGTACCACACCAAAGACCAACCGAATGAGAATGACAAGCCGGTCCTCTCCTGTCGCGTGGACGTGATCGAAGATATGGTGATTACAGCCATGAGCCCGTTCATCAAACTCAAAGGCATTACCAAGTAGGAGAGACATTCCTGTCTGTCCCTACCATCGTGTGAGTTCATCGGCGGGAAAAAGACAAAGCAGATTTTCCATTTATCATTTTTCATTTCCCATTTTTCATTCGCACGTGGAGCTGGCGCCCGCTTCGAAAAATTGACAAATAAGAAATCTAACAATGATTCGCCCTCTTATTTTCTCGAATAGCACATAGTTAGGTCATCCCCAAGCTTGCTCCGACTTTCGCCGCGTTTTTGCAACAAAGATGCAAGGCAATCTTCGATTGACAATGGTTAGCGCTTATATTAAAAAGCGCCGTCACCCAAAATTTCATTCGTTCACGTGCGACTCACCCTCGTAAGCTTCGCGTAAATGACCGCTCAGTCTGTGTCCCCCCTCATTTCTTAGCCCATCCCCAGAGGAACAACTGCGATGTTTCATTTCATTCGGTGCGCGCTACGCGGCGGGGCGCATTATCTCTGCCTGGTTGTCATTTATGCCTTGCTGGTATCGCTAACGGCGCCTGCTGCTTTGGGCCAGTCACCCTTAGCCTCGCCCAGTCCGCCTGTCCACATAACGCCTCCTCCTCTCTCGGCGCCAAGCCATACCCCTGGTCCAACTGTGCCGCCGCCGCATCCCCCTAACGGCATTCCGACGGCGACATTACCGAACATTGATGTCGCTCGTAATTTCAAGCCCGCTCCCTCGGCACTGCTCGGATCGCTCGATCCATTTTCGCACTTGGCGATGGCTTGCGACGTCGGTTGTGCTGGTGATGAGCCGCCGGGTGGAGGCGGCAGCGATCCGGATTTTTCGACCGCACGGGCGCGTCCGCGAAACGAGACCGGCCAAGCCGGAGTAGACCTCGGCTCGCGCAATTTTAATTGGAGTTTGCCGCTGGTGAGTTTGAACGGCCGCGCCGGACTCGATCTCAATCTTGCGCTTTACTACAACTCGCTGGTTTGGACCCAGGAAGGTTCATCCATCCGCTACAACTCTGATCGCGCTTTTCCCGGGCCAGGGCCGGGATTCAGTCTCGGTCTGCCAAAGCTGCAACAGCGCTACCTCAATCAGGACTTTGGCGTGTATGCCTACATGCTGATTACGCCTTCAGGCGGACACGTCGAACTGCGGCAGCTGGGCGCATCGAACGTTTACGAATCGGCCGACAGCTCTTACACACAGCTAATAGACAATGGCGCAAGCAAACTGCTGCACACCACGGACGGCTCACAGTACAGCTTCGTGGCCTCGGTGGATGGAGAGTTTCGCTGCACTGAGATGAAAGACCGAAACGGCAACTACATCTCAGCCACTTACAACGGCAACAGCGACATCTCTACGGTCACCGACACACTGGGGCGAGTCATTACCTTCCACTACGACACCACGAATTATCTCCTGTCGATCACGCAAACCTGGACGGTCAACGGGCAAGCGCAAACACATTACTGGGCTGCGTTTGGTTACAGCACGATCTTTGTGCAGACGAATTTTCCCGGTCTGTTCATGGAGGGACCAAACGGCACCACTATTCCAGTGCTCTCCTCCGTAACATTGGCGGATAGCTCGAGCTACAACTTTGATTACACCTCGTGGGGCCAGGTCTATCAGATTAGTCAGAACGCCGCCGATGGGCACACGCGTTTTCGTCAAACTTACAATCTGCCGCAGGACGCAACCAGCGCGCAGTCTGAGTGTCCGCGTTTTACCGAGCGGCGCGACTGGGCTGAATACTGGATGGAGGTAGCAACTCAATACAGCGTCGATCCAAATGGAGGCTGGACCCAGGAGACGCAACCCGATGGAACCATTTACAAGGAATATTTTGCGACCTCTGGTTGGCAGACGGGATTGACGGTGCGGACTGAACTCTACGCGCCAAACGATTCCAATCCAAAGAAGTGGACCACGATTGATTGGACGCAAGACGATATTAACGTGCCCTATCAGTTGAACCCCCGGCCCTCAGAAACAAATATCTACGATTCTTCCGGCAATCGCCGCCGCACTACCATCGACTACATTTCCTACGGTTTGCCGAGCGCTGTGCGCGAGTGGATCGGAGCAGCAGCAGACGTGCTTTATCGACTGACGACGACCGGCTACAGGTTTGACGGCGATTACCTCAATCGGCGCATCATTGGTTTAGTCGACAACGTGCAAGTCACTGACGGAGCGGGCGCGCTGGTTTCCAAAACTACCTTTGCTTACGACTGGACCTCCCCAGACATGTTCCAGGACACACCCGCGCCCGCCGTGCAGCACGATCGAACTAACTACGGACCGGGATTGATCTATGGGCGAGGGAATCGATCGCAAATGGCGCGTTGGGACGTAAATGATCCGCAGAATGTGAACAAGACTCTGGAAACTAAGTTTGGCGTGAACTCCACCGGCGCGGTCGTGCTCGTCCGCGATCCGCTCTGGCACGAAACATCCTTCAATTACGGAGACTCCTTCTCCGATGGCATCAACCGCAACACCTTTGCCTTGCCCACGACAGTCACCGATCCTGATGGAGACGCTTCCACTGCGCAATACAACTACGATTTCGGGGCCGTAACGCGAACGCAGGATCCGAAAGGCGCTGTAGCTGTCTTCGCCTACGATGAGATTGGCCGGCCTCAGCAAATCACAAATCAATTCAACAACGCCTACACGCGCTGGGTCTATCCCACGAGCCAGAATTATGTAGACACATTCAGCACTATCCAGGCGGGGGCGGGCGAGGCTTACTCCATGCAGGTGTTTGACGGCGCCGGACGTGTTTACATGAGCGCTTCATCTTTGCCTGGAAGCAGCGGCGGCTATACCGCGCAGTCGCTCCAGTACGACGCAATGGGGCGGCTTCAATATCGATCCAATCCTACGGAAGTGACGGGCGCCGCGCCCAACTCGTGGGTGCCTGCGGGCGATGACGTTGCCGGCTGGAAGGGGACGCAGCAAAGTTATGATTACAAGGGACGGCCGGCGCTGACGGTAAATCCTGACGGCACGACACAGGAAGCGATCTATGGCGGCTGCGGTTGCGCGGGTGGTGAAGTGGTAACGGTGCGCGACGAGAGTGGACGGCGGCGGCGCATGACGCAGGACGTGTTGGGCCGGCAGAGCAAAGTGGAAGAATTGAATTGGGACCAGAGCGTCTATTCGACGACGACGTTTGCCTACAACGCTCGCGATCAGATCACAAACATCACGCAGCAAAGCGATCGCGTGCGCAGTTTTGTTTACGACGGTTACGGCAGACTGCAAACGCGCACCACGCCCGAGCAGGGCGCGACAACTTACAGCTATTTTGCCGACGATACCGTGCAAACCGTCAGCGACGCGCGCGGCGCGACGCAAACTTTTACCTACAACAGCAGACATCTGCCTACGAATATCAACTACGGTGTACCCGGCGGAGTTGAGCCCACGCCGAACGTTGCCTTTGGTTATGACCAGGCGGGTAATCGCACCTGGATGACTGATGGGTTTGGCCGCGTGGACTATGCTTACAACACGCTATCGCAGATGACTTCCGAGACGCGGCAGATCAATGGACTTGGATCGTATCCACTAAGTTACCAGTACAATCTCGCGGGCGAGTTGACGAATGTAACCAATCCCTGGAATGTGCAGGTGGGTTACAACTACGATGCAACCGGCAGGCTCACCGGTATGACGGGCGCAAACTATGCCGGCGTGACAAGCTATATCAACAGTATTAGCTATCGTGCCTTTGGGGCGGTGAAGACAATGAGCTCCGGCAATGGCCGCACTCTATCAACAGCGTATGATGACCGTCTGCGATTGACCAAGTGGGACATCGCAAACGTGCTCGGCTATAACTACACTTACAACAACACCTTTTTCAATGAGCTTAGCGCGCGAGTGAGCTACGCGCAGAATATCTACGATGCCACGCTGGATCGTTCTTATCAATACGATCAAGTTGGGCGCTTAGTGGTCTCGCATTCGGGCGCCGAGGCGCGCGCGCACGCTTTCACCGGCCAATGGGGCACGCAGGATGGCCCATACTCGCAAGGCTACGATTACGACGTCTGGGGAAACATCACCAGTCGCGCCGGCTGGGGTGGTTGGAACGCTTCCTACACCGCCGGCTTCAACAACAAGAACCAGATGACCGTCAATCCCGGGCTGGGCACGACGATGCAGTATGACGCCGCCGGCAACATGACCAATGATGGCTGGCAGACGTTTACTTACGATGCCACGGGTGCGCAGGTGCAGGCGCCCAGCTATGGCGTGTGGCAGGGACACGATGGCGATGGACTGCGAGTACAGAACACGGAGAACGGAGCGACCACTTACTATTTGCATTCGACTGTGCTGGGCGGGCAGGTAGTGGCGGAGTTGAATGGCAGCGGCAGTTGGAGTCGCGGCTACGTTTATGCGGGCGAGCAGTTGGTGGCCTTGCAAGAAGGCGGGGTGTATTGGGCGCATCAAGATCCGTTGGTGAAGAGTCAGCGGTTGACGGATGTTTCTGGAAATGTTGTGGCCGGCATCGAGCTTGACCCCTGGGGCGCGGAGACAAACCGGAGTTGGAACGGTTCAATGCAGCCGCATCGCTTCACCAGTTACGAAAGAAACATAACGGGCGATGAAAGTTTGTTCCGCCGCTATCATGGTTGGTGGAGTCGCTTCGCGCATCCCGATCCTTACGACGGCGGCTATAACTTCTCAGATCCGCAGTCGTTCAATCGTTACGCCTACACGCAGAACGACCCCGTGAACTTTGTGGATCCGAGGGGGCTCGATGGTGACAAGAGCGGTATAGACCCAGGCGCAGACGGGAAGCATTTTGGTCCACCCGATTCCTTTGTCACTGTCTATGGTTCATTTAACTTTCCCCTGGGAGGGGGCGGCGGTGGCGGCCGTCATGATGCACTTGAGGAATTGGGAGTGGATGTAGGCATCGGCGGTGGTGGCGGTGGCGGTGGTGTTGAGTTCCAGCACGCTCAAAAGGAAAAAACGACGGATAGAAAGCTTGAAGATTGCGTGTTAGGAGTACTCGGGCGCTATCTAAAGGCAGAGTCCATTACAGTTCTAAAGCAAACAGCACTCAATGCCGGCCTTAGTCTTGGAGCTCTTGCGACAGTCTTCTTCGGAAAGGAGTTTGCGGCCGCCAGCGTGGTTGGTGAAACTCTGACGGACCTTGGCTTAAGTGCATTTGCCGCATTCGATCATCTGGGGAGAGCTGGCGTTGCCGCTGAGCTAACTCTCATCGCCGCTGCTAAGCTATACCCCAAGCTTGTCAAAGAATCCTTCGGAAATAAAAAGCAAGCACTGGCAGCAATAAAGGAATGCTATGCAAAACTATAGGTAAGCTCTATGGTGAATTCAAAGATCGTATCAAAACCTTTTGACCGGGGAGGGCGGTGCAAACCGCATGTTTGCCGGAAATGAAAAACACTGAAGTTGCACCGCGCAAATGAATACGTTGGTGATAGTAATTCTACTTCTAGGCATTGGAACCGGAGTGACAGCTATTTGGTTTAGCATCAAACCGGACACCACCGCAGGTTATCGATCGGTGCCTGACGGGGACAGGTTGGCCCATAAGAAGAAGCGCTTTTTGAGCGCTCTCCTCATGGTCCTAATCTGTTCGCTAGGGTTGGCTAATTTACTCCTAGGCATACTTACGGCCTACGAAACCTTGGTTGGAGTAATGATAGTTCTTTTGTTGTGTGAAGTAGCTGTCAGGAACTGGAAGACTAGATAGCAGACTTTTCTTGGCCATTGGCTTCCTGTGGAAAGGGAACACTGTGGCATCCGGTTGGACGTTGCCCTTAGAGAATTATGCAGAGAATTCTCATTGGCGGGCTCTTTGTAATTTGCGGTCTTGTACTGCCAATCCCAACAATCTAAAAGACATGGTCAACAGTATAACCGCTCTCTGTGGAAATTTGAAGATGCTTAAGGCTGAGTCATACTTGATGACCCAGGGGCGCACTATGGAGTTGTTCTACGTTGGATCGTACGAACGAGGCCATTTTATACCATCACCTGGTCCTCGTTGGAGATCTTTCGACCGGTTATAGAGTATCAGGAATATGGTACTCGCCAGACCCTTACCCTGACCAACCGCTCCGTCGAAAGTTCGACACTGAAATCATGGTTCAGTAAGATCGGAAGATGAACCGATCTCGCTACTCCACAGCGTATGATGACCGTCTGCGGTTGACCAAGTGGGCGTCGCGAACGTGCTCGGCTATAACTACACTTACAACAACACCTTTTTCAATGAGCTTAGCGCGCGGGTGAGTTACGCGCAGAATATCTACGATGCAACGCTGGATCGTTCTTATCAATACGATCAGGTTGGCCGTTTGGTGGTCTCGCATTCGGGCGCCGAGGCGCGCGCGCATGCGTTCACCGGCCAATGGGGCACGCAGGATGGCCCATACTCGCAAGGCTACGATTACGACGTCTGGGGCAACATCACCAGTCGCGCCGGCTGGGGTGGTTGGAACGCTTCCTACACCGCCAGCTTCAACAACAAGAACCAGATGATCACGAATCCCGGTCTGGGCACGACGATGCAGTATGACGCTGCCGGCAACATGACCAATGATGGCTGGCAGAGTTTTTCCTACGATGCGACGGGCGCGCAGGTGCAAGCGCCCAGCTATGGCGTGTGGCAGGGACATGATGGCGATGGTCTAAGAGTACAGAATACAGAGAACGGCGCGACCACTTACTATCTGCATTCAACGGTGCTCGGCGGGCAGGTAGTTGCCGGAAATAAACGGATTGGCGTGACAAAAAGGACAGGCAGGAATGCCTGTCCTACTTCAGGTCCGGCGAGCATGTCGCCGGTCCTGGCGATAATCGCGAAAGTCACCACGCCGATCGCGACGGTCCACTCTGAAATCTCGACGGTCGCCGCGAATGTCGCGAGTGTCTGATCTAACTTCGCGCCGGTCAGCGCGGAGTTCCTGTTGCGACGCGCCTTCGCGCTTGTCTTCGCGGTATTCGCGCACATCGCCGCGCCGATCTCTCGTGTCGCCGCGAATGTCGCGACGATCGGAGCGAACGTCCCTGGTATCAGATCGGATCTCGCGGCGATCGGCTCGCAATTCTCTTCGTTCCCAGCGATTGATGTTTCGCTGACCTGGCGTTGCGCTTGCGCTCACTGCAAAAACCGCGGCAAGCAACACGATTCCAGTTAAGAATGTTCTCTTCATTTTTCAATCTCCTCCTCTTTTAGTTCGTGGCAGTTTCTACGCCGACGCATCGAGCCGACGCCGTTCAGGTTCGCCGAATGCCGAGGAGAGAAAACACTTC
>WNFT01002520.1_pt1 | contig 27085 bp, 32 predicted proteins | sample 5400191 | NCBI WGS metagenome assembly WNFT01 (sample SAMN13153359, study PRJNA577476) | soil metagenome | isolation source: 80 cm saprolite under Madrone tree | place: USA:California | collected 2016-06-14 | reverse complement strand
GTCTCCCGCGTGTGCGGGGCGCAGCTCACCAGCACGTCGACCTGCCCGCTCATCTCCCTGAGCCAGGCGGGCTCGCGCAGCTCGGCCACCCACTCGGGCCTCGGCAGGGGCTTGGGGTCCACCGCCAGGACCCTCATGCCGAAGCCGTAGTGGGCCCGTCGCGTGATCTCGGTTCCGATCCCGCCCAGCCCGACCACCCCCAGCGTCTTCTGGTAGAGGTCGTCCAGGGGAACCGTCCCCGTGCGCGCCCACGTGCGTTGCCTGAAGTTCGGGATCGAGTCCTGGGCGAGGCCGCGGGTGAGGCTCAAGAGCATGCCGAAGGCCGTCTCCGCGATCACGGGCGCGAAGACCCTCTGCATGTTGGTCAGCACGCACGGGTGCTCCATCAGCTCGCGCGGGAGCCGCTCGACTCCGGCCGCCCAGTGCTGGATCCACTTGAGCTTCTTCGCGGCGATCACGGTCTCCGGGTCGGGCTCTCCCAGGATCACTTCGGCCTCGGCGGCCGCGCTCCGGAGCTCCGCCGGGTCCCTGGGCACGATCAGCTCGGCGTTCGTGCCGGCCCGGCGGATGCTTTCGATCTCCGCGGGTAGGAGGCGCGTGGCCAGCAGGATCCGGATCGGCCCCGCCGAGGGCGAGGGCTCGAAGCGCAAATACAGCGGCTGGACCACCGCGTCGGCGGAAGCCGGCTCGGCGCCCGCGGCGAGCAGGGTGCCCCCCGCGGTCAGGCCCGCCAGGAAACCGCGGCGAGAGAATTCCTGCGACATGGCTCTTCTCCTGTGTTTGGGGGTTAACGGGACCGGGGCGCGGGTCGATCCCTGCAGATCGGGCAGTTCCGCATCCGGGGCTCCCTGCCAAAGGTGAGGCGCGCGGGACCGAGCACCCGCCCGGTGTCGGTGAGGAGCACGGACAGGGTCAGGGTGCGGCCGTCGGTCCATCCCGAAAGACGCGCCGGGTGGACGATGCCCCGGTCGACCGGGAAGGCATCGACGTTCCACTGCCCGGCCACGTCGAATCCGCCTCCGTGATCCACGGGAATGGGTCCGGGGACGTCGCCGAGGGTGCAGCCGATGTGGGCGTGGGCGCCGTCGGCGCGCACGATGAGTCCGGCGTCGTCGCCGCCCCATGTGCCCACGGGTACCGTATCGGGGTGCATCCGCGAAGACGCGCAGGCCCCGGCCAGGAGCAGGGCGAGAAGCGCCACCCTTGGACGCATCGAAGGATCACGCCGTGGCGGGACGAACAGCTCGGCCCCTAATGGCCACAGCGATGCCCCCGAAGAGCGCGCCCACCGCCATCGTGAACCAGATCCAGAACGTGAGCTGGGGCACGACGCCGATGAGCAGCCATTTGGGGATGGGTCCCATCGTGGCAAGGTCGGGGGGAGCCACGTCGTAGTGCGTGCCCCAGTTTCCCAGGATGGCGAACAGCATGACGACGGCCACCGGGATCCTCGCGGCCAGGCCGTAGGCCAGGAGCGTCCGCCCCAGGGCTGGCCAGCCCCGGAACGCGACGAACGCTCCGACGATCGAGGTGACGACGAGCACGCCGAAGAAAGGAGGGCTGGCCGGGGGCGCGCCGAGCGCCGTGGCCGCGAACCCCACCGCCGGCAGGAGGGCGAAGCCCAGGAGGGGATAGCCGATAACCGGTCCCACACCGGCCGGTCGTTCGCCCGCCGCAACCAGCTTCAGCGCAAAGGAGACGCCGAAGACGGGCACGAGCCATGCGATACCGACGATCGCGCCCCCTCCGCCGGGCGCCGGGTTGAACAGCCTGGTCGACCAGTGCATCAGCTCGCCCACGAGACGCAGCAGGGTGACGGCGAGGGTGATCACGGCGGGAACGAGGATCAGCTTCTTGATCGCGACGGCATTGGCCATGCGGTCTCCTTTCGCATGGAGGATGATACCGAAAGGACCCGGGCACGGGTGGCCGGAGTCCAAGCTGGGGGGACTTGGCGCCGGGTTTTATGGAATGAGGTGGTCGCCATGAAGACAAGAGGACTGATCCTGATCGCCGCCCTGGCCAGCGGACCTCTGGCCGCCGAGTCATCCGTCGCGGGTACGTGGCAAGGCAAGCTGGACGGCGTGCCCGCGGTGACCCTGACGGTAAAGGAGGATGGAGCCGCCTGGAGCGGCACCATCGTCTTCTACAAGATCCTGGACGATGGCAGCGGCCCCCGGGTCACCGGAAAGGACACGAGCGTCCTGGTGAAGCCGAAGCTGGAGGGAAAGGTGCTCTCCTTTCAGGTCAAGGACCCGAACGACGCGCTGATCGGCTTTCAGATGGAGCTCACCGGAAGCAACGAAGCCGAGCTGAAAGGGAAGGCGCCGCAAGCCGGCGGTGGAGGACCTCCCGCTGTCAAGATGACGAGAGAGCGGTAGCTTCCGCCGGGAGACTGCCTACGCCTCCTCCGGGGTGATCCATTCGGGGCCGGCCCCCTGCCGGTGCGCGGCGAGCCGATCGAGCAGCGCCTCGGGCGTGTCCGCGACCTGGACGAGCCCACGGTTCCCCGCGGAAACGAACCCTTCGGCAACCGCGTGATCGAGGAAGCCGATCAGGCCGTCGTAGTAGCCGCCCACGTTGAGGAGCCCGATCGGCTTCCGGTGGATCCCGAGCTGGGCCCAGGTGATCACCTCGAACAACTCCTCGAAGGTGCCGAAGCCGCCGGGCAGGGCGAGGAACGCGTCGGACAGCTCGGCCATGAGCGACTTGCGCGCGTGCATGCTGGGGACCACCCGGAGGTCGCGGAGGCCGCGGTGGGCCACCTCACGCGCGGCCAGTCCGTGGGGGATGACCCCGATGGCCTCGCCCCCGGCCCCGAGCACGGCGTCGGCCAGCACGCCCATGAGCCCGATGCTGCCCCCGCCGAAGACCAGACCGAGGCCCCGCGCGACCAGGGCGTGCGCGAGGCGGCTCGCGGAGTCGCGGTAGCGCGGGTCGCGGCCGGGGCTCGAGCCGCAGAAGACGCAGACCCTCTTCACGGGCGACCGGGCGCGGGTCAGCGCCCCTTGGGGAATAGCGCCATGAGCAGGCCGAATCCGGCCGCGGCCAGGGAGGCGTAGCGGGCCATCTCCCACTTGCCCGCGGGGTACTGCAGCGACTCGCCGATGGTCCTGCCCGCGGGCACCGGATCGTAGTTCTCGAGCTGGGCCGAGGCGTAGAAGAAGCCCAGAACGCCGAGGAGGAGGAGGACGCCCCCGAAGTTGCGCATGCGGATCGCTCCTATTCGCCCTTGAAGACGGGCTTCCTCTTCTCGAGGAATGCCGTCGTGCCTTCCTGCTTGTCCGCCGACTCGAAGGTGATCGCCTGGGCGGTGGATTCGTAGAGGAGCCCCGCGGAGAGGGGCATCTGGCCCGAGGCGTTCAGCGCCATCTTGGACAGGCGCACGGCCAGGGGCCCGAGGGCCAGCACGCGGTCGGCCAGGGCTCGCGCGGCCGTCATCAGCTCGGAGCGGGGCACCACCTCGCTGACGAGCCCGGCCTCGAGCGCCTTCCGGGCGTCCCAGCGCGCGCCGCCGAGGATCATCTCCTTGGCCCGGCCCAGGCCGACGATCCGGGGGAGGCGCTGCGTCCCTCCGGCTCCGGGGAGGATCCCCAGGCTCGGCTCGGGCAGGCCGAAGACCGCGTGCTCGGCCGCCACCCTCAGGTCACAGGCCAGGGCCAGCTCGCACCCCCCTCCGAGAGCCACCCCGTTCACGGCCGCGATCACCACCGCGTCGTGGCTCTCCACCTCGGTCATGAGGCGCGAGTTCATCGAGGCGAGGGCGTCGTCCCGGCGCCGGTCGCGGAGGCTGCGGATGTCCGCCCCCGAGACGAAGGCCTTTTCGCCCGCACCCGTGACGATGAGGACGGTCGAGCGGGCGGTCCGCACCTCGCCCAGCGCGCGGTGCAGCTCCCCCACGGTCGCGCCGTCGAGGGCGTTGCGGACTTCGGGCCGGTTCACGGTGAGGACCGCGACCCGGCCTTCGAAGCTCAGCAGGAGGTTGCGGTAGGCCATTTCAGTCTTCCGCTCACGCCGGGATCTTAACCTGACTCGGTTTGCGCACGGCCGGGGTTATGATTCGCGCATGAGAGCGGAGTCGCCCCGCCCCGTCGTCATCTACGGCAAGGAAGGCTGACGCTACACCAGCGAGGCCCGTGAGGCCTACTCGACGAAGGGCTACACGGTCGACTACCGCAACGTCAAGAAGTCGGAGCGCGACCTCGACGAGATGCTGGCCCACTCGAAGGGGGTCCGGAAGGTCCCCGTCATCGTCGAGGCGGGCCGGGTGACCATCGGCTACGGGGGGACCTGAGGGGTCTAGGTGCGGGGCCGGTCCGGCCCTCCCCACGTGCACACTGTCCCCTCGCGAGATCACCGCGCGCCCCGGGCCACGCGTCCTTGCGCGGCTTTCTCTCGGCGGATCAAGCGGTTGCGCGCCCGCCCCCCATGGCGTGCCGTTTGCAAAATGACGTCACCGGTCGCGCACCGCGTCCACCCCGGACGCGGGCTCCGCGCCAGGAGGCTATACGACCGTGCTCGTCCGCACGACGCTCGGCCGCACGCTCGCCGTCTCGCTCTCCCTCGTTCTCTCGCAGATCGCCGTCCCCGCCGCCCAGGCGGCGGAGGGCGCGGCCCCTTCCGGCCATCTCGTGGACCCGGGAACCGTCGCGGCTCGCCTGGTCGCGCGCGCGCAGTCGCGCGAGGAGAAGGTACGGCTCTTCCAGGATTCCCTGGCCCGGCCCGAGGTCCAGAAGCAGGCCCGCTCGATGGGCCTCTCCCCGGACCGCCTCCGCGCGGCCGTCCCGCATCTCTCGGATCGGGAGCTGGCCGACCTTTCGGCCCGCGCCGGCCGCGCGAAGGACGTGGTGGCGGGCCACTCCTCGGACGACGGGCTCGTGATCGTGGGTCTGGTGCTCCTGCTGGCCGGCCTTGCCGTGCTCCTCGCGGTCAGCGGCGACGGCGCCTACTACGACGACGGCTGTTACTGCTACTGAAGCTGAGCGGCAGAAGAGTGCCGTAAGACTCAGTAGCAGATAGGTTTATTGGGCGCGTGTTTAGCAGGCAGTCCGGGGGCTAGCAACCCGGCGCCCGGGGTGGCCCTCCGAGGCGGGAGGGGTTAGGGGGTCCCCCGCGGGGGAGCCGGGGGTCGATCCAGTGGACAGCCGGGGTAGGATGGATGTTGGCTCCTGTACAACATGGCGGCTGGACCCAATGGGGAGGGGGCGGGGCTCATAGTCCTTGTAGGGCGGTTGGGAGCGAGGAATGGCAAACGTTCACGACGTAGCAGCGTACCTTCTGAAGCGCTGCGGTCCGATGACCGCGATGAAGCTCGAGAAGCTCGTCTACTACTCGCAGGCGTGGTCCCTCGTTTGGGACGAGAACCCCCTGTTTCCGGAGCGCATCGAGGCGTGGGCTAACGGTCCGGTCGTACCGGCCCTCTACGAGCGGCACCGGGGGGCCTTCAAGGTCGAGAACTGGCCCTCTGGGGACGTGCGGAATCTGACGGAGAGCGAGCAGGAGACCATCGACGCGGTCTGCCGCGCCTACGGCGACAAGTCGTCGCAGTGGCTCAGCGATCTGACGCACATGGAGGCACCCTGGCGGGACGCCCGAAACGGGCTCCCGCTAGGGGAGCGTGGCAACGCCGAGATCACGCACGCCGCGCTCGCGGAATACTACGGGAACCTTCAGCCCAAGGCGTAAGCCCGGGTGGTCAAGCCGAAGCACAAGCACCCCGCTTTCGGCGCAGTCGTCGATGACCTAAAGAAGAAAAAGGCGCGGCTTGGTGCCGACCCAGGCGAGGCGGAGCGATCGCGCCCGGTCTGGCACGTCGGTTCCATGGATTGGGACGGTCCCTACGGGTGGGCGGCACTGACTGATCCCGCTCTCGTACGCGAGCTGTGGGAGCGCCTGCGGGCTTTCGAGTCCATGTCCTGGGTGGAAATCGAAGCAGCAGGGCGGTAGCCATAACGTGGAGATCGCGAAGCTCAGCGCAGAGGCGAGGCAACGTCTCGTCGAACTGCGACAGGACGACGTGGACGAACTATTCTCGCTGCGGATGACCGGGCGACGACGAGTCTGGGGATTCCGCGAAGCCAACGTACTCCGGTTCCTGTGGTGGGACCCAGACCATCAGGTGTGCCCAGTGGACAAGGGCTAACCATGGCCAGAAAAGGTCAGCGTATCAAGGTCTACCGCTTGGGCCTGAGATACACGACAAAGAGCGGCGGAACGCGGCTGTTCGAGACCACGGATCTTGACGCGCTCAGGAGGGCGCTTGGAGAGGGGTTGCTCGTCGCCGGGTTGGGCGGGGCCTCGCTGAAGCGATAGTAATAACGTGGGACGACCGGCGAGCCCTTGTCGCTTGCCTGAGACCGAGCCCACCGTAGCCCTGTACAATTCTCTCCTCTGGACGAGTGAGATGCTGCGCGTCGTCATCGCAGCCACCTCCATCATCATCGCCATCGAACTCGCGCTGGTGTGGGGTGAGCCATTGCAGCCCGACGCCGATCTCTCGCGCCACTGGGTCCGCCGGATCTTCCGCCCGGGGTCCGACTCCCTCACTGGGAATGCCATGTACCGCGAGCAGCCTGACTCGTCCCTCTCGCTGCCGAACCCTCTGCGACAGGCTCCTCTATGGCGCTGTCGAGGGTGGCTGTTCTGGTGGAGGTTACTGTGACAACGGACTCCGCCAAGCCCCTCAAGGAGGCGAGACCTCCCGAGCCTGGGCCGGGAGCAGCCGCAGGAACAGGAAGTCGCGGTCGAGGCTCTGCCAGCCCTCTCGCCTCCCGCTGGAGGCGAGCGCCTGGCGGAGCCCCTCGCCTCCGTCTTCGTAGGCCTTGCGGTTCAGTATGAGACCGGCGAATCCGCGGCTTTCGACAGCCGCCGCCATCGCCTCCGGCGGCAGCTCTTCGACGCGACGCTGCCATTCCTCCCGGAGCCGGCCCTTGTCTCCGCCGTAGCTGAGGCGGAGGCGCGAGGAGAAGAGATAGAGACGAAGGGGCTCGTAATCCGTGGCCCTCAGCACGCGCGGTCCCTCTGGGAAGTCGAGGACGGGGAGCACGAAGAGCATGGCGTCCCGGGGAAGAGCGGCTTCGAGGGACTCTACGAACGTCCGGTCTGAGGCCATCGTGCTCCTCGCCGCCGCGATCTCCGCGCTGGGCGTCCAGGGAGGGCACTGATCGGCCAGAGCCAGGCTGCCCACCAGGGCCGCGGCGAGGATGCTCGCGGCCCGTTGGCGCGTCCAGCGGGCCCGCGAAAGGCGCGTGACCGACCAGAGCAAGACCAACGCGAGGATCCAGATGCTGTAGCGATTCGTGGCCCGGAACCACACGAAGCCGGTCGTTCCCCAGAGCCCGTTCAGTCCTCCCACGACGGAATCGGCGAGGATCCAGGCCACGGCGACCAGGGCGGAGGGAAGAAAGCCGCGCCTCCGGCGAAGCCATCCCCGGAAGGCCGAGAAAACCATCGCGGCGAGGCCGGCGATCCCGGCGAGGCCGAGATAGGCCGACCCCATCTCTCCGCGGTAGAGGGCGCCTTCCGCGTAGGCTTGGGAGAGCCCCGGCCAGGGGAGGAGACCCGATCCCGGAGCGGGCAGGAACAGCTCGATGGGCTTCAAGGCGTAGCGCTCGAGGTTGCCGTAGGGCCGGAGCAGGCTGGCGAGCCCCGGCCCCTCGGCCCACCGATGGGCGAGCATGTTGGCGTTGTCGGCCAGCAGGGCGAGAAGGAGGGCGGCCAGGAGGAGGAGCGGTCCCGGGGCCAGGCGGCGTCGCCCGCGCAGGAGCTGGGCGAGGCTGGCCAGAACGAGGAGCTCGGCGAAGAGGCGGGCGTAATAGATGTTGTGCAGCCCGGCCACCACCGCGATCACGACTCCGAGCCAGAAGCGGCGTCCGTTCACGGGTACGCCACGGCGGCCGAAGGCCCAGCTCGTGGCCAGGATGGCGAGGGGGATCGGCCAGTAGTGGCTGAGGGTGAGGTGGCCGAGCGAGCGGTAGAAGAGGAACGGAGCGAAGGCGAAGGCGCAGGCTCCGCAGAGCGCCCATTCCCGGCGGGCCCGGAAGGAGCGGGCCACCCCGTAGAAGGAGAGACCGGCCAGGGCATGGGCGAGGAGCACGCAGAGATTGGCGGCGGCGAAGAGGCCCATGGCTCGGGCCAGGCCGCCGGCCAGGACGAGCTGGATCTTGTGCTGCCGCAGGAAATCGTTCCAGCTCGCCCCGAAGGGGGCGTTCAGCTCGGGAACGGTGATCGACAGGAAGGACGCCACGTGCCCGTCGCGGGCGGCCTTCAGGAGGCCGAGCACGAACCAGCCGTCGCTGTGGTAGCTGAGGGGCGTCGTCCAGCCCTCCGCGCTCGTGCGGCCCGTAACCGCGCACCAGAGGCCGGCGATGAACGCGGAGAGGAGGGCGGCCAGCAGCGCCTCTCGCCTCAGACCGCGGAATCTCTCTTGGGACATGGGAAGCGCGCTACCCGCCTGGCGGCTGCGGTTCGCGAATTATAAGGGGCGGCCACGGCGGTTCGATGAAAGCCAAGAGGGGTCAACATCGTAGGTGAATCATCCGTTCGCCGCCGCCGCGTCATCTAGGGTGAATCCCCAATATCCCCAGGAACGCGCAATGACTATCTTGTGCCCAGCACACACCCTTTGATGCTCCCGGCAGCATGACTTTCGTCCGGGGGTGAACCTTGGGTCCACTCGCGGTCGGGGCCACGGAGGCAACCCGGCCGCGGGACCAACCGGGGAGGCGCGGGTGTCGGTACCCCTCCACGGATCGCCGGGCCGCTTGGGGCGGTCCGAACCTCGTTCCTGAAGAGGTCCTTCGCGCCCCCCTGCGGAGCAGAGGGCATGAGTCTCGCAAAGATGTCCGCATGGACGCTCGTATTGGGTGGGCTGATGTTGCCGGATGCCATCGGCCAGGCCCCTGTGGAAGCACCGCCCGCCTTCGGCAGCGACAACGTGCTGGTGACCAACGGCTTCGTGGACCAGGCCCAGTTCGACGTCGACCGGGCCGAGTTCGAGGAGCGTGAGGAGAACGCCGGAGGGCTGGGGCCCGTCTACAACGCGCAGTCCTGCGCGGAATGCCACCAGAACCCGACGACGGGAGCCATCAGCCAGATCACGGAGCTGCGCGCCGGGAGCTTCAACGGGTTCAACTTCGTCGACCACCCGGGCGGGTCGCTGATCAACGACCGCGCCATCGACCCCGCGTTCCAGGAGCGCGTCCTGGGCGGGAACAACGTCCGCACCTTCCGCACGTCGCTCAACACCCTGGGGGACGGCTTCGTGGAGTCCATCGACAGCAACACCCTGGTCGCAATCGCGAACAGCCAGCCCGCGGGCATGCGCGGGCAGTTCATCCAGGTGCCGGTGGCGGAATCCAACAACCAGGTCCGGGGCGGGCGCTTCGGCTGGAAGAACCAGCATGCCAGCCTGCTCTCGTTCTCGGCCGACGCGTACCTGAACGAGATGGGCATCACCAGCCCCCTTCAGCCCACCGACAACACCTCCAACGGCAGGTTCGTGGACGACGGGGTCGCCGATCCCGAAGACCCGGCCACCCCCGACGCGCCGAACGGCGACAACGTCGAGAAATTCGCCCGCTTCATGCGGGCCACCGGCGTACCCCCCCGCGACGCGGCCCTCGCCGCCACCCCGGACGCGCAGGCGGGCAGCGCTCTCTTCAACCAGATCGGCTGCCAGAACTGCCACGTCCGCAACATCACGTCCGCCCCCGCGGGGACGGTGATCAACCAGGGCGCGTTCGTGGTGCCCCCTGCGCTCGGGGGAAAGTTGATCCACCCCTTCGGTGATTTCCTGCTGCACAACGTGGGCACCGGCGACGGGATCGTGCAGAACGGAGGCCAGTCCACCCGCAACCGGGTCCGCACGGCGCCCCTTTGGGGGATGCGCAGCCGCGACCGGCTCATGCACGACGGAGAGTCGCTGACCCGCAACGAGGCCATCCTGCGCCACGCCGGCGAGGCCACGCCCGTGATCAACAACTACCGGAACCTCACCAACACGCAGCAGAACCAGCTCATCACGTTCCTCAACTCGCTCTAGCGACCGTACCGGGGCCGGCCCCTGAGAGGGCCGGCCCCCTCCTGCCCGCGGGCGAGAGACAATGCGGGGTGCTCCGGCCCGCGCTCCGCTCGGCCGCCTTTGCCGTCCTGCGACTCACCCTGGTCTTGTCCGCCCTCGGGGGCCTGCTCTTGTTGTTCGAGACGCGCTTCATCTATTTCCCGTCCCGGGCCCACGAGGCGACCCCGGCCGGGCTGGGGCTTCCCTCCGAGGAGGTGCGGCTCACCGCCGAGGACGGCGTCCGCCTCCACGGCTGGTTCCTGCCCGTCCGGGGGGCACGATGGACGGTGCTGCTGAGCCACGGCAACGCGGGGAACATCAGCCACCGCCTCGACCGGACCCTCTTCCTGCAGACCCGCCTCGGCGCGAGCGTGCTCCTCTACGACTACCGCGGCTACGGGAAGAGCGAGGGCTCCCCCGACGAGCGGGGGACCTACCGCGACGCGCGGGCCGCCTTCCGATATCTGGTCGAGCAAAGGCAGGTCCCGCCCGAACGGCTCGTGCTCTTCGGCGAGTCGCTCGGCTCGGCGGTCTCCCTGGACCTGGCGCTCTCCCACCCGGCGGCCGCCCTCGTCCTCGAGGCCCCGTTCACCTCCGTCCGCGACATGGCGCGGACGACGATCTTCTTTCCTCTCGCTCCCTTCGTCCGCACGCGCTATGACAACCTGGACAAGGTGGCCCGCCTGCGGGTGCCGCTCCTGGTGCTCCAGGGCGACCGCGACGAGGTCGTGCCCTTCGCGCAGGGCCGGAGGCTCTTCGAGGCGGCCCCCGGTCCCAAGCGCTTCTTCACGATCCCCGGCGCCGGACACAACGACGCCTACTTCGTGGGCGGCGACGCCTACTGGCAGGCCATCGCCGATTTCCTGGCCGGCCTGCCCGATCCCGTCCCCCGGGACTAACGAAAGAACACCAGGGTGACGAGCACGAAGATGGGGATCAGCACGAGCAGGCTGTAGACCATGTAGCCCCCGAAGCTCGGCATGGGAACGCCCCGCGACTCGGCGATGGCGCGGACCATGAAGTTCGGGCCGTTGCCGATGTAGGTGTTCGCGCCCATGAACACCGCGCCCAGGCTGATCGCCTCCAGCACGCGATGGCTCACCCCCGCCACCTCGGGCGCGAGCCCGAGGCCCTGGGCCAGGGCCAGGAAGGTCAGATAGGTGGGCGCGTTGTCCAGGAACGACGAGAGCCCTCCCGCCGCCCAGAAGAACTGCCAGGGCTCGCGCACCCCCAGAGCGGCCCCCCGCGCTCGCAGCAGGTCCAGGGCGGGCAGCATGGTCAGGAAGATCAGCGCGGCCACCTCCAGGATGGGCGAGAACGAGAACTGGTTCGCCCGGCGCAGCTCCGGTTGGGCGCCGGCGAGCGACAGCGCGGCCAGCCCCACCATGGTCCCCTCGCGCCAAGGCGCCCCGAGGAATGCCGCCGCGGCCACGATGCCGCCCAGCAGGACCAGGTTGTCCTTGCCGGCCACGCGCAGCGGCCGCACCTCCATCCGGTCGCGGGCGCGGTCCGCCTTCGCCTCCGCGGCGTAGGCCCGGCGATCCCAGAAGAAGTAGACGGCGAGCAGCAGGAAGGTGGTGGCGAGCCAGGCGGGCGCCAGGCGGAGGGTCCACGTGAACGGCACCCCCTGGAGGTAGCCGAGGAACAGCGGGGGATCGCCCAGCGGGGTCAGGCAGCCGCCGATGTTCGACACCAGGAAGATGAAGAACACGACGGTATGTCGCACGTGCTTCCGCTCGCGGTTGGTCCGGAGCAGCGGGCGGATGAGCAGCATGGAGGCGCCCGTGGTGCCGATGAAGGAGGCGAGGAGGGAGCCCACGGCCAGGAAGGCGGTGTTCACGGCCGGTCGCGCCTCGAGGTCGCCCTCCAGCATCACCCCGCCCGAGATCACGAAGAGGCTGCCCAGCAGCACGATGAAGGAGACGTAGTCCTCGGCCACGTGGACGAGGGCCTCGGGTCGGTGCTCGAGGTAGAGGCCCAGGACGGGCATACCGAGGAGGGCCGACAAGGCGAGCTTGTTGCGGTTCGATTCCCAGAAGCGAGGGGCCGCGAGGGGCAGGAGGGCGATCGCGAGCAGGAGCGCGACGAAGGGAAGGACCCAGGCCAGCGCGGGGACGAAGGCCTCGGGGAGCGCGGTCACCGGGGAAACACCCTGGCCGGGTTCTCCTCCAGGATCTTGCGCGTGACGTCCTCGGGCAGGCCGAGGGCGCGGAAGTCGCGGAGGTTGTCGCCCATGCTGCGCACGCCCGGGGCGGGCCAGTCGCTCCCGTAGAGCACCTTGTCCGCCACCTCGGCCAGACGCGGGAAGTAGCGCAGGATGGCCTTGGGCGGGATGCTCGACACATCCATGTAGACCTGGGGGAAGCGGCGCACCAGGAAGAAGGCCTGGTCCATCCAGAGCGGCCTTCCGCCGTGGGCCAGGATCAGGGTCAGGGCGGGGAAATCCACCGCCACGTCGTCCGCGCCCATCGGCTCTCCGTGGCGGCTGCGCGCGCCGGGAAAGATCGAGGTCCCGGTATGGATCATGACCGGCAGGCCCAGCCGCTCGGCCTCCGCGTAGATCGCCCGCAAGGAATCCAGCCCGTGCAGGTACGCGTTGATCTCGACCGCCATGTGGCAGGGATGGATCTTGAGGGCCCGCACTCCCTGCTCGGCGGCCCGCCGCACCTCCCGGGCGGCGTCCTCCGCGAAGCGGGGGTGGACGCCCCCCATGGGCACCAGGCGGTCGGGGGCGGCCCGGCAGTACTCCGCCACGTATTCGTTCACCCGGTGGCTGAAGCCCATGAGGTCGGGACTCGGGTAGTTGACGAGCACCGCCCGCTCGATCCCGTCGGCGTCGAGGCGCCGAAGCAGGTGGGAGGGCGACTTCATGATCTTCTGCAGCTCGTCGAGGTCGGTGCGCCCGCGGGTCATCACCTCGAGCACCGCGGGCTTGATCTCCCACCAGGGCTGCACGTGGATGTGGCAGTCGGTGACGGGCACGGTCGCGGAGCATAGCACGCGCTGTGCTAGGCTCTGGAGCCATCGTGGTCGCGCTGGTGCTCCTGCTCCTTGCCCCCGCCCCCGGGAAGCCTCTTTTCTATTGGGGCGCCCGCCCGCCCGTCGTCGCCACCGAAGCGGCGCCCGGCCAGGGAGTGGAGGCGCAGGTGCTGGAGGTGCACGCCGCCCTCGACGAGGGCGGGCTCGTCCTGCGCTTCACCTTCGACCGGCCGGTCCAGGACGTGATCTACCTGCCCGGCGGTCTGCCCGTGTCGGGTCGCCTGCGTGCGGTCGTCTACGTCGACGCCGACGCGGACCGGGCCACCGGCTGGGACCTGGGCCCGGACGACCTCCGGACGGGCGCCGAGTACCGCCTCGAGGTGGGGGTGCTTGCTCTCGGCGCGGACGAGGAGGAGAAGCTGCCCGCCCAGGCCCTGGTCACCGCGTTCCTGGCTTCCCTCGGGCGCGACGGACGGCGGAAGAGCATCTGGCGTGGGGACGACGCGGCGGCGCCCGAGCGGATCTCGGTCCACGGAGAGTACATCGAGCTGAAGGTCCCCGCCCGGGAGATCGCGGTCAAGGAAGGGGCGCGCGTCGTGCTCACCGCGGGCGACCGGGTCTGGGACGGCCGGGTCCGTCCGTGAGGGGAGCGAGGCCTTGAGCGACCCAGGTCGCAAGATCCTCCTGGTGGAGGACGAGGAGCCGATCCGCAGCCTGGTCGAGAAGCTGCTGCGCTCCGCCGGCCATTCCGTGGTCTCCACGGGCGACCCCACCGCGGCCATGGAGCTGGCCCGGCGCGAGGTCCCCGACCTCGTCCTCTGCGACATCGCGATGCCGAAGCTCGACGGCTACGGCGTGCTGAAGGCCTTCCAATCCGACCCCGACACCGCCCGCCTCCCGGTGGTGTTCCTGACCGCGCACCGCGAGTTCGGCGAGCGGGTACGGGCCTTCCGCTTCGGAGTCGTGGACTACGTCACCAAGCCCTTCACCCGCGAGATCCTGATCCGCAAGGTCGAGAAAGTGCTGGACGGGCTCAAGGAGCGGTCGGGAGTGCGCGCGGAGGGCGGGGAGGAGTCGGTCCAGGAGCTGCTGGAGGACGTCAAGCGAGAGGCCCGGAGCGGCGTGCTGACGGTGGCCCACGAGGGGGGCCTGGGCCACGCGGTCATCGAGGGCGGCCGGGTGGTCGAGACCACCATCCCTCCCGGGCCCGGCCTGTCCGCGCGGGCCGAGTTCCGCGAGCTCGACCTCGACCGTGAGCAGATCGTGAGCCACGACCCGGCGAAGCTCCCCGGCGACCCGGAGGCGGTGGCCGGCTTCGCGGCCCTGCCCGAGGTCTTCCGCACCGTCCTGGTGGTGGACGACAACGAGCTGTTCCGGACCTACCTGCGGGACGTGCTGTCGCGCCGCGGCTTCACGGTCTGGGAGGCGGCGGAGGGGGAGGAGGCGCTCCGCATCGCCCTCGAGGCGCGGCCCTGGCTGATCCTGACCGACGTGAGCATGCCCGGCCTCGACGGGCTGGAGCTCTGCCGCCGGGTCCGCAGCCACAGCCTGATCCGCCACACCCCGCTCATCTTCCTGTCCGGCTGGGACGACTACAAGGACCGCTACCGCGGGCTCGAGGCGGGGGCGGACGAGTACGTCTCGAAGGAGACGCCGGTCCGCGAGCTGCTCATCCGCATCCAGATCGTCCTCAAGCGCTACGTCGACCTCGGCTCGCGCTCGTTCCGCGGCCCCGGGGTCGAGGGGCGCCTCGAGGTGATCGGCGTCTCGGGCCTGCTCCAGATGTGCCACCTGGGCCGGCTGACGGGAGTGCTGTCCGTCGGCTCGGGCCCGCGGGTGGCAGAGCTGCGCTTTCGCGAGGGGGAGATCGTCTCCGCCCAGGCGGGGGGCCGCTCGGGAGAGGAGGGCGTGCTGGAGCTGCTCGCCTGGCCGGAGGGCCACTTCTCCTTCGCCCCCGGCGCGCCCGGCCCGCAAGCGCCCATCGGAAGCTTCAACCAGATTCTTCTCGACGCCTGCCGCCGGCTCGACGAGACGCGGCGCGGCGAGGAGCGACCCGGCTTCGGCGACTGACCCGCCGGCCCGATGCCTCAGCGCGCGTCGTGGAAGATGATGCCGAGCGTGTAGCGCCGCCCGCTCCGCAGGCGGCTCACCCCGTGGCGCACCTCGCAACGGTAGGTCCCGCGTCGGCCCGCGGCCGGCCGCTCGCGGGTGGGGAAGACCACGAGCTCGCCCTGCCCGGGGCGCACCGCGTGGCCGATGGATTGCGCGCGCGGACGCTGCTCCACGAGGAGGAACTCGCCGCCCTCGTAGGCCGCGGGCGGGGTCAGGAACGCGGTCATCTGGAGCGGGAAGGCCACGTCGCCGTAGAGGTCCTGGTGCAGGCAGTTGTAGCCGCCGGCCTCGTAGTGCAGGAGCAGGGGAGTGGGCTCGGTCTGGCCGTGGGCCGCGCAGATTTCGAGGAACGACTCGAGCTTCGGGGGGAAGCCCCCCTCTCGGCCGAGCGCGGCCGCCCAGCGATTCGCGATCGCGGCCAGGTAGGGATAGGCGTGCGTTCTCAGGTCCTGCACCCGCTCGGGGAGCGGCCGCCGGAAGTACTTGTAGTCGCCGAGGCCGAAGCGATGACGCGCCATGTCGACCCGGCTGCGGAACAGTCGGTCGTCGTCGTAGAGCGCCGTCAGCGCGTCGCACTCCTCGGCGGACAGCACGGGCGGAGTGTGCGCGTAGCCCTCGTCGTTCAGGGAGCGCTCGAGATCGGGCCAGGAGAGGGCGGCCAGGCGTGCGGCGATGGTCAAAGCGACGCCCACAGGGCGAGCGTCGCGTAGGAGCGCCAGGGCCGCCAGGCCTCGGCCAGCCTCCGTGCGCGGGGCTCGTTCCAGGGTCCGCCGGACGGCCGCGCCTTCGCGAGCGCGTGGCGCACGCCCAGGTCGCCGGCCGGGAACGCGTCGGGCTGACCGAGGGCCCGCATCATGGTGTAGGCCGCGGTCCAGGGACCGACCCCGGGGAGCGCCACCAGCGTGGCCTCGGCGGCTTCGGGAGGCGCGCGGCGGAGGCGGGCCCAGTCGAGCGCTCCATCCGCGACGGCGCCCGCGACCGCGAGCAGGGCCGCGGCCTTGGCGCCCGTGAGGCCGATCCCGCGGAGCGCGTCCATCCCGATCGCGGAGAGCTGGGGCGCGGTGGGAAAGGCCAGGAGCCGGAACCCGTCGACCGGAGGCGCCTCCTTGGGCACGCGCCGGACCAGCCGGTCGGCCATGGTCCGCGCCGCTCCCAGGCTGACCTGCTGGCCCAGGATGGCCCGGACCAGCCCTTCGAAAGGATCGAGGAACTGGAGCACCCGCGCGGCCGGCCGTCCGGCGGTGACTCGCCGCAGCAAGGGATCGCGCCGCGTGATCGCGCGGAACGGGCCCAGGTCGGTTGCCAGGTCGAAGAGGCGCGACACCCAGCCGCGCAGCTCCTCGGCGGGCAGCGCGGGGGTGGATTCTGCGGAGAGCCATCGGCCCTGGAAACGGCAGCTCAGGGTGACGAGGCGGCCACGGATGCGGACGCTGCGCTGGTAGGCGCCGGGCCGGACGCGCTCGAGGACGGGAACCGCTCGCGCGGCCAGGAAATCCGTTGCCCAGTCGACGTCGAAATCGGACGGAAGGCCCAGGCGCACCGCTTCGACGCTACCATGCGCCGGCCGCGGCGGGGCTCCGGGACTTGTGCTCGAACCGCGGTCCGGGGGTCCCGCTTAGCTGGCCCGGGCGACGGCGTCCTCGTCCGGGTCGCGCCGCGGCCGCAGGCCCAGCCGCTTCAGCTTCTCGTGCAGGGTGGTGGGCAGCAGGCCCAGGGCCTGCGCCGCCCGGCGCTGATTGCCATGCGTGGCGGCCAGGGCCGACTCGATGAGACGCCGCTCGTACGCCTCGAGCAGCGCCTTCAGGTTCGGACGGGGAGACTCCGCGCTCGGCTGCTCTTGCATCGACCCCTCGGCAAAGCCGCCCCGCTCGCTCCTCGGGACGGCACTTCCGCATCTCGGGACAGGCCCCCCCGGGAAACCGGCTGGATCGGAGGCAACCTCCCGTTTTCGAATAAGACGACTGAAAGCGCCCCAAGGTTTCGTTAAGAATCGTGAGATACGGGCCCCCGGGCTAGAATGCCGAGAAGCGCGGAGCCCGTACGCGTATCAGCGTTCCCCTCCCCCTACGTGGGGAGGGATAGGGTGGGGGGTCGATGAACGATCAGGATAGGAGGGGGGTCGATGAAAGATGGGGGGGTCGATGAAGATCGCGGCGACGACGGAGATCCGGGCAGCGCGCATCCATAATTTCGGTGCGGGGCCAGCCGTCCTGCCGGAGGTGGTGCTGGAGCAGGTCCAGGCCGAGCTCCTGAGCTACGCGGGCGGCGGGATGTCGGTCATGGAGCTGAGCCACCGCTCGGCCGCTTTCGAGGGCATCATCCAGCGGGCGGAAGCCGACCTCCGGGCCCTGCTGGGCCTCGGGGGCGACTACGTGGTGCTGTTCCTCCAGGGCGGAGCCACCCTCCAGTTCACCGCGGTTCCCATGAACCTCCGCCCCTCGGGGACATCCGCGGACTACGTCCTCACGGGACACTGGTCGAAGGCCGCCCTCAAGGAGGCGGAGAAGCTGGGGGCGGTCCGGATCGCCGCCTCGACCGAGGACTCGCGGCTCGACCACGTCCCCGCTCCGAGCGAGGTGGAGGGCGACTCGAAGGCGGCCTACCTGCACTTCACCTCCAACAACACGATCTACGGCACGGAGTGGTTCACCGAGCCCCGGCCCCCGGACGGGGTCCCCCTGGTGTGCGATGCGTCCTCCGATGCCCTGAGCCGGCCCCTGGACGTGTCGAAGTACGGGCTCATCTACGCGGGGGCCCAGAAGAACCTCGGGCCGGCGGGGGTGACGCTCGTGATCGTGCGCCGCGACCTGCTGGAGCGGCCGCCCCAGGGACTGCCCGCGATGCTCGATTACCGCCTGCTGGCCGAGAACAAGTCGCTCTACAACACCCCACCCTGCTTCGCGATCTACGTCGTGGGCCTGGTCCTCCATTGGCTGCGCGGCCTCGGCGGCCTCGCCGAGATCGAGCGGCGCAACGCGGCCAAGGCGGAGTCCCTGTACCGGGCGATCGACGCGAGCGGCGGCTTCTACCGCGGCCACGCCCGCCCCGAGAGCCGCTCGCGGATGAACGTCACCTTTCGGCTGCCCTCCGAAGAGCTGGAGAGCGCGTTCGCCAAGGAGGCGACGGCCGCGGGCCTCGACGGCCTGAAGGGGCACCGCTCGGTGGGCGGCCTGCGTGCGTCCCTCTACAACGCCTTGCCTCCGGCCGCGGTCGAAGCGCTCGTCCAGTTGATGGCGGAGTTCCGCCGAAGGAAAGGCTGAGCCCCGGCTTGTGCTCGGGCGCCCGTGGATGCTACGCTCTCCCCTCGTGCCTTTGACGACGCTCTCCGCCATCCGGGTCTGACGCCCTCCGCTGAGGGCGGGGCCGCCCCCCGGCGGCTCCACGGCCAGGTTTCGTCTGTCCGCGGAGAGCTTTCCTTGGAACTCGATACGCTGGGCTGGACCTCCTCCCTCGAGGAGGCGTTCGAAGCGTTCGGGCGCGCCGGTCTCGTCCCCGGCCGCGTCTCGGCCGGATATACGCACCTCTATCGCGTCCTGACCCGCGACGGTGAGTGGCTCGCGGAGGTGACGGGGCGCTTCCGCCACGAGGCCCACGGGCCGGAGGCCTTCCCGGCGGTGGGCGACTGGGTCGCGCTCCGGCCGCGCCCCGGCGAGGAGCGGGCCCAGGTGCACGCCGTCCTACCGAGGAAGAGCGCCTTCGTGCGCAAGGCGGCGGGGTCCGCCACCGAGGCCCAGGTGCTGGCGGCCAACGTCGACTCCGTCTTCCTGGTCGCGGGCCTCGACCACGACTTCAACCCACGGCGCATCGAGCGCACGCTCGTGCTGGCCTGGGAGAGCGGCGCCTCCCCGGTCGTGCTGCTGAACAAGGCCGACCTGGGCGGCGACCTCGACACAAGGCGGCTCGAGATGGAGGCGGCGGCCCCGGGGGTGCCCGTGCATGTCGTCTCGGGCCGTCGCGGGGACGGGATGGAAGCCCTCGAACCCTATCTCGCGCCGGGCCAGACGGTCGCCCTGCTCGGCTCGTCGGGAGTGGGCAAGTCCACCCTCGTGAACCGGTTGCTCGGCGAGGACCGGCAGCCCACGGCGGAGGTGCGGCCCCACGACCAGCGCGGCCGGCACACCACCACCTACCGCGAGCTCATCGTGCTGCCGGGGGGTGCGGTGCTGGTGGACACTCCGGGCCTGCGCGAGATCCAGCTCTGGGCCACCGAGGAGGGCCTGGCGAGCGCGTTCGACGATGTGGCGCGCCTGGCCGAGGGCTGCCGGTTCCGGGACTGCGGTCATCGCGGCGAGCCGGGCTGCGCCGTGCAGGCGGCGGTCGTGGCGGGCGAGCTGGCGGAGGAGCGCCTGCAGAGCCACCACAAGCTCCAGGCGGAGCTGCGGCATCTCGAGGTCAAGGCCGATCTCGGCTTGCAGCGCGCGCAGAAGGCCCGGTGGCGCGCGATCCACAAGGCGGCGCGCCACCACCGACCGCGCGAGTGAGGGTGCCGGTCGCGCTCTGGTAGCATGGGCTCGGATGCCGTCCTACGACGCCTTCCTGCTCGTTTCGTTCGGCGGTCCCGAGCGGATGGAAGACGTGATGCCGTTCCTCGAGAACGTCCTGCGGGGCCGGAGCGTCCCCGAGGAGCGCTTGCGTGCGGTGGCCGCCCACTACGAGCGCTTCTCTGGAGTGAGCCCGATCAACGACCAGAACCGGGCGCTGCTCGGGGCCCTGCGCGCCGAGTTCGATCGGCACGGCCTTCACCTGCCCCTCTACTGGGGCAACCGCAACTGGCATCCCCTGCTCCGCGACACCGTGAAGCGAATGGCCGACGACGGAGTCTCCCGCGCGATCGCCTTCGTCACCTCCGCCTTCAGCTCGTACTCGAGCTGTGGCCAGTACCTCGAGGACATCGCGAAGGCCCGGGCCGCGGTGGGGGAGCGGGCCCCTCGCATCGACAAGGTCCGCGCTTTCTACAACCACCCCGGCTTCATCGAGGCGATGGCCGACCGGGTACGCGCGGCCTTCGAGGAGCTCCCCGCCGGGCGGAGGGCCGCGGCCCGGCTCGCCTTCACCGCCCACAGCATCCCCCTCGCCATGGCCGCGGGCTGCGCCTACGTGGCGCAGCTCGAGGAGGCGTGCCGGCTGGTGGCCGCGGGGGCCGGACGGACCGAATGGGGGCTCGCGTATCAGAGCCGCAGCGGGGCGCCCCACCAGCCGTGGCTGGAGCCGGACATCCTGGATCATCTGAGGGGGCTGCGTGACGCGGGGGCCGCCGACGTGGTGGTGGCGCCCATCGGCTTCGTCTCCGACCACATGGAGGTCCGCTACGACCTGGACCTCGAGGCGCGCGGGCGGGCCGAGGAGTTGGGCCTGAACCTGGTGCGCGCGGGCACCGCGGGGTCCCACTCCCGCTTCGCGTCCATGGTCCGGGAGCTGGTCGAGGAGAGGCAGCGTGAAGCGGCCGAGAGGCCCGCCCTCGGAACGCGTGGCCCCGTCCCCGATGTCTGCCCCGAGGACTGTTGTCCCGTGGGTACGCGCCCTCCGGCCGTCGGCCCGGGCTGACGGCCATGGCGGAGACGATCCTCTTCACCGGGTTCCCCGGCTTCATCGGGATGCGCCTGCTCCCGCGGATCCTCGAGCTCAAGCCCCACACGAGGATCGAATGCCTGGTGCAGGAGAAGTTCCTGGACGCGGCACGCGAGGCGGTGGCGACCCTCGAGAGGAAGCGATGCCCCCGGTCATCGGTTACACTGGGGCTGTGTCGATGCTCTCACGACGGTTGATCGTCCTCGGGGTCGTGGCCGGGCTGGGCCTGCCCCTTGCCTGCCTCAAGAGGTCGCCCGAGGCGGACGTGCCCGGCCTCATCGCGGACCTCAAGAACCCGGACCCGGGGGTGAGCGGCAAGGCCAACCTCGCCCTCATCCGCCTGGGTGAGCCGGCAGTGCCGCAGCTCGCCGAGATGCTCAAGAGCGACGACGTGCGGCTCCGGACGCTCGCCGTCACCGCGCTGTGGGGCTTCGGGGAAAAGGGGCGGGCTGCCGCTCCCGCCCTGGCCGCCACCCTCGGCGACCCGGTGGATTCGGTGCGCCTGGGCGCGGCCATGGCCCTCGACAACATGGGCCCCCACGCCAGGGAGGCCGTGCCCGCCCTCATCCGCTCCCTCAAGGACCGGGACGCGAAGGTGCGCCAATGGTCGGCGAAGGCTCTCGGGAGCATCGGTCCCGCGGCCGAGAAGGCGGTTCCCGCCCTCGTCCAGGCGGCGAGGTCCGAGGGGATCCGGCCCGCCGCGGAAGAGGCCATCCGGAAGATCCGGGGCCTGCGGGATGGGCAGCCGGTTCCCGAGCAGTAGCCTCTAGCCCTTCAGCAGACGGTCCGGGGCCTGGCGGTCCAGGAACTTCAAGTGCAGGCGGGTGATGCCATTCGCGCCCTCGACGACCGCGCGGATCGCGGCCCGGGTGGCGAAGCCGCCTCCGGCTTCCTGCAAGAGGACCACGTCGCCTTCCGAGAAGTCGAGCGTGGTCTTGACCTGCGCCCCCCCCTTGCTCAGGTCGTCGGCCACGGTCAGCTCCTCCTGGAGCACCGCGCCCCACTCGTCGACCTGCTGGATCGTGAAGTTCAGGAACATCTGGAAGCGCGGGTGCGAGCGCCGCTCGTCGGGATCGCCGGCGGGGGCGGGGGAAACCTCGTCGAGCGGCGTGAACGACAAGGCGGAGGCGGGCAGCGGAACCGACTCCCAGACCGACGAGTCGTCCGGCGAGAACGGCGACGGAGCCGCGGCGTCTTCGGACGGCGCCTCCTCCGGGAGGGCGCTCGCCGGAGGCGTGTCCGGGGCGGCCGGCTCCGCCGCCCCCCTCGCTACCGCGAGGGTCCCGCTGTCCGACGGCAGCAGGAAGCGCGCCCAGGGGGTCTTCTGGAAGCCCCGGGGTGGGAACTTGCCGAAGAACATGACGCCCACGCGGTATTGGTCGGTCTTCCGGCTGATCCCCCGAACCAGGGAGTAGACGCGATAGACCGCTTCCCCCAAGTCGTGCTGGCGCAGTCGCTTCGGCAAGGCCAGGGTCAGGTAGAGCACCTGGCCCAGCTCCACGCTGCGCTTCAGGGTGAACGAGGTGCCTCCCGTCGACACGTCGTCCGTCTGGGTCATCTCGTCCCAGTGCCCGCCGCCCGTCAGGTAGCCCTGGACCCGGACCGCGACGGCCATGGCCATGCGGTAGTTGCGGCGTCGCTCCGCTGAGCTCATGGGATGCCCCGGGATGGTAGCGCAAGAACAGCGCGGTGCGGAAACGCGGGGTTCGCGCGCGTTGTGGCTTAGAATCGGGCCCACCATGCTCACTCTTGCCATGACCGGCCTCGCCGGCCTCGTGCGCGCGATCGGCCGCGTGTCCCGAAGCTCGGCCCGCCACGCGGGAGGCATGGGCTTCCTCGTCTGGCGCGCGGCCAAGGCCACGGTCGGGGGCCGGGTCCATCTCCGGGACGTGGTCATCCAGGCGTACAGCATGGGCGTGGAGAGCGTCCCCCTCGTCTGCGTGACCGGAATCCTCTCGGGGGTGGTGACCTCGCAGCAGGGCGGCTACCAGTTCACCAGCTCGATCCCCCTCTACGTCCTGGGAAGCGTGGTCACCGAGGGTGTGATCCTGGAGCTGGGGCCGGTGATGACCGCCTTCGTCCTCATCGGCCGGGTGGGGGCCCGCATCACCGCCGAGCTCGGCACCATGCAGGTCTCGGAGCAGATCGACGCCCTCTACTCCCTCGGGCGCGACCCCGTCCCCGGCCTGGCCGCCCCCCGGCTCATCGCCGGCATCATCACCACCCCCCTCCTGGTGGGGATCGCCAACGTGGCGGGGTGCATCGCGGGGCTGCTGGCGGCCCGGGCCACGGTGGGCCTGGGGCCCGACGCCTTCCTCTTCGGGGCCCGGCTCTTCTGGCACAACTGGGACCTCTTCTACTCGCTCATGAAGGGCCTGGTCTTCGGGTTCATCATCCCCCTCATCTCGGTCTACATGGGCTTCGGCACCCGGGGAGGCGCGGAGGGAGTGGGCCGCGCCACCACCACGTCGGTGGTCTTCATGATCATCTCGGTCCTGGTCCTGGACGCGCTCTTCCCTCCCCTCTTCCTGAACTGATCCGCGTGATCGAATACCGCGACGTCTACAAGGCCTTCGACGTGCCCGTGCTCTCCGGGGTGAGCCTGGAGGTGGCCACCGGGGAGACGATCTCCATCGTCGGCCCCTCGGGGACCGGCAAGAGCGTGCTCCTCAAGACCACGAACGGGTTGCTGGTCCCGGACCTGGGGGACGTGTTCGTGGACGGGGTGTCGGTCTTCCACTCCGGTGGCGCAGCCCTGGAGCGCATCCGCCGCAAGGTGGGCTACGTCTTCCAGTACGCGGCCCTCTTCGACTCCCTGAGCGTCTACGAGAACGTCTCCCTGGGGCTCTCCGACGCGGAGCTCGAGAGCCTCGGCTCCCGCGAGGTCCTCCGCCGGGTCTGCGAGTCCCTCGAGGACGTGAACCTGGACCCCGCCGCGGTGCTCCGGAAGCTTCCCTCCGAGCTCTCGGGAGGGATGCGCAAGCGGGTGGGCCTCGCCCGGGCCATCGTGGGCCGGCCGGAGATCATCCTCTACGACGAGCCCGTGACCGGCCTCGACCCGGTGAACAGCGCCGCCGTGTCCCGCCTGATCGTGGAGATCGCGGACAAGACCCACGTGACCTCGGTCCTGGTCACCCACGACATCGAGCAGGCGCTGGAGATCTCGCGGCGTATCGCCCTCCTGGAGCACGGCCGCCTGCGCTTCGTGGGGACCCCCGACGAGTTCCGGAGGAGCGACGACCCCGTGGTGCGCGCCTTCGCCGACCGCAAGGCGGCCGCCGCGGCCGCCCTCAAGATCATGGAGGAATCGTGAGCACCGAGAAGCCCCTGCCGCCCCCGCCTCCCTCCCGCGGCCGGGACCGCGAGCTGTGGGTGGGGGCGCTCGTGATCGTGGGCGTGGCCGCCATCTTCATCGCCCTCTTCACCCTCACCGACGCCGCCATGTTCCGGGGGCGCTACATCATCACCACCGTGGTGAGCGACGCGGGCGGCATTCGGAAGGGCGACCCCGTCCAGATGAAGGGCGTGAACATCGGGCGGGTGATGCGCTTCCGGATCACGCCCCAGGGAGTGGCGGTCAACCTCGAGGTCGAAGGGGAGTACCCGATCCCGAAGGACTCCAGGGTGGAGCTCCGCGGGAGCGGCCTCCTGGGCGGCATGGTGGCCAACGTGATGCCGGGGGCGTCCCCGGAGATGCTGCGCCGCGGGGACTCGATCCCGGGGACGATCGGGTCGGGACCCTTCGCGGAGGTGAACGAGCTCACGGGCTCCGCGGCCAAGGCGGTGGACCGGGTGAAGGCCCTCTTCTCCGACGAGACGGTGCAGAACGTCCAGAAGGGGAGCGGCGAGGCGCGCCAGGTCATCCACGACCTGCAGGCGGCGATCAACGAGCAGCGCGCGGACCTCCTGGCCCTCACGAAGAGCCTGCGCAAGGCGGCGGAGGGACTGGAGCCCGTCGCCACCGGGCCCGAGCTGCAGCAGTCCGTGAAACGCATCGACGCCCTGACCCAGCGGCTGGACGGGGTCGTGGGCACCCTCGACCGCTCCTCCCGCTCGCTGGAGACCGTGATGGGCCGCATCGAGCGGGGCGAGGGCTCGCTGGGCAAGCTCACCAAGGACGACAAGCTCTACGTCAACGCGGCCGAGGCCGCGGCGAGCCTCAACAAGGCGGCGGAGGAGCTGACCCGCCTCACCGCCGACATCCGCAACCAGCCGAGGAAGTACCTGAAGTTCAGCGTGTTCTGATGCCCACCTTCGCGGGCCGGGTCGCGGTGGTCACGGGGGCGGGCACGGGCATCGGCCAGGAGATCGCACGCCGGCTGGCCCTCCAGGGTGCCCGCGTCCTCCTCAACGACGTCGACCCTGGGCGGGCCGAGGCGGCGGCGGAGAGGATCGCCGCGGAAGGCGGAGTGTGCCGGCCTGCGGGAGGCGACGGGGCCGACGTCGCGGTGGTCCGGGGCCTGGTCGAGCAGGCCGTCCAGGCGTTCGGAAGGCTCGACCTGGCGGTGGCCAACGCCGGCCTCACCCTCTACGGCGGCTTCTTCGCCTACGAGCCCGACGCGTTCGACCGGCTGGTGGCGGTGAACCTCCGCGGCTCCTACTTCCTCGCTCAGGCGGCGGCCCGCCAGATGCGCGCGCAGGGCGGGGGGGGACGGATCCTCCTGCTCTCCTCGGTGACGGGCCACCGGGCGCTGAAGGAGCTCTCGGCCTACGGCATGACCAAGGCCGCCCTCGAGATGATGGCCCGGGCTCTGGTGGTGGAGCTGTCCCCCCACGGGATCGCGATCAACGCGGTCGCGCCCGGGGCCACCGTCACGCCGCGCACGGGCGCCGATCCCGAGTGGGAGGCGGGCTGGGCCCGGGCCACCCCCCTCGGCCGCCCCGCGACCGTGGCCGACGTGGCCGCGGCCGCCCTCTTCCTGCTCTCCCCCGAGGCGTCCCACATCACGGGCCAGGCCCTGATCGTCGACGGAGGCTGGACGTCGCTCGGGGCCGCGCCCGAGCGCGCTTGACCCTTGGCGCGGGCTCGTTGGGGTCTACAACCCCGGGGGGGAGACTCCATGTCGTTCGTTGAGGCGGCCGGAAGCAGACGGAAGAGAGCCTCCGTGCGGCTCGCCTTCTTGTGCCTCGCCACGATCCTTCCCGTCGAGGCGGGCCTTCGGTTCGTGTTCTTGCATACAGGGTACCTGGACGAGGCCTACGTCAACTGCGACGCCTGGTGGAGGCTCCGATGGATCAGAGGGAAGGTGCATAGCGGGGAGAACATAGTCCACTACTATTCCATCTACAGATTCGACGGTTTTCTCGGGTGGACGGTGAAGCCGGGCCTGAGCGATCACCCCATGGCAAAGGGAGCCCGCGCATCCACGAACTCGAGAGGGATACGAGGGACCAGGGAATACGACTTCCAGAAGAGCAGGGACCAAGTTCGAATCGTGACCCTGGGGGATTCCTTCACCTTCGGCGAAGAGGTGTCCGACGATGAAAACTTCCCCTACTACCTCGGAACCTTGATGCCCGCCGCGGAAGTGATCAACATGGGCGTGGGAGGCTACGGCCACGACCAGATCTCACTCTACCTCGAGAGGGAGGGCGTGAAGTACAGCCCGGACGTCATCGTGCTTGGTTTCATCGCGGAGGACGTCGAGAGAAACCTCCTCGGCTTCCGGGATTACTGGAAGCCGCGATTCTCCTTGCGGGGGGAAAGGCTCGCGCTGGAGACGAGATCCCTACCGACCGTCGATGAGACCCTGGGGAGGGAATTCCTGAGGATCAAGACGTTCGACCTCTTCGAGATGATGGCAACCCGCTACCGGTATCAGACTGGCTACAATCGGAAGCGGGAGCAACAAATCACCGAGAAGTTGCTCGATAGGATCATCGATGTGGGGGTCGCGGGCCACGTGAGAATGGTCTTCGCCTACCTTGCGGTGAGAGACGAGATCAAGGGTGACGATCCCTCGGAAGGCGAGTCCTTCTTCAAGGACTACTGTGATTCAAGGACGAAAAGGTACGAGACGAAGTTCTCCTGCATCGATACGAGGCCGGAGTTCCGGAGGCGCGCGCGCGCCGGGGAAAGCTTCAGGGGGGGCCAGAGGGAGGGTCACTACGATCGAGGGGGGCACCTGCTCGTAGCCGGAGAGATCGCGGCCCATCTCGAGGGCAGCTCCGCCGGAGGCGCGCGAGACCGCAGCGGCAGGTAACGGGGTTGGAGCGCTTGAACCTTGGGGGGGGATCGTTCAGACTCCACCGCACTCGACACGCTCAGGGTGGGGGAGGATGATGATCGTCGGCCAGAGGATGCGGCGCCCCGATGCACCGGACAAGGTCAAGGGGACCGCCCTCTACATCGAGGACCTGGCCTTC